>Ga0210040_10001354_pt1 | contig 37435 bp, 36 predicted proteins | sample CryGeyCG12114_NA_FD_185462 | JGI IMG/M metagenome (GOLD analysis project Ga0210040, IMG submission 185462) | Groundwater microbial communities from aquifer - Crystal Geyser CG19_WC_8/21/14_NA (SPAdes) (version 2) | ecosystem: Environmental > Aquatic > Deep subsurface > Groundwater | place: USA... | reverse complement strand
CGGTGCGCGGTGCCCGTCAGCGCCGCCTCGATCTCGGCGGGCGTGGCGGCCGGGTCGGCCTGGAAGAGCTGGGCCACGATCCCGGCCACGTGCGGTGCCGCCATCGACGTCCCGCTGATGGTGTTGAAGGTGCCCACGTCGAGCAGCCCCGGGCCGTTGCGGAAGTCCATCCCGGTGGCGCAGATGGGCAGGTACGGCCGGCAGGCGGAGGTGATCGTGTCGCCGGGGGCGGAGAGGTCCGGCCAGGTGGAGGGGTCGGCCGACGCGCCCCGCGAGGAGAACTCGCTCACGACGCCGTCGCGGGTGCCGGACTCCTGGTCGGAGTAGGAGGCGACCGAGAGGATGCCGCCGGTCGGGTCCTGCCCGGGCGGGTTGGTGACCGAGGCCGAGCCGTCGCCGCCGTCGTTGCCCGCGGCCCACACCGTCACCACGCCCTCCGCGGCCAGCGCCCGCTGCAGCTTCACCGTGGCGGAGTTCGGGTCGAACGCGCCGCCGCCGGTCGGGCCGTAGCTGTTGTTGGTCACCTTGATCGGCGGGCAGACGGCGGGGGAGACGCCGGCACCGCACGGGGCGTCGTGGTTCTCCAGCACCCAGTTGAGCGCGGAGTCGGCGCCGACGATGAGCAGCACCGCGCCGGTGGAGATCGACACCACGCTGGCGCCGGGCGCGGCGCCCTGCAGCCGGCCACCGTCGGACAGCGTCGTCGGACGGCCCGCGACGATGCCGCTCACGTGCGTGCCGTGCCCACCGAGGGACAGCGTGTCGGTGTCGACGACCTTCGGGACGCGGACGACGCAGTCCGGGCTGGTGCTCGCCTCGACCAGGCACAGGCTCTTGAGGTTCGCGACCACGGCGCTGCTGCCGTCGGGGTTGCGGAAGTAGGGGTGGTTGGGGTCCACGCCGGAGTCGATGACCGCCACCGAGACGCCGCTGCCGTCCAGGGGCTCGCCGTTCGCGCCGGTCAGCGTGGCCGCGGCCTCCGCACCCCGGGTGGCGGTGTTCGACGTCTCCTGCGCCATCTCGATGGGGGCGTTGCCCTCGAGGTAGGTCACTCCCGGCTGGGTGCGGGCGGACTCGATCTGCCGGGCGGAGCCCGAGGCGACCACCACGCCGATGCGCTCGAACTCGGTGACGGTGCTCATCCCGGTGGCCGCGACGGCGGCGCGGGCGGCCTCGGCGTCGACGCCGTGCACCAGGACCGTCGTGCTGCCGGTCAGGCTGCCGAGCTGGTCGGCCAGGAAGTCCTGGACGGGCGCCGGGGCTTCCCCGCCCACCCGGGACGGCGCGGCGGACGCGGGCGCGGCGGCCAGCGCGGCGACGACGGCCGCTCCGCTGACGGCACCGAGGAGACGGCGGGACGAGCGGCGCATGGACCCTCCAGGCGGGACACGACGATGTGTGCCCTGCCTCAACGACGGCGTCCCCGGAGGGTTACCACCGGACACGGGCACCGTCCGCCCTGTTCCCGGCCGGTCAGGTCGAGGGGACGGTCAGGTCGAGGGGACGGCGACCAGCCGGCCGCCCAGGTCGTGCACGTCCACCTCGACGTCGAACACCTTGCGGAGCACCTCAGGGGTCATCATCTCCGGCGTCGGCCCGGAGGCGATCAGCTGGCCCTCGCGCATGGCCACGATGCGATCGGAGTACGCGGCGGCGACGTTGACGTCGTGGACCACGAGGACGACGGTCCGCCCCAGCTCGTCGGCCATGGCGCGCAGCATGCGCATCATCTGGACCGCGTGCCGCATGTCCAGGTTGTTGAGCGGCTCGTCGAGCAGGACGTAGTCGGTGCCCTGGCACATGACCATGGCGACGTAGGCGCGCTGCCGCTGACCACCGGAGAGCTGGTCGAGGTGCCGGTCGGCGAAGGGGCCGAGCTCGAACCGCTCCAGCGCCTCGTCGACGCGGCGCCGGTCCTCGGCCGTCAGCCGGCCGCCGGAGTGCGGGAACCGGCCGAAGGCCACCAGCTCGCGCACGGTCAGCCGCACGGTCATCGAGTTCTCCTGGCGCAGCACCGCGAGGCGGCGGGCCAGGACCGGCCCGGGCGTGCGCGCGACGTCCATGCCGTCGACCACCACCCGCCCGGAGTCCGCCGGCAGCAGCCGGGAGGCGATGGACAGCAGGGTGGACTTTCCGGCCCCGTTGGCGCCGATCAGCGACGTGATCCCGCCCGCCGGGATGGTCAGCGAGACGCCGTCCACCACGCGTACGTCCCCGTAGGCCTTGGTGACGGATTCGATCTCGATCACTGGCCCTGCTCCTTCATTGCCGTGGCTCCCGGATCAGCAGGACGATGAAGACGATCCCGCCCACGAAGTTGATGACGATGCTCAGGGCGGAGTTGAAGCCGAACACCTGCTCGAGCACGAACTGCCCCCCGACGAGCGCCAGCAACGCCAGCAGCGCGGCACCCGGCAGCACCCAGGCGTGCCGGTGGGTGCCCAGGAGCTGGCGGGCCAGGTTGGCCACCAGCAGGCCGAGGAAGGTCACGGGGCCGACCAGCGCGGTGGCGACACCGACGAGCACGGCCACGGCCAGCAGGGCCTGGTTGACCACGCGCCGGTGCTCGACCCCCAGCCCGATCGCGGTGTCGCGGCCCAGCGCGACGACGTCCAGGCGGGGCAGCAGCCGCACCACCCAGCCGACGACGAGCGCCACGACCACCGCGGAGAGCGCCAGCAGCTGCCGGTCGACGCTGTTGAAGCTGGCGAACAGCAGGTCCTGCAGGGTGAGGAACTCGTTGGGGTCGATCAGCCGGGACACCAGCAGCGTGACGCTGGTGAACATCGTCCCGAGCACGACCCCGAGCAGCACCAGGACGTAGATGTCGCGCTCGGTGCGCCCGAACAGCATGCGGTAGAGCCCCGCGCCGAAGGCCACGAGCGCGACCACCTCGACGGCGAAGCGCAGGCGCGGGTCGGCGGAGGTGACCGTGCCGGCGCCGAGGACGAAGACGCCCAGGGTCTGGATGAGCACGAACAGCCGGTCGAAGCCCATGATCTCCGGCGTCAGGATCCGGTTGGTCGCTACCGTCTGGAACAGCACGGTGGAGACGGCGACCGCCACGGCGACCACGGCCATGGCGGCCACGCGGAGGCTGCGCCGCTCGAGCGCGAACTCCCAGGAGCCGGTGACGTCGTAGGTGAGGAAGGCGGCGACCGCCGCGGCGGCGAGTAGGGCCAGGACGACGAGGGTGCGCCGCCGGTGGGCCGTCCGCTGCTCCGCGGTGGCGGCGATGACGCTCCGCCTGGTGGGCGTGCTCACGACGTCCCCCGGCTCTGCGAGCGGAGCAGCAGGACGATGAAGAGCACGCCGCCGATGACCCCGCCGATCATGCCGACGGGCACTTCGTAGGGATAGCGGATCGTCCGGGCGAGGACGTCGCAGACGAGGACGAAAGCGGCGCCGGTCAGCGCGGTCACCGGCAGGACGCGCCGCAGGTTGTCGCCCATGGCGAGGGTGACGATGTTCGGGATCACCAGCCCGAGGAAGGGAATGGACCCCACGGTCACCACCACGATCGCGGTGACCACGGAGGCGATGGCGAGGCCGATGGTGACCACGCGGGTGTACGCGATGCCGAGGTTGATCGCGAAGCTCTCGCCCATGCCGGCGACCGAGAACCGGTCGGCGAAGAGGTAGGCCACCACCGTCGCGGCCAGCACGAGGTAGAGCAGCTCGTAGCGGCCGGCCATGACCCCGGAGAAGTCGCCGTTCATCCAGGCGTCCATCGACTGCAGGAGCTCGAAGCGGTAGGCCAGGAACGCCGCGGCCGCGCTGACCACGCCGCCGAGCAGGATGCCGACGAGCGGGACGACGATCATGTCGGTCAGGACCATCCGGCGCAGCAGCCAGACGAAGAGGAAAGTGCCGACCATCGCGAACAGGATCGCGATGGTCATCTTGCCCAGGAGCGAGGTGCTGCCGAACCACAGCGTGGCGACGACGATGCCCAGGCCCACCCACTCCGTCGTGCCGGCCGTCTGCGGCGACACGAACCGGTTGCGCGTCAGCGACATCATCACCAGCCCGGCGACGGCCATGGCCGACCCCGCCAGCAGGATGGACACGAGCCGGGGCACGCGGGACACCCAGAAGACGCGGGCGTCGGCCTCGTCGGGGTCGAGCAGGTCCAGCGGTGACAGGTCGGTCACCCCGATGAAGAGCGAGGCGAAGGCACCGGCGATCAGCAGCAGCAGCGCGACCGCAACGTGCCACCTGCGGACACCACGACGCCGCCCCCCCTCCGGTGCGGATGCCGGAGGAGGGGCGACGTCGGTGGTCGGTACGGCCATGGCGGTGCGCCCGGGAGGAGGGTCACTCCACCGCGGCGGCGATCTCCTCGACCATCGTCTCGACCGAGGGGAGCCCGTTGGGGGCGATGTACCAGACGGCGGAGTCCAGATAGTGGACGTCGTCGTTCTCCCAGGCCTTCGTGCTACGCACCAGGTCGTTGTCCAGCACCTGTTCGGCGGCCACGCCGCTCTCGCCGATGGCGGCGTCGCGGTCGAGCACGAACAGCATGTCGGGGTTCTTCTCGGCGATGTACTCGAACGAGATGGCGTCACCGTGGTCGGCGGCGGTCAGCCCCTCGTCGGCGGGCTCGATGCCCAGCTCGTTGTAGATCAGCCCGAACCGCGTGTCGGGTCCGTAGGCGCTGACCTCGCCCGCGTTGGTCATCACGAACAACCCGGTGCCGGCGTCGCCGGCGGCCTCCCCCACCTCGGCGATGCGCTCGTCCAGGGCGGCGAGCCGCTCCGCGACCGCGTCCTCCTCGCCGAAGATCTCCGCCAGGGCGGTGACCCGCTCCTCGAACGAGTCGAAGAAGTCGGTGTTGTCCACCGTCAGGTCGATCGTGGGCGCGATGTCGGAGAGCTCGGGGTACACAGCCGCGGAGCGTCCGGCCACGATGATGAGGTCGGGCTCCAGGGCGTCGACCGCCTCGTAGTCGGGCTCGAAGAGCGACCCCACCTTGGGGTGGTCGTCGCCGCCGTACTGCTCCAGGGACTCGGGGAAGGCGGCCTCCGGAACACCGGCGACCTCGACGTCCAGGCTGTCCAGGGTGGAGAGGACGCCGATGTCGAACACCACGACCGTCGCCGGGTCGACCGGCACCTCGGTCTCGCCCTGGGCGTGACGGACCGTGATCTCCGACGCGCCCGCGGAGGAGGCGTTCTCCGCGCCCGCGTCCTCGCTCCCGCAGGCGGAGAGCGCCAGCACGGCGACCAGGGGGAGGGCGACGGCCGTGAGGGGCCGGACAGCGCTCATGGTGCTCCTTCGGAACTGAGGAGAGGGTTTCCTAACTAAGTTCGGCCTAACCTCCCATACGGGTTCGGGATCCGGGCGACCGGGGGTCGCCGGTTGGGACCGGCCCCCGGCGGGCAGGTGCGGGGCATGCAGACACGCACCCTCGGCTCCCTCCCCGTCCCGGCCCAGGGCCTGGGCTGCATGGGGATGAGCGAGTTCTACGGCACCGCCGACCAGGCAGAGGCGGAGCGGACGATCACCCGCGCGCTCGACCTGGGCGTCACCTTCCTCGACACCGCGGACATGTACGGGCCGTTCACCAACGAACGGCTGGTGGGACAGGCCATCGCCGGCCGGCGCGACGAGGTGGTGCTGGCCACCAAGTTCGGCAACGAGCGCAGCGAGGACGGCGGGTTCCTCGGCATCAACGGGAAGCCCGAGTACGTGCACCGGGCCTGCGACGCCTCGCTGCAGCGGCTCGGGGTCGACGTCATCGACCTCTACTACCAGCACCGCGTGGACACCACGGTGCCCGTCGAGGACACCTGGGGAGCGCTCCGGGAGCTGGTCGAGGCGGGCAAGATCCGCTACGCCGGCATCTCCGAGGCGGCACCGGACACCATCCGTCGGGCGCACGCCGTGCAGCCGGTGACGGCGGTGCAGACGGAGTACTCGCTGTGGACCCGCGACCCCGAGGACGACGGCGTGCTGGCCACCTGCGCCGAGCTGGGGATCGGGTTCGTCGCCTACTCGCCGATCGGCCGCGGCTTCCTGTCCGGGCAGATCCGCAGCATGGACGACCTCGCGCCCGGAGACTTCCGCCGGCACAACCCCCGCTTCCAGGGCGAGGCGTTCGAGCAGAACCTGGCGCTGGTCGACCGGGTGCGCGAGATCGCCGGCGAGCTGGGCGTGACCGCCTCGCAGCTCGCGCTGGCGTGGGTCATGGCGCAGGGCGACCGCGGGGGCAACCCGGCGATCGTGCCGATCCCCGGCACCAAGCGCGTCGCCTACCTGGAGGAGAACGCCGCCGCCGCGGACATCGCGCTGAGCGACGAGGACCTCCGCCGGCTCGACGAGGCGGCTCCGGTGGGCGCGACCGCGGGGAGCCGCTACCCGGACATGTCCTCCGTGCACCGCTGAGGGAGGACCCCGCCGTCCGCACGCCAGCGGTGGGCCCCTGCGGCGGGGCCTGACGCGGGCGGGAGGATGGCGGGGTGACCCTCGCGCTCGTCGTCGCGGCCACCGTCGTCGCCGCGCTGCTCGTGGCGGCGGGGGTGGCCTCGACGCTGGCCCGGCGGCGGATCGGCCTGGTGCACCTGGTGCTCGCCGGCGTCCTCGAGGCCCTGCTGCTCGTGCAGGCGGCGCTCGCGCTGGCGGGGCTGGACGCAGACACCCCGGCCGACACCCCGACGTTCCTCGGGTACCTGTCCGGCGTCGTGCTGATCCCCGTCGCCGGCGTGCTGTGGGCGCGGACCGAGGTGACCCGCTGGGCCGGCAGCGTGCTGGCCGTCGCGGGTGCATCCGTGGGCGTCATGGTGTGGCGCCTGCTCGAGCTGTGGGAGGCGACCGGTGCCTGACGACCGCACGCTGGGGGCGCCCGCCGAGCCGGGGTCCGGGGCGTCGGGTGCCGCCCGGGTGCTGGTGGCGCTCTACGCGGTGTTCGCGCTGGCCGCGGGGTCGCGGGCGGGCGTGCAGCTGGCCACCCGGTTCGACGAGGCGCCGCTGGCCTACCTGCTGTCCGCGCTGGCCGCGGTGGTCTACCTCGTCGCCACGGTCGCGCTGGCCCGGGGAGCGGCGGGACGGCGGGTCGCCCTCACCGCCATCACCGTCGAGCTGGTCGGCGTCCTCGCCGTCGGGACGCTGTCGCTCGCCGATGCGGCGGCCTTCCCCGACGAGACGGTGTGGTCGGGCTACGGCCGCGGCTACCTGTACATCCCGCTGGTGCTGCCGGTGCTGGGGCTGGCGCTGCTGCTGCGCCGGCGGAGCGGGCCGGCCGCGGAGCGCTGAGCTCAGAAGTCGCCGCCGCCGAAGTCACCGCCGCCGAAGTCACCGCCGCCGAAGTCACCGCCGCCCGCGTCGGCGCCGTCCTCGAAGCCGTCGGCGTAGGCCTCTTCGTCCCCGCCGCCGAACAGCCCGCCGTCGCCCAGCCCGGTGTCGAACAGGGCGTCGGCGACGGCGCTGCCGATGACCAGACCGCCGATGGTGCCGAGCAGGCTGCCTCCGATCATGCCGCCCATCCCCATCCCCATGCCGCCGCCGTAGCCGCCCCCGTAGCCACCGCCGTAGCCACCGCCGGCGTAGCCCCCGCCGGCGTAGCCCCCGCGCCCGTACCCGCTGCCGTACTCGGGCCCGTAGCCACCGAGCGCACGTTCCAGCGTCCCCGGCTGCCGCATCTCCGCGCGGGTGGCCACCCGGGCGAGGGTGCCGGCGTCGTCGGTGCGCGGGCGCTCACCGGCGGGGACCGCCGCGGCCAGTTGCGCGAGCACCTGCTGCCGCTGGTCGGTGCTGAGCTGCGCGAACGCCTCGGCGTGGGCCTGCTCGATCTGCTCCGGCGGAGCCGTGCGCAGCAGGTAGCGGTACCGGGCCACGGCCTGCTCGTCGGGCAGGGGTCGACCGTCGGCCTGCCGCGCGTAGCGGCCGGGGCCCTGGTCCGCGTACCCCTGACCGGGCTGGTTCGCGGCGGGCCCCCGGGAGGGGCGGTTCCCGAAGAGCCGGTCGAGCAGTCCCATGGCGTTCCTCCCGCGGATGTCCGCCCTGCGGTGCCCGCGGGCGCCCCCGCCCACACGCGGCGGGTTCAGCCCTCCCCGCGGTGCAGCAGCCCGTAGGAACCCCGGTGGAACAGCAGCGGTCGCCGGTCGGCCGAGGCGCCCAGGTCGAGCACGCGGGCCACCACGATGGTGTGGTCACCGCCGTCGTACTCGGCCCAGAGCTCGCCGTCGATCCAGGCGACGACGTCGTCGAGGACCGGCGACCCGTGCGGGCTGGGGGTCCACGGCACCCCGGCGAACTTGTCCGTGCCCGACCGGGCGAAGTTCTGCGACACGGCGTCCTGACCCTCGGCCAGCACGTTGATGCAGAACCGGCCGAGGGTCCGCAGGCGTGCCCACGTCCGCGACGTCCGGGCCGGGGCGAAGGCGACCAGCGGGGGATCCAGCGACAGCGAGCTGAACGACTGGCAGGTGAAGCCGATCGGCCCCTCCTCGGTGTCCGCCGTCAGCACCGTGACCCCGGAGGCGAAGTGGCCGAGGACGTCGCGCATCACCAGCGGATCCACGATCCGCTGCGGCTCCTCGGCGCCCGGAGCGCTCACCGGGCGTCCAGAGCGCGCGGCACGGACCGCCCACCGGCGCGGTGCAGCGAGCTGGGCAGCTCGTGCCCCACGGTCCGCTCCGTGGCGCGGGCCGCAGCCAGCAGGGCGTCGAGGTCCAGCCCCGTGCGCACGCCGGACTCCTCCAGCATGTAGACCAGCTCCTCGGTGGCGATGTTGCCGCTGGCCCCCGGTGCGAAGGGGCAGCCCCCGAGGCCGCCGATGGAGGCGTCCAGCTGGGTCACCCCCGCCTGGACCGCGGCCAGCGCGTTGGCCTGGCCGGTGCCGCGGGTGTCGTGGAAGTGCACCCCGACCGGGACGCCGGGGCAGGCCCGCCGGACGGCGTCGAGCAGCTGCACCACCCGCAGCGGCGTCGTCGTCCCGATGGTGTCGCCCAGGCACAGCTGGTCGGCCCCGGCGGTGACCGCGGCGCGGGCGACGTCGACCGTGCGGGCGATGGGCGTGCGCCCGTCGAAGGGGCAGTCCCAGGCGGTGGCGATGATGACCTCGAGCGAACCGCCGGCGCCGTGGGCCAGGCCCGCGACCTCCCCCACGGCGGCGACGGCCTCGGCGGTCGAGCGGCCGGCGTTGGCGCGGCTGTGCCCGTCGGAGGCCGAGACGACGTACTCGAGATCGGCCACCCCGGCGTCGACGGCGCGGACGGCGCCCCGCGGGTTGGCCACCAGCGCGGACCAGTGCACCTCGGGCCAGCGGGTGAGCTCCGCGGCCACCTGGTCGGCGTCGGCGAGCGCCGGCACGGCCGTGGGCGAGACGAAGGACGTCGCCTCGATGCGGCGCACGCCGGTCGCGACGAGCGCCTCCAGCATCTCCAGCTTGGCCGCCAGGGGTACCGGCTCCTCGAGCTGCAGGCCGTCGCGCATGCCCACCTCGCGGATGTCGACCTCCGCGGGCAGCACCAGGTCGAACTCGTTCACGGTGGCCTCCTGTCGTCACTCCCCGTGCATCCTGCACCCGTCCGGGGTCCCCCGATGAGGCGACCCGGAACGGTTCCGTGACGCCTGCCGCGCCGTTCGTCGGTGCCGTCGCGCAAGATGAGTGCAGGCGACGGAGGTGGGGATGTGATCGAGGTGGTGGGCGAACTCCCCTTTGCTGACCGCGCCTCCGTGTTCGCGCACGCGCCCACGGGCGTCGCCCTGACCACGACCGACGGCGTCCTGCTCGACGTGAACGGAGCCCTGTCGGAGCTGCTCGGCATCCCGGACGCGGAGCTGCGCGGCCGCTCGCTGTTCGACCTCACCCACCCCGCCGATCTCACCGCCGCCCGCGCGGCGTGCGCCGGGCTGACGGCGCACCCGGAGAAGGCGGTCCGGCAGGAGTGCCGCCTGGTCCGCGCGGACGGCACCCCCGTGCCGGTGCAGATCGCCACGTCGTGGGTCACCCCGCAGGCGCCCGGCCGGGATCCGCACCTGGTCATGATCATCGAGGACATCACCGAGCGGAAGGCGCTCGAGGCGCAGCTGGTCCACCGCTCGCTGCACGACCCGCTCACCGGGCTCCCCAACCGGTCGCTGTTCCAGGACCGGCTCTGGCACGCCCTCGAGCGAGGACAGCGCGACGGCACGCCCACGTGCGTGCTGATCATGGACCTCGACGGCTTCAAGGCCATCAACGACGAGCTCGGCCACCCGATGGGCGACCTCGTCCTGGAGGCCTTCGCCGACCGCATGCGCTCCGTGCTGCGGGCGAGCGACACCGCGGCCCGCCTCGGCGGCGACGAGTTCAGCATCGTGTGCGAGAACACCGACCGGCCCGACGCCGAGGTGCTGGCCACCCGGCTGCGGACGGCGGTGACCGCGCCGCTGGAGCTCGACGGCCAGGGCGTCTCGATCGGCATCAGCATCGGGATCGGCTCGACCCCCGGCGGCGAGGAGCCCGCCGACGTGCACGAGCGGGTCGTCCGCGCTGCCGACGACGCGATGTACGCCGACAAGGCACGGCGCCGGCGCGCGCGGTCCCGGCCCCGCTGAGCCGTCGGGGCGCCCTCAGGGGCCGGACGAGGCCCAGCCCACCGTCGCCCGGTTCCGCGCGAGGACCGCGGTGACGGCCGGTAGCGGGACCCCCAGGAACGCGAGGCCCAGCAGGAAGTCGGCCTCGTCCCCGTAGAGCGTCGTGGCGCCCACGACGGCGATCAGCGCGAGCGAGCCGATCGCGGCGAGCGCGGCGGCGAGGAGCAGGTCGGCCGACCGCCGGCCCAGCAACCGGATGCTGCCGGCGAGCAGGCCGGCGGCGCAGAGCACGCCGGTGAGGATCGTCAGCAGGTACGCGGCCTCGTCGTCGCCGTCGGCGAGGCCGAAGAGAAAGCCGGCGGTCATCAGCGCCGTCAGGCCGGCGGTGACGATCCCCAGGACGGCGGCGGCGGTGGCGACCCCCGGGCGTCCCGGTCCGGCCGGCCAGGGAGGCACGAAACCGGGGAAGCCGGGCGCGTACCCGTAGGGCTGCCCGTACCCCGGTGGCGGGCCGTAGCCGGGTGGCGGGCCGTAGCCGGGCGGCGGGCCGTAGCCGGGCGGCGGGCCGTAGCCGGGCGGCGGGCCGTAGCCGGGTGGCGGGCCGTAGCCGGGCGGCGGGCCGTAGACCGGAGGAGGGCCGTAGCCCGGAGGAGGGCCGTAGCCCGGAGGAGGGCCGTAGGACGGCGGCCCGGCGTAGGGCTCCGGGGAACCGTGCTGCTCCGACCCGTCTCCGTTCACGCCGCCAGTCTTCCCGGGGAAGCGTCCGTCGTCCCGGAGGCGGCTCAGGCGGCCCGCGGCGCGTACATGATCACGGCAACCCCGATCAGGCACAGCAGCGCGCCGGCGACGTCGTACCGGTCGGGCCGGAAGCCGTCGACGGCCATGCCCCACAGCAGCGATCCGGCGACGAAGACTCCTCCGTAGGCGGCCAGGATCCGGCCGAAGTCCGCATCGGGCTGCAGCGTGGCGACGAAGCCGTACGCGCCCAGCGCGATCACCCCGGCGCCGATCCACAGCCAGCCACGCGCCTCGCGAACCCCCTGCCAGACCAGCCAGGCGCCACCGATCTCGGCGAGGGCCGCCAGCACGAACAACGCGACGGACCGGGCGACGCTCACCGCCCGACGGTATCGGCCACGTGGCGCCGGCCCGCTGCCCGTCGGCCCTGCGCGAAAACCACTCCAGAAATGTCGGGGAGGCGGATCACACTGTCGGCCATGAGCGCCACCGCAGCCGTCGAGGCCATCGACCTGGTCAAGCAGTTCGGGGACACCCGCGCCGTCGACGGCGTCAGCTTCGTCGTCCCGCAGGGCACGGTCCTCGGCCTGCTCGGCCCGAACGGCGCCGGCAAGACCACGCTGGTGCGCATGCTGACCACGCTCAGCGTGCCCACGAGCGGCACCGGGCGCGTGGCCGGCCACGACATCGTCCGGGAGCCGATCCAGGTCCGCCGCAGCATGGGCCTGACCGGCCAGGCCGCGACGGTCGACGAGGTCCTGACCGGCCGCGAGAACCTGAAGCTGATCGGGGCGCTCTACGGCCTGCCGCGGGCGTACGTCCGGGAGGCCACGGAGCGGCTCTTCGACCGGTTCGAGCTGTCCTACGCCGCCGACCGGCAGGCGAAGACCTACTCGGGCGGCATGCGCCGTCGGCTCGACCTGGCGGTGAGCCTCCTGGCCGCACCGCCGATCCTCTTCCTCGACGAGCCGACGACCGGGCTGGACCCGCACAGCAGGTCCGGGCTCTGGGCGGTCCTGCGCGAGCTCGTCGACGAGGGCACCACCCTCGTGCTGACGACGCAGTACCTCGAGGAGGCCGACCACCTGGCCGACGAGATCGTCGTCGTCGACAAGGGCACGGTCATCGCCGCGGGCACCCCGACGCAGCTCAAGGACCAGGCCGGCCGGGCCAGCGTGGTGGTCACGCTCACCCATGCCGCCGACCTGGACGCGGCCGCCGCCCTCATGCGTGCGCACTCGCCGGAGGTGCACGTCGAGCGGGGCAGCCGCCGGCTCACCGCGCAGGCCGGTGGACTGGGCGACATGACGCGGATCGCTGCCGTCTTCGAGTCCAGCGGCATCGAGCTCGACGACCTCGGGCTGGCCCGGCCCAGCCTGGACGACGTCTTCCTGCACCTCACCGGGCGCCGCGCCGAGGCCCAGCCCGGCACCGACGCGGACCCCGCCACCGACGCATCGACCGACGCGACCCCCCAGGGAGCCACCCCGTGACCGCCGTCCGGAGCCAGCCCACCACCCTCTCCCCCGCCCAGCGGCCGCCCATCTCGCCGCCGTCCCTGCTGCGGGCGTCGTCGACGATCGTCTGGCGCAACCTCATCCACATCCGCCGGATGCCGGAGATGCTGCTCGACGTCACCGTCCAGTCGGTGATGTTCGTGCTGCTGTTCGCCTACGTGTTCGGCGGGGCGATCGCGGTGGAGGCCTCGAACTACCGGGAGTTCCTGCTGCCCGGGATCATGGTCCAGACCATGGTGTTCTCCTCCGCCATCGTGGCCATGGGGCTCACGAGCGACCTGGAGAAGGGGTTCGTCGACCGGTTCAAGTCGCTGCCGGTCCCGCGGCCCGCGGTGCTCGTCGGACGCAGCATCTCCAGCCTGATCCACTCGAGCATCGGCATCGCGGTGATGGGCGTGACCGGTCTGCTCATCGGCTGGCGGGTCCGCAACGGCGTCCTGGACGGCGTCCTGGGCTTCGCGCTGCTGCTGCTCTTCGGCTTCGCCCTCATCTGGCTGGGCATCTGGGTGGGCTCGTTGATGCGCACGGTCGAGGCCGTGCAGGGCTTCATGTTCACGGTCATGTTCCCGCTGACCTTCGTCGCGAACACGTTCGTCCCCACGGAGAGCATGCCGTCGTGGCTGCGCACCATCTCCGAGTGGAACCCGGTGTCCGCGCTCGCCCAGGCCTGCCGGGAGCTGTGGGGCAACGGGCTGCCCGCACCCGAGGACGCCGCCTGGCCGCTGCAGCACGCTGTCCCGGTGTCGATCGGCTGGTCGTTCGTCCTGACCGCGGTCTTCGCCCCCCTGGCCGTCGCGGCGTTCCGGCGCCGGTCGCGCGACTGAGCGCGCGACCGGTCGGCCCGGGCCGGGCAGTGGCTCACCGGTCCTGGCGCGGCTCCCCGGCGTACGTCCCGAACGACCACAGGTTCCCCTCGGGGTCGCGGGCGGAGAACTCCGTCGATCCGTAGTCCGTGGTGGCCGGCTCCCGGACGATCGTCGCGCCGGCGCCGACGGCGCGGGCGTGGACGGCGGCCGGATCGGCGGTCACCACGTAGCAGGCGGCGGTGCCCGGCACGGCCGGCCAGGCGTCGTCGGCGTCCTCCCGGACGGAGCCGAGCATCACGCCGCCGCCCTCGGGCCAGGAGAGCTGGGCGTGCGCGACGACGTCCCCCTCGCCGTACACGGCGGTCTCCTCGAAACCGAACGCGTCGACGAGGAAGCGGATGAGGGCACGGGCGTCCCGCGCGCGGAAGGCGGGCCAGACAGTGGGCTGCGGAGTCGTCATGCCGAGGAGAGTGCCGCCGAGAGCGCCGCGGTGTCTTGCACGAATCCGAACTCCTCGCGCAGCCAGCGGGTCGGCGGCAACCCGGAGAACGCCCGCCATTCACGGGTCAGGTGCGCCTGGTCGGCGAAGCCCGCGACGCCGGCCAGCCCGGCCAGGTCCAGCGGTCTCCCGCTCGCCGCCCGTCCGGCCAGCGCCCGACGGGCCCGGTCGAAGCGCGCCACGCGGGCGGCCTCCTTCGGGCCCAAGCCGGTCTCGGCCCGGAAGCGCTGCTCCAGGTGGCGAACCGACCAGCCGACGCGCGCGGCGACCTCGGCCACCGGCAGCCGGCCACCCGACGCCGTGGTCAGGCGCCAGGCCTCAGCCACCTCAGGCCGCAGCGCGCCGTCGCCCGCCTGCCGCAGCAGCACCTCCTCCAGTACGGCGAAGCGCTCCGGCCAGCCCGCCGCCGACCGCACCCCCTCGACCAGGTCCGTCCCCGTTCCCCCGAGGACGTCCTCGAGCGGGGCGTCGAGAGCGGCCAGCGCCCCGGCGGGGCAGCCCAGCAGGGCCCGTGCGCCGGCCGGGGTCAGGGACAGCTGGATGCCGGCCTGCCGCCCCGGGTGGCTGATGCGGGCCGGCCGGGTGTGCAGCCCGCCCACGAGGCCGTCGTAGCGGCCCGGGGCCTGGGCCGGGTCGGGATGGGCGGCCATCTCCAGCGGCTCGTCGAGCGTGACGATGACGGTGAGGAACGGCGAGGGCAGCCCCAGGTGCTCACCGGGCGGCAGCCCCTCGTGCCGGTAGCCGACCGCGGCGGCGACGAACGGGCGCAGGCGAGGGTGCACGCGGTACACCACCGACCCCTGCTCCACCCGATCAGCATGGCCGCAGGACGCGGCCGGCGACAGGGTGGTCACCCGTCGGCGGCGTCCACGGCGTCCAGGAAGATGCGCAGCGTCTGCAGGAACACGTCGGGCTGCTCGGAGTGCACCCAGTGGCCGGCGTGCTTGATCCGCACCAGCCGGGTGGCCGGGAACAGCGCGTCCATGCGCTCCCGGTCGCGCGGCAGCACGTAGTGGGAGGTCGCACCGGCGATCCACAGCACCGGCCCGTCGAAGGTCGCGCCCTCGGGAGGCTCCGGGAAGCCGCGCAGCTCGCCGAGGTCCCGCTCCAGCAGGTCGAGGTTGAGCCGCCAGCGCCAGCCACCCCCGGCGGCCGCGCCCTCGCGGACGAGGCTCTGCAGCAGGAAGCCGCGCACCATCCGGCTGGGGACGGCGCTGCGCAGGGCGGCCTCGGCGTCCTCGCGGGTCTCCAGCGAGGAGAGGTCCATCGCCTTCATGGCGGCGATGAACGCCGCGAACGGAGAGGCCTCCTCGTCCTCGTCGTCGGTCCGCCCACCCTGCAGCGGGTACTCCACGGGTGCGATGTCGACCACGACCAGCGCCCGCAGCAGCTCCGGACGGCGCAGCGCGAGCGTCATCGCCACCTTGCCGCCCATGGAGTGCCCGACCAGCGTCACCGGTTCGCCGTAGGTGGCCAGCTCGGCGGCGACGAGGTCGGCCATGTCGAGGTAGTCGACGCGGTCGGTCCAGGGCGAGTGCCCGTGGTTGGGCAGGTCGAGCAGCGTGACGCGGTGGCGATCGGCGAGCCCCTTGGCGACCGTCGTCCAGTTCTTGCCCTGGCCGAACAGCCCGTGCAGGAACACCACACGGGGGCCGGCGTCGCCCAGGGTGCGGCCGTGCAGCCGCAGGTCGTCGTCCACACCGCCCATCCCACCAGCCCGGCGGCGCGCCGTCCGCCCGGGGCGCGCGGTCAGCGCGGCGGGGCGGGGTCCGTCGGTGCGGGCGCCTACCGTGCCCCGGGACGAGGGGGAGGTACCGGCATGCCCGGACGACGTCGGCGCAGCAGCACCAGCAGCCGGACCACGACGACCCGCACGAAGGCCACGGCACCGCGGAGACGCCCGGCGGCGAAGCCGAGCACGAGCGCGGAGCTGCCGGTCGCCGGCGCGGGGGAGCGGGTCTGGGTGCTGGCCGTGCCGTTCCGGGCTCCGGCGCCGGGTGCGGTCTGGCACGCCGGGCTGCAGGCGCACGTGTGGGTGGGCGGTGAGCTGCCTGCGGCGCTGGTGCCCTACGACCCACCGCCGTACAGCTTCGAGCGCTTCGTGGAGGACGAGCTCAACGAGAGCCCCCGCCCGCTGCCCGACGCCCGCCCGCTGACCCCGCGTGACCAGCAGTGCGACGGCGCCGACGTCGTGGCCGCCCACGCGGCGGCGGGGGGCCGGGTCTTCCTGCTCGGGGACGACCCCGGCGTCGGCAAGACGGGGACGGCGATCCTGGCGGTCAAGGCGATCGCCGAGCAGCGTGACGTCCGGCGCGTGCTCGTGGTCGCCGACCGGCCCGCCGCGATCACGATCCCGCACTGGTCCCGCTCGATCGCCGGCTTCGGCGACGAGGGGCTGCGCTGGTGCATCACCACCTGGGACCGGCTGGGCAAGGTGGCCGCGGTGCAGCGCGCGACCGGCGCACGGTTCGACGTCGTCGTCGCCGACGAGGCGCACATGGTGCGGCACACGACCACCCAGCGCTGGAAGCACTGGAAGGCGGTGTCCGGTGCCGGCCGGGTCAAGGACGCCCCGTACGTGCTGGCCTGCACCGCGACGCCGGCGCACACCCCGCTCGAGCTGCCCTACCTGGCGCCGCAGTTCGCCGCCCAGCACGGAGAGCCGCTGAAGGATTGGGCCGACCTCCCGGCCCGGCTGGCCGCGCGAGGGTTCCACGTGGAACGTGGCCGCTACGGCTGGCAGTGGACGGAGGACGCCGACGAGCGGCGGGCCGACCTGGCGACCCTGCAGGGCTGGCTGGCCGAGGCGGATCCGCCCGCGACGCTGCACCGGCCCGCGCCCTGGGGCCCGGTGTCGGTGAGCGGCGCACCGGTGGCGCTGACGCCGGCCGAGCGGGCGTCCTACGAGGCGGAGTGGTCGGAGTTCCGCGCCGAGATGCAGCTGGCCCGGCGGGGGCGGCAGACCGCTCGCGGCCGCGCCGCATTGCTGCGGTTCCGGCAGAAGGCGGGGCTGATCCGGGTGCAGGCCACCGTCGACTGGGTGAAGGCGCAGGTGGAGGCGGAGCGGCAGGTCGCGGTGTCGGTCGAGTTCGTGGAGACCGCGGCCGATCCGATCCGGGAGGCGCTGCTGGACGCCAAGATCCCGGTGGCCGGCATCTACGGGCGCGACCGCTTCGACGTGGAGGCCGAGCGGCTGCGGTTCCAGCGGGGTGAGGCGCAGGTGTGCGTGTTCACCGTGACCGCCTCGATCAGCCTGCACGCCGGCGAGCTGCTGCCCGACGGGTCGCACGCCTCGGAGCTGTCCCGGGTCGGGCTGTTCCACCAGCCTCGGTTCTCCGGCATCCAGGCCCGCCAGGTCACCGGGCGCACGCACCGCGACGGGAAGACCTCACCGTGGCTGGTCGCGTTCGCCGAGGACACGGTGGAGGAGCAGGTGGCCCGCGTGATGGTGGAGCGGCTGGCGGTGACCGGCTCGACCGCGGGTGCGGACACCTCCGCGCTGCAGGAGATCGCCGAGCTGCTCGAGGCCGACTGGCTGCCCGGCACGGCGCTCACCGAGGGCTGAAGGGAAACCCTTGGACGCCAGGACGCCACCGTGGGCGCGACGGGCCATCGGGCACGTGGCGCGCTCGGCGTCGGGCGAGCCCCTGGACCGCTCCCTGCGCGTGACCCTCAACTTCCACCCGGACCGCCTGGTGGACGGCGCCACCGTGCTGGAACGGCTGGCGCGCGACGGGGTCTACCGCTCCCAGTTCGAGACCGGCACGAGCAACGGCGGGCTCACCGCGCATCCCGGAGGTGCCCGGTGGGGCTGGGAGCAGCGGCTCTTCGGGTCCGCCTACGACGACGCCCCGGCGGCCGAGCGACCGAAGTACGGGGCGCTGAACCATCGTCGGCGCTCGCTCGGCGGGGCTCCCCGGTTCGGTTCCGCGCACCTGCGCCTGACCGGGGCGGTGCTGGAGCGCAGCACCTTCTGCTTCCCCGACTCGGTGTTCGAGCCCACCGCGCTGGGGACCGCCGACCGGTTCGGGCTCTTCCCCCTCGTCGAGCGGTTCGAGGCGCGCCCGCTCACCGACGAGGGCGAGGCGGCCGAGGGCGGCCTGCTCGACGACTACGTCGAGGCGCACGTCCACGGACCCGTCGAGCTGGCGAGGGACGTGGAGGCCGTGGTGCTCGACCCGAGCTTCCGCGGCTCGCCGACCGAGGACCAGGCCCGTGCGCTCGACGTGCCCGTCGAATGGCACGAGGGGCGGCGGCTGACCGTGGCGGCGCTCGCCACGCATCCGGCGTTCCGGGGTCCCCGCGCCGTCGAGGTCGGGCACAGGATCGCGGACGCCGGGTTGCTGGACGCCGCGGTGATCGCCGGGGCCGCGCAGGACGGTCCCGAGGACCCACAGGATCTCAAGCTCGTCTGGCACTGCGTCGCCCGGTTCGGGACCCCTGTCGAGACCTGAGCGGCTGCGACTCTGCCGGCGCGTTCCCGACGTTGCCGGCGCGATTGCACCGGCGACGTCGGGAAACGGCCCGCACAGTGGGTCAGGCAGAGCGGCCGTTGCCCGAGGTGCTGTCGCCGTCGGCGGTGATCGGGACGCGGGTGACGCCGTCGGTGCCGGTGGCGCCGCCCAGCCGGCGCAGCAGCGCGGCGACGTCGATGCCGGTGAGGTCGCCGGAGAGCTGCAGCCCCTGCGCCACGTTGGAGGCGACGGACTTCCCGAGCGAGCCGGCGCCGTCGGTCGAGATGACGGTCATCTTCTCCACGGCCGAGAGCGGAGCGGCGGCCGCGCCGACGACGTCGGGCAGCACCTTGACCAGCATCTCCAGGATGGCCGCCTCGCCGTACTTGGCGAAGGCGTCCGAGCGGGCGTCCATCGACTCCGCCTCGGCCTGACCGCGGGCCAGGATGGCAGCCGCCTCGGCGGCGCCCTCCCGCTCGACGGCGTCGGCGATGGCCTGGCGGCGCAGCTTCTCCGCCTCACCGCGCTTGGCGCCCTCGATCGCCTCGGCCTCGGCCAGCGCCGAGCGGCGGGCCCGCTCGCCCTCACCGGAGAGCTCGGCCTGCCGGGCGGCGGCCTCCGCGGCGGCGATGGTCGCCTGGCGCTGCGCCTCGGCGGTGAGGATCGCCGAGTTCTTGCGACCCTCGGCCTCCTGCTCGACCTTGTAGCGCTGGGCGTCGGCCGGGCGGCGCACCTGGGTGTCCAGCTGCCGCTCGGTGAGCGCCGCGGTCCGCTGCGCCACCTTCTCCTGCTCCATGAGGATCGCCTGGTCCTGCGCGGCCTGCGCGAGCGGACCGGCCGCGGCGGCGCGCGCCGTGGCGGCGTCGGTCTCGGCGGTGATCTCGGCCTGCTTGAGCGCGAGCTGCCGCTGGGAGATGGCGATCGCCTCGTCGGCCAGGAGCTGCTCCTGCTGGGAGGCCTGGCGGGCGCGGGCCTCGGCGATGCTCGCCTCCTTGAGCACGCGCGCCGCCTCGGGACGGCCCAGGTCGGCGAGGTAGGAGCCCTCCGCCTGGATGTCCTGGAGCTGGAAGGTGTCGAGGACGAGCCCCTGGCCGGTCAGGGAGGACTCGGCCTCCTCGGCGACCGCGGAGGCGAACGCGGCACGGTCGCGGATGATCTCCTCGATCGTCAGCCGGCCGACGATCGAGCGCAGCGCACCGGCGAGCACCTCCGAGGTGAAGGTGTCGATGCCCTCCTGCTGGTTGAGGAACCGCTGGGCCGCGGCGCGGATGGAGTCCTCGGTGCCGCCGACCTTGACGATGGCCACGCCCTCGAGGTCGCACTTCACGCCCTGCTTGCTGACCGCGCCCCGGATGCCGACCGGGATCCGGCGGCTGGACAGGTCCATCGTGTGCAGCTTCTGGACGACGGGCAGCACGAACACGCTGGCGCCCATCACGACCTTCTGGCCAGAGGAGTCGCGGGAGACGACGCCGGACTCGCTCGTCACCTGCCGCCCCTGCCGGCCGGTGACCAGGAATGCCTGGTTGGGGCCAGCGACCTTGATCCGGGACAGCACGAGCAGGACCAGCAGGAGAACCAGGACGGCGATGCCGCCGATGGCGTAGACCAGCGTCACGGGGTGTCGCCTCCAGGCAGGGAACGGTTGTCGGGTGCGGTGGAGACGACCTCGACCGCGGTGTCGCTGAGCGCTTCCACCACGTAGACGGGCGTCCCGGTCGGGAGCGGCACGTCGCTGCGGGCGGAGAACTTGAGCTGCTGCCCGGCGAGGATCAACCGGACCTCCCCGTACCCGGGGCTCGGCACGGACGAGACCACGACGCCCTGCGCCCCCACGAGGGAGTGCCGGGTCAGCGTCGGCTGGGTCGGCATGTCCTTCAGCGCGCGGGACAGCCGGACAGCGCCCCAGGCGAGCGGAACGGCGACCGCGAGACCCACCGCCAGGGCGAGCAGCGCGGCGACGGCGTCGGGCAGCGTCTCCGGGAGCACGCTGACCGCGGCCGCACCGCCGAAGCCGATCCCGCCGAGCAGGGCGGCGAGAGCCGGCACCGAGAAGGGCCCGTCGCCGTCGACGTCCGCCCCGAACTCACCGACGAACAGCGAGAGCAGGAGCACGACCACCCCGAGGGCGCCCACGACCAGGAAGGCCACGGCCATGCGTTCGGATCCTCCTCGTCGTCGCCGGCAGCCGAAGACTTCCAGTTGCGGCACAGCGACGGCAAGGAAGTCCCTCGGGAGGACGACGCAGGGTCAGCCGACGGCCTGGAACTGCCGGCCGATCTCGGCGGCGGAGAGCACGGCCTGCCAGATGCTGACGTGCGCGACCGAGCCGGCGAAGTACGGGCTGGTCGGTGATCCGGGCCAGCCCGAGCCGAGGGAGTCGTAGCCGACCCGCCAGTAGCCGACGTAGTCCTCGGCGGCCGCGCTGGCCCCCGAGGAGGCCACCAGGGCGCCGTCCACGTACAGCCGCATGCCGGTCCCCGGCGAGAAGGAGCTGGTCACCATGTGCCAGGCACCGTCGTTGTACGCCTTGGGACTGGTCACGGTGAAGTAGCCGCCGTTGTAGACACCGAAGCTCAGCGTCCCGTCGGTGCGCATGTAGACGTGCCGGTCGTAGGACGAGGAGGAGGCGCCGTCGGCGCCGTTGCCGAAGCCGATCAGCTTCCCGCCCCGCGTCGTCGTGGTGGCGAACCAGAGCTGGCTGGTCCAGACCTGCGGGCTGTTCAGCGCGACGTTGGTGGTCAGGTAGCCCGACGTCCCGTTCAGCCTGACGGCGCTCTTCACGGTGGAGCTGCACGTCGGGCCGGTCGCCCGGTAGGTGATCCCACCGCGGTAGGTGGCGGAGACGTACGCGCCGGCGGTGCCGGCGTTGACCGCTGTCGGACCGGTGGACTCCTGCAGGGGCAGGTAGCCCGGCGCCGATGCTCCCGTGGCGGCGTCCGCGCACGACCAGTAGGGGTTGGCCGCGAAGGAGTTGGCCTGGTTGGACGTGGACGCGCTGAAGACCGCCCCGGCGGGCGAGAGCCCGGGCGTCCCCGCGGTGACGACCACCATCGCGCCGGCGGCCAGCGCGGTGCGCCGGCCGGTCCGCCGTCGGCCGGCGGGCGGGCGGGTGACCGCGGCGGGAGCCCGGTGGAGGAGGGACAGACCGAGCAGCGCCGCGAGGCCCAGACCGGCCACGGCGAGCGGAAGCTGCCGACCCTCCGCCGACCACACCAGCGGAAGTCCGACGGCCGGCAGGGAGTAGACGCCGACGCCGTGCAGCGCTGCGGGGTCCACGAGAGTGCCGTCGGGCTGGGGGCTGGCGTCCCCCTGCAGCCGCAGCATGCCGTCCTCGACGGCGACCAGGCGGTGCAGGCGCAGGTGCCCGGGCACGTCGGGATCGTCGACCAGCAGGACCTGCCCGGTCTCCGGACCCGCCGGACCGACCGGCCGCAGCACCACCAGATCGCCGGCCTCCAGCGCCGGGGACATCGACCCCGACATGACCACGCTGGACTGCCAGCCCACGAGGGCGGGAACGGTCGAGGCGAGCAGGAGCAGGACGAGGACGCCCAGCACGGTGCGGGCCACGACGCTGACACCGAACGCCCACCAGCCGCTGCGCCAGGCAGCGGAGGGCTCCGTGGTCACGGGCTCGGTGCTCACCGGCTCTGCGCCTCCCAGACGAAGCTGAGCCCCGCGGTACCGCCCTGCGCAGAGGTCGGCGCGGTCGTGGCCAGCGCGTAGCCGATCTGGTAGGTGCGCGTGGCGGGCGCTCCGGTCGTCGTCCAGGTGCCGAGGCCCGATGCGAAGTCGGCGGCGGTGAATCCGGCCAGCGTGCCGTCGTAGACCGTCGCCGTGCTCTGGAAGCCGGTGCAGCTGCTCGTCGTTCCACCGGTGCCCGAGCGCACGGTCAGCCGGAGCGCGGCGTCCAGCCCCCGGGTGACCGAGCGTCCGGTGCCGTAGAAGCGGATCTCGGAGGGCGACGTGCCGGTGGCCGACACCGTGATGCAGCGGACGCCGGAGCCGCCCGGCTTCAGGCGGCCCACGGCGAACAACGTGCTCCCCGCGTCGTCGTCGGCCAACGCGAGGGTGCCCGTGCCGACGGTCGCGGCTACCGCCGGTGCGGCGTCGGTGAAAGTGGCGTAGGCCGACTGCCACACCAACGCAGTGGAGGTCGCCAGCGCCAGCAGGGCAGCGCCGACCAGCACGAGCCGCGAGGTGCGACGGCTCGGCGGCGCGGGGCGGCTCCTGCGCATGCTGGACTCCGGTGCGGTGAGGGTGAGGCGCTCGGCCAGACTATGGACTAATCGTGTCTGACCGACCACTTTCTGTAGTCGTCTCACCCGATGGGGAGAATCGGCGTCCCCCACGGCGGCCGCCGAGGGGACGCCCGGTCGGCAGGGAGGGGGTGCGGGATGCGACGCGAGGCGAGCGTGCTGCACCTCGACCTCGACGCGTTCTTCGCCGCGGTCGAGCAGCGGGACAAGCCCTCGCTGCGCGGCCGGCCGGTCGTCGTCGGAGGCGTCGGGGGGCGCGGCGTCGTCGCCACGGCGTCCTACGAGGCACGGGCCTACGGCGCCCGCTCGGCCATGTCGACGGCGGAGGCCCGGCGGCGGTGCCCGTCGGGGACGGCGTTCCTGGGCGGCCGGTTCGCCGCCTACCGGCGCACCTCGGACGTGGTGATGGGGCTGCTGCGCGAGTTGTCGCCGCTGGTCGAGCCGGTGTCGATCGACGAGGCCTACGTCGATCTCGCCGCCGGGGGGCACGACCTCTCGGTCGGAGGTGTGACGGAACTCGGCCGGGCCCTGAAGGTCCGCATCGCCGAGGCCACCGGGGGAGTGACGGGCTCGGTCGGCATCGGCTCGTCGAAGCTGGTGGCCAAGATCGGTTCGGACCTGCAGAAGCCCGACGGGCTGGTCGTCGTGCCGCCGGGCACCGAGCTCGACCTGCTGCACCCGCTGCCGGTCACCCGGCTGGGCGGGGTGGGCCCGGCGACGGCGGAGCGGCTGCACCAGGTCGGGGTGAAGACCGTCGGCGACCTGGCGGCCAAGTCGCTGCCCGACCTGGTCGCGCTCGCGGGCCGGGCGCACGGCGCGGGGCTGTACGCGCTGGCCCGCGCCGAGGACGAGCGCGCCGTGGTCCCCGACCGCGAGGCGAAGTCCGTGTCGCACGAGGAGACCTTCGAGCGCGACCTCACCGACCTCGCCGTCCTCGGCCGGGAGATCGACTCCATGGCCACCCGCGTGGGCAAGCGGCTGCGGGACTCGGCGTTCTCCGGCCGCACCGTGACGCTCAAGCTCCGCCGCTACGACTTCACCACCCTCACCCGCTCCCAGACGCTCCCCCAGCCGACCGACGACGCACGCCAGATCGCGGCCATCGCCCGCCGGCTGCTCGCCGACGCCGGCGCCGAGGGCGGCCTGCGGCTGCTCGGCGTCGGGGTGTCCGGGCTGTCGCTCTACGCGCAGGGCGACCTGTTCGCCGGGGAGGACGACGGCTCGCCGGTGGCCGCCACCGAGGAGGCGGCACCCGAGGACGCCGCGCCCGAGCCACCGCTGCCCGCGGACAAGCGCTGGTGGCCGGGCCAGGACGTGCGGCACGAGGAGCTCGGCGCCGGGTGGGTGTGGGGGCGTGGGCTGGGCCGGGTGACGGTGCGCTTCGAGGGGCCGTCGACCACGCCCGGACCGGTGCGCACACTCGCCGCGGACGACCCGCTGCTGCAGGCCGCCGACCCGCCCGACTGGTAGGAGGACCCTCGTTCCCCCCACCACTCGCACCCTCGCGGTGGGCCCCTGCAGCAGGGCCGGTGACCGCTGTCCCGTTCATGCGGCAGAGTGCGGCAGGTGACGAACCGCTCGTGGTGGGGGTGGGGGACCACCGACCAGGCCCTCACCGACGTGGAGTGCATCGCACGGGCCCGGGCGCTGCCGGGCCTGCCCGACCGACCCCGGCCGATCCCGCGGCTGGCCGACGTCGTCCTGCCGTCCTCCCGGGTGACCGCCCCCGACGGCCTCCCGGTCTCCGCCGACCCGGCCGACCGGGCCCGGCACGCCTACGGCAAGGCCTACCGGGACGTCGTCCGCGCCCTGTCGGGGGAGCTGCAGGGGGCTCCGGACGCCGTCGCGCACCCGGCGGACGAGGACGACGTGGTGCGCCTGCTCGACTGGGCGTCGTCGGCCGGGGTGGTCGTCGTGCCGTTCGGCGGCGGCAGCTCGGTGGTGGGCGGCGTCGAGTACCGCGGGGACCGGCCGTGGATCTCGATGGACCTCACCGCGCTCGACCGGGTGCTGGAGATCGACCGGGCGAGCCGGGCGGCGCGGATCCAGGGCGGCGCGCTCGGGCCGGTGCTCGAGGAGCAGCTGCGCCCGCACGGCCTGACGCTGCGCCACTACCCGCAGAGCTTCGAGTTCTCCACGCTCGGCGGCTGGCTGGCCACCCGGGCCGGTGGGCACTACGCGACGCTGCTCACCCACATCGACGACCTGGTCGAGTCGATGCGCGTCGTCACCCCGGTCGGCACCAGCGAGTCCTGGCGGCTCCCCGGCTCGGGCGCCGGCCCGTCACCGGACCGCATGTTCCTGGGCTCGGAGGGGACGCTCGGCGTCATCACCGAGGCGTGGATGCGCCTGCAGGACCGGCCGCGCTTCAAGGCCTCGGCGTCGGTGACCTTCCCCGACATGACCACCGCGATCACCGCCGTCCGCACGATCTCCCAGGCGGGCCTCCACCCGGCGAACTGCCGCCTCCTCGACGCCGGCGAGGCGGCCACCTCCGGCGCCTCGACGTCCGGCAGCTGCGTGCTCGTGCTGGGCGTGGAGTCCGCGGCGCACCCGGTCGACAGCCGGCTGGACGAGCTGACCACGCTCGCCCGCGACGGTGGTGGTGTGGTGGCCCCCCGGCAGGACGGCCCCCGGGACGCCGCCGCCGACGCGTGGCGGTCGTCCTTCCTGCGCGCCCCCTACGGCCGCGACGGGCTGGCGCGCATGAGCGCGATCGTGGAGACCTTCGAGACGGCGACCACGTGGGACCGCGTGGACGAGCTGTACGCGACGGTGCAGGCCGAGGTCGGCGCCGCGGTGCGGGAGGTCACGGGCGCTCCCGGGCTGGTCAACTGCCGGTTCACCCACGTCTACCCCGACGGGCCGGCCCCCTACTTCACGGTGGTGGGGGTGGGGCGCCCCGGCTCCGAGGTCGCCATGTGGGACGACGTGAAGACCGCCGCGATGGAGGTGCTGACGCGGCTGCGGGGGACCGTGACGCACCACCACGCCGTCGGCCGCGACCACCGCCCCGGCTACGACCGGCAGCGCCCCGAGCCGTTCGCCGTCGCGCTGCGGGCCGCGAAGGCGGCGCTCGATCCGGCTGGGGTGCTCAACCCGGGCGTGCTCGTCGACCCCGTGTAGAACTTCAGGCGTGACCGAGCAGAGCGCGTGGATGCGCATGACCGAGGAGGATCCGGAGCACTCGGCGGCCTACGTGCAGCGGTTCCGCACGCTCGCCGAGCAGGGCATGGACCTCGCGGGGGAGGCGCGCCTGGTCGACGCGATGCTGCCGCGCGGGTCGCGGGTGCTGGACGCCGGGTGCGGGCCCGGCCGCGTGGGCGCGTTCCTGCACGGCGTCGGGCACGAGGTGGTCGGGGTGGACGCCGACCCGGTGCTGATCGCGGCGGCCGAGGAGGACCACCCGGGACCGCGCTGGCTGGTCGGTGACCTGGCCGAGCTGGACCTGCCCGCCCGGGGCATCGCGGAGCCCTTCGACGCCCTCGTCTGCGCCGGCAACGTCATGGCCTTCCTCGCCGTGAGCACCCGGCGCGAGGTGCTGCGGCGGATGCGGGAGCACCTCGCCCCCGGGGGGCGTGCGGCGATCGGGTTCGGCGCCGGACGGGGCTACGAGTTCGACGACTTCCGGGCCGACGCCCGCGCCGCGGGCTGGGTCGAGGACCTGCTGCTGTCCACCTGGGACCTGCGCCCGTTCGCCCCGGACGCCGACTTCCTCGTCGCGGTGCTGCGCCAGGCCTGACCACCGGCCGGGGGTGCGCGGCCCACCCATCGGGCGGGCCGCGCACACCGGGTCAGGCGGCGGCGTCGGTGGTGGCGCCCTGCTCCTGGGTGACCGACGGCACGGACGTGCTGCCGTCCTCCGTGGCGGCATTGGCCGTCATGGTGCCGGCGAGGATTCCGCCGGCCATCAGACCGCCGCCGATGAGGCCGATCGTGCGCCCCCAGGTACGGGATCCGGTGCGCTCCCGTGCGGGCTGCTGGTCCTGGTGCTCGTCCATGCGTGTGCTCCTCTCGTGGGTCGGTCCCGGCGGACCGCGTGGCACCGAGAGTCGCCGGGCCGACTGTGGCCGAGCTGGGCCGAACCGGCCGAGGAGCTGCGAATGGCGTCCGGCCGCCCGATCAGAGGCGGCCGTTGGCGCGCAGGAGCACCAGCGCGTTCACCGTCCGGTGCCCGCGCCACTCGAGGGCGGCCGCAGGGGAGTAGCTGTCGAAGTCGACGGTCCACCCGCCGTCGTCCTGCTGCCCCGCGGCCAGCCGGTCCAGCTCGGCCTCCACCACGGCGGGTGCGAAGAGGTCCCGGGCCGGTCCGCCGGGGAAGGGGGCGAAGTCCAGCGGGCGCATGAATTCGTCCTCCGCACCGCCGGCCACGTGCAGCAGTCCGTCGGCCGGGATCAGCGGTGCCAGCCGGTCCAGGAGGGCGCGCGGCTCGTCGGACGCGGCAACGTCCCGACCCGCCGCGTCGAGGAACTGCACCGCGAAGGCCAGCTCCATGGCGTGCGCGGAGGCGTCCAGCCGCTGGACCGCGTCGAAGCAGTACGCCGTCGCCCGGGCCAGCCACGGGGTGACCGCCGGGTCGAGCCCGGGAACGCGGTAGGCGGTCGCGGCCACCACGGCCGTGATCTGCAGCGAGGACGTCGTCGGGTCCGCCTGCGCCCAGAACGGAGCGCACGCCGCCTGGTCGGGCACCGGAAGGGCGAAGGGCAACCCGCCGTCGGGCAGGGTCGCCGACGCCAGCCAGTCGCAGACCTGGGCGGCCCGCGGCGTCGTCGCCGGCGCGAGGTCGGCGAACGCCTCCAGGGCGTGCAGCGCGCCGCCGGGCTGGCTGGTGCCCGAGCGCAGATCCGGCTCGAGCCCCCAGCCGTAGCCGCCGTCGGCGTTCCGGTAGCCGTCCACGGCGGCGACCACGGCGTCGGCGCCGCCGGCGCCGGTCAGCAGGTCGAGACGGCGGCGGTCGAGGACCCGCCCGGCAGAGGCGAGGAACGCGGCGGCGGCGGGGAGGTCCACGGTCACGCCGCTGATCCTGCCCGGGGGAGCCACTCCGGTGCAGCCGCCGGTGGCAGCACGGCCGCCGACGTCCACGGCGGCGAGCCGGGCGGGGCGACCACCTGGACCGGGCCGTCGGGGGAGTCCAGCCGCTGCAGGTAGGGCTCGACGGCGGGCTCCGCACCCGGGACCGAGGTGCCGGACGGGGCGGCCAGCAGCCATCGCGCCGTCTGCGCCAGCGACAGCTCGCCGTACCAGCCGCCGCCCTCGTCCCGCCGGCGCACCAACGCGGCCAGCACCGTCGCGGCCGCCAGGTATCCGGTCGCGTGGTCCAGCGCCTGCGCCGGCAGCACCCCCGGCTCCTCCGGCGTCCCGCACGCCGTCGCGATGCCCGTGGCCGCCTGCACCAGGGAGTCGAAGCCCCGTCGCTGCGACCACGGCCCGCGCAGCCCCCACGCCGACAGCCGGACGACGACGAGGTGCGGATGCCGCCGTGCCAGCGCGGCCGGGTCCATGCCGAACGCCTCCAGCGCCCCCGGCCGGTAGCCCTGCACCACCACGTCCGCCCTCGCCAGCAGCTCCTCCACCACCGCCCGGTCGCCCGCGGCGGCCAGGTCGAGCAGCACGTGCCGCTTGCCGACGCCGGTGTCGACCAGCCCCGCGCGCAGATCGGGACGGAGCGGTCCGTCCACCCGCAGCACGTCGGCGCCGTGCGAGGCGAGCACCCGCGTCGCCACCGGCCCGGCGATCACCCGCGTGAGGTCCAGCACCCGCAACCCCCGCAGGACAGGCCGCCGCGGGGCGCCGTCGGACACCCGGCGCAGGCCGAGCAGCGGCAGCCCGGCCACCGCCTGCCCCTGCGGCGAGGCCGCCCACTCCTCCGGCGTCCGGACGGCGGCCGCAGCACCTCCGGCGGCGACCACGGCGCTCTCCAGCTCCTCGGCCGTCCATCCGGCCGCTGCGGCCGCCACCGCGGCGACGTCGTCGGACCCCAGCACCGAGGCGGCCGCCGCCCGGTGGTGCGGATAGTTGCCGTGCAGCCGCAGCCAGCCGTCGGCCGTGCGCCAGAACCGGGACAGCGGCGCGAAGCCCAGGCCCACCGGCCGACCGGCCAGGCGCGCGTGGCGCTCGCTGCGCACCGCCAGGCCCACGTGCGCCGCATCCAGCCGGACGGGGGTCGGATCGCCGGTCAGCAGCCGCGCCGCCCCGAGCTGGGCGGCGACGGCGCCGAGCACGAGGTCGGGCACCGCCAGCGGTCCGCCCAGCCCCGTGTCCCCCTCGACCGTCACGGGGACGTCCAGCGCCACCCCTGTCGCCCGGGCCACCTCCTCCAGCAGCGCGCTCACCGGCCGCGCCCGTCTTCGGACGGCACGACCAGGACGCTCACGACGCCGTCCCCTCCGGGAGCACGCCCAGCGCCAGGACCAGCGCCAGGACCGTGGCGGGCTCCTCCAGGCGTGGCCCGTACAGCTCGCGGAGCTGCGTCATCCGGTAGCGCACCGTCTGCGGGTGGACGAAGAGCTCCGCCGCGACGGCGTCCCGCCGGCCCTGGTGCAGCAGCCAGGAGCGCAACGTCTGGGCCAGCTTCTCCCGGGCGCTGTCGCTCAGCTCGGCCAGCGGCGAGAGCGCCTGGGCCCGCAGGTCCGCCAGTGCCGGCTCGTCGGCCCGCAGCACCAGTTCGGCCAGCCGGGCCTCGGTGTCCAGCGGGCGCCCCCCGCCCGTCGTCAGCCCCAGCTGCCGCGCCCGGAGCGCCCGCGCGTAGGAGACGTGGACCTCGTCCCACGGCCGCGCGGGGCCCACGACCGCCTCGGCCTCGCGCAGCGAGCGCATCAGGGCCGGCCGGGCGCGGCCCTCGGCGTCCGGGACGAGCAGGGCCACCAGCTCACCGGATGCGGCCGACCCGGGCACCTCCTCGGTCGAGCGCAGCGTCCGCGGGTCGAGCGAGCCCAGGGCGGCCCGCAGCCGCGGCTCGGGCACGATCACCGCCGTCAGCGTGCGGGGCAGCGCCCAGTCGGCCCGCTCGGCGGCCGCCTCCTTGTCCTGCCGTGGGCCCCGGCCCAGGAGCACGTTCGCCAGCCGCTCGCGGTAGCGCTCCCGCACCCGGCCGGTGGTGGCCAGCTCGTCGCTGTGGCCGGCCACGCTGGCCGCCGAGAGCTGGTCGATGTAGGCGAAGACCAGCTCCGCGAAGTGGGCGAGCTGCTCCGCGGAGAGCCCGGCCCGCACCCCGCTGTCGGCCATGTGCCGCCAGGACACCCGCGCGCCCACCCGGTAGGCGCCGAGCAGGGCGTCCATCGAGCGCCCGCTGCGGGCCTCGCCACGACCCAGCGCGTAGGCGCCGTCCAGGGCGGGCTGGATCGGCGTGCTCGCGTCGCCGCCCCCACCTTCGGAGGCCAGCTCGAGGAACCCGCCGAGGGCGAGCTCGACGGCGTTCTCGATGTTCCGGCCCATCTCGCCGCTGAAGGCGTCGGTGTAGCTGGGCACCTCGACGACGATCGCCGCCACCGTCTGCTCGGCCACCGACGGCAGTTCCTGGCGCATCTCGACGGCCACTGCGGCCGGGATGCTCAGCGCTGGGTCCGCCATGACGCCCCTCTTGTTCGCAGGGAACAGAACATAGCGCCTGATTCACGTCGGCCACACAGGTATACGACCGTCGAGTTGGACAACCTCTAGACATGACGACGACCGTTCCCCGCCCGAACTCGGTGCGGTCGCCCCTGGTCTCGCTCCGGGAGCGGGCCGTGCGGCTGGCCGAGATGGTGACCACGCCTCTGCTGCCCGTCGACTACCTGGACCTGTTCGACCCGCTCCGCTCCGGAGCCGCCCTGCGTGGCCGCATCGAGGCCGTGGAGCACGAGACGCGGGACGCGGCCAGCATCGTGATCCGGCCCGGTCGGGACTGGCTGCCGCACACGCCGGGCCAGTACGTCCGCATCGGTATCGACATCGACGGTGTGCGCCAGTGGCGCGCCTACTCGATCACCTCGATCCTCGGCCGCGCCGACGGCTGCTTCACGATCACCGTCAAGGCCATCCCGGGCGGCAAGGTGTCCAACCACCTGGTGCACCGGGCCCGCCCCGGCACGGTCATCCAGCTGGACCAGGCCACCGGGGAGTTCTGCCTGCCCGAGCAGGCGCCGGACAAGGCGCTGTTCGTCACCGCGGGCTCCGGGATCACCCCGGTCATGGGCATCCTGCGCAACTCGGCGGAGCAGCTCACCGACACGGTGCTGGTGCACTCCGCCCCCACCGCGGACGACGTCGTCTTCGGGGCCGAGCTGCGGCAGATGGCCGCCGAGGGCCGCATCACGCTGATCGAGCAGCACACCGACACCGCCGGGATGCTCGACTCCCGCTCCATCGCCGAGCTCGTCCCCGACCTGCACGAGCGGTCCACCTGGGCCTGCGGCCCGGTCGGCATGCTGGAGGCCCTCGAGGAGCACTGGGCCTCGGTCGGCATCGCCGAGAAGCTCTACACCGAGCGGTTCCGCCCCCGCGTGCTCGCCGGCGCGGGAGAGGGCGGAACGGTCACCTTCACCAGGAACGGCGCGAGCGTGGAGGCCGACGGGACCACGCCGATCCTCGACGCCGCCGAGGAGGCCGGGGTCCTCATGCCCAGCGGGTGCCGCATGGGCATCTGCTACGGCTGCGTCCTCCCGCTGCGCGAGGGCGCCGTGCGCGACCTGCGCAACGGCGAGATCACCACCGCGGACGACGTCGGGGACGGCGTCCTCGTCCAGACCTGCATCAGCGCGCCCGCCGGCGCCTGCGCCATCGACCACTGACCGACCCACACTGAGGAGCCGGACATGACTGCCCTGCAGAAGAAGCCCGAGAGCCCCATCGCCCACCTCTCCGCCGAGGACATCGAGCTCATCGGCAAGGAGCTGGACACCATCCGCCAGGAGGTGCGCGACAGCCTCGGTGCGGACGACGCGAAGTACATCCGCACCGTCATCGACGCGCAGCGCAAGCTCGAGCTGGGCAGCCGCGCGGTCCTGCTGGTCTCGATGTTCCCGCCGGCCTGGTTCGTGGGCACCGTCGGGCTCTCGCTGGCCAAGATCCTCGAGAACATGGAGATCGGGCACAACATCCTGCACGGCCAGTGGGACTGGATGCGCGACCCGAAGATCCACTCCACGACGTGGGAGTGGGACATGGCCAGCCCCGCCGCGCAGTGGAAGCACTCGCACAACGAGCTGCACCACACGTACACGAACGTCATCGGCAAGGACAACGACCTCGGTTACGGCATCATGCGGGTCGACGAGGACCAGCCGTGGCACCCGCTGTACCTCGCGCAGCCGCTGTGGAACTTCATCAACGCCTGCTTCTTCGAGTACGGCATCGCGGCCTACGACCTGGAGCTCGGCAAGAACCTGGCGACGAAGAAGCGCCGGGAGAACCCCGAGTTCCGCGCCGCCACCAAGCAGGTGCTCGCGAAGATCCGCAACCAGGCCACCAAGGACTACGTGCTGCACCCGGCGCTGTCCGGGCCGTCGTTCCTGCCCACCCTGGCGGCGAACTTCACCGCGAACGTCGTCCGCAACCTGTGGTCGCACTCGGTGATCATGTGCGGCCACTTCCCCGAGGGCGTCGAGACCTTCGAGAAGACCTCGATCGAGGGCGAGACCCGCGGCGAGTGGTACGTGCGGCAGATGCTCGGCTCGGCCAACATCTCCGGCAGCAAGGCCATGCACCTCCTGACCGGCAACCTGAGCCACCAGGTCGAGCACCACCTGTTCCCCGACCTGCCCAGCAACCGGTACGCCGAGATCGCGCCGCGGGTGAAGGACATCTTCGACCGCTACCAGCTGACCTACCACTCGGCCCCGCTGCCGCAGCAGGTCGCATCCGCGTGGCACAAGGTGATCCGGCTGTCGCTGCCCAACGACTGGCTGGCCGAGACGCGGCCGTCGAACCTGCCCTCCCAGCTCGGGAAGCTCTGGAAGATGAGCACCGGCGGCAAGAAGGTCCGGCGCGCGATGCAGGCACGCCCCGTCGCCGCCTGACGCACGCCGGTCCACGGACCGTTGAACCCGGGAGGCCCAGGACCGCCATGGTCCTGGGCCTCTCGCGTGCACTGCTGGGCGGTGGCGCGGTGGATGTTTCCCGTGGAACCGCGCGTCACCGGACGGCGGGCGTGCACAGGGGCACGGAGTCCAGCCCGGATGTCGTCGTAGGACGGGTGGCGGCGAGGTACGACAGCTCAGGTCAGTCGGTGGCGACGGTGCCCTGGTGGTAGACGACCTGCCAGCCGTGCTCGGCGCGATGCCAGATCGTGGCCCGCCGGGTGAGCCGAGCGCCCTGCCGGAGGTCGTAGGTGAGCAGGTAGGTGTCCGGGGCGAGCGCCCGGCAGTGGAAGCCGTCGGCCGCCCAGGGGTCGTCCAGGACGCCACGCGCGAAGCGGTCGTGGACGGTCGCCAGCACGAACTCGCGGCTGTACCGCCGGCCCGACGCCCCGACCTCCTCGAACCCGGCCGCCGCCTGGCGGTCCAGATCCTCGACCGACGTGCCGAACTCGGGGTGGTGGAAGACCGGCTCCCGCGCCGCGAGCTCGTCCCGCACGGCGGTGAGCGCCGGGTCGGTCACCCGCAACGGCTCCTCGTTCACAGCTCCTCCTCGTCGGACCAGGACGGCACGCCGGTGCCTTGGTGGAACAGCAGGAGCCAGCCCGCATCCGATTCTCGTACCCAGGTCGAGCTGCACAGCGCCGACCGACCCGAGACCTCGGATCGGTACGTGAGCAGAACGGCGCCGGGTCCGAGGCGGCGGACCTGCATGTCGGAGGCGGCGATCGGCTCGGTGCTCCCGTTGATCGCCGATGCGATCGACGCCCGGTCCCACACGCGTCCCGAAGCTCCGTACTCGACGAAGTCGGGGTGGAGGTGGGCGCGGACCCGGGCGGCGTCCGCTCGGACGTGCGGATCGAGGAGCGCCAGTTCGCGCTCGATCACCTCTCGAGCGTCGGCATCCACGGCCTACCGCACCTCCCGTGAGCCTGCCTCCAGGTATCGCCGCACGGACCGGCACCCCGGCCGGCGATCAGTTCGCCATGTCCACGAAGCGGCTGTAGTGGCCCTGGAAGGCGACGGTGACGTTCGCGGTGGGGCCGTTGCGGTGCTTGACCAGCATGATGTCGGCCTCGCCCGCCCGCGGGGACTCCTTCTCGTACATGTCCTCGCGGTGGATCATCATGACCATGTCGGCGTCCTGCTCGATCGAGCCGGACTCACGGAGGTCGGACAGCATCGGCTTCTTGTCCTGACGCTGCTCCGACCCACGGTTGAGCTGCGACATCGCGATGACCGGGACCTCGAGCTCCTTGGCCAGCAGCTTCAGCGCCCGGGAGAACTCCGAGACCTCCTGCTGGCGGCTCTCCACCTTCTTGCCCGAGGTCATCAGCTGCAGGTAGTCGATGACGATGAGCTTGAGGTCGTTGCGCTGCTTGAGCCGTCGGGCCTTGGCGCGGATCTCCATCATCGTCATGTTCGGCGAGTCGTCGATGTAGAGCGGCGCATCGGCGATCTCCCCCATCCGCCGGGCGAGCTTCGACCAGTCCTCGTCGCTCAGCGAGCCGGCGCGCATGTGGTGCAGCGGCACCTTCGCCTCGGCGGACAGCAGACGCATGGTGATCTCGTGCTTGCTCATCTCGAGCGAGAAGATGGCGGCGGGCATGTGGTGCTTGACCGAGGCCGAGCGTGCGATGTCCAGGCCCAACGTGGAGTTGTGCGTCGGGATGAAGCTGCGACCGGCGAGGAACAGGTGGTCGTCGGCGTCCACCTGGATGCAGCGAACGGGCACGCTGTCGACCCGCCGGACGTCGGTGATGAACCGGCTGCCGCGAGCGGTGAAGGTACGGGCGCCACGCTCCTTGTGCAGCAGCTTCTTGCGCTCGAGCTTGAAGACCTCGTCGTCCGTGCTGAACGTCAGCGTGTAGCAGGTGCTGGACTCCTCCGACCGGCCCTTGACGCGCTTGGTCGTCATCCGGACCCGGTAGCCCAGGCCGGCCACGAGCTCGCGGGCATCCTCGGCGAGGCGGCGGCTGGTGGCCCCGAACTGGACGACACCGCTCGGTGCGACGGTGCCGTCGGTGTCCAGCAACCCGGCCAGCAAGGCCCGCCGCTGTGCGATGGAACCCCGCAGGTAGCGGGTCGGTATGTGCTTGTTCTTCAGCACGCCGAGCCCCCGGAGGAGCGCTTTGACCGTGCCGTGGTCGTCCCGGCACGCCTGGCACTGGGCCAGACCGGACGACGGACCGCCGCAGTCGGGGCAGGCTGCCTGACGGCCGACCCCTCCGCTGGCGCGCAGGGCGCCGCCACAGGTCTTGCCGCACGTCTGCACCTGCGATGTGCGCCGGACGAACAACTCCCCGCACATCGGGCACGGCTGGGGCGCCACCCCGTCGCGGGCGGGCAGCCGCAGCGAGTAGCGGCGGTCCGCACCCGTGGGTTCGGCGATCAGGCCTTCGGCCTCGATGTACACCGCGATCTCAGGGTCGGCGCTGGTGAACTGGGCGGCCGCAGAGGTGCCGTCACCGAGCCAGACACCCAGTGCGTACGGCGGCACCGGCAGGTCGGCTGCCGGGAGGTCCAGGGGCTGGGCATTGGTGACGGAGTGGTTGAGGCGAGCGTCCTTGGTCGCGCACCGGACCGTGCGGGCGATCTCCTCGGTGGTCCGCACCTGCGCGAAGGTCCGCTGGCTCCGGTAGCGGTTGTAGCCCGTGGCCGCCTGCTGCGCCGAGCGTCGGCTGGTGCGGGTCTCGGTCAGCCACTGGTGCTGGGCGTCGGCGACGATCACCGAACCGTCCGAGAAGTGGACCTCGAAGCACGGCCGGTCGGTCAGCACCTCGGTTGCGGCCACGACCGTCGTCGGCCGGCCGTCGGACCCCATGACGCGCTCGCCCACGGCGATCTCGCCCATCGTGGTCCAGCCGTCCGGAGTGGCGACCGGGGTGTCGAGCGACAGGGCCTTGCCCACGCCGGGACGGGCCGCGATGACGATCATCTGGCCCGACTGCAGGCCGTTGGTCAGCTCGTCCAGGTCGCGGATGCCGGTCGGCACACCGCGGCTCACCCCGCCTCGGGAGGCGATGGCGTCCAGCTCGTCCATCGTGGGCTGCAGGACGTCGGCGAGGCGCGAGTAGTCCTCGCTCATCCGCTTCTCGGTGACGTCGTAGATCTCCTGCTGGGCGCGGTCGACGATGTCGTCGACGTCGCCCCGCCCGCCCGCGGCGCCGTAGCCGAGCTGCACCACGCGGGTGCCGGCCTCGACCAGCCGCCGCAGCACCGCCTGCTCGGCGACGATGGCGGCGTAGTAGCCGGCGTTCGCGGCGGTCGGCGTCGACTGGATCAGCGTGTGGAGGTAGACCGCGCCGCCCATCTTCGACAGCTGGTCGGTGCGGTTGAGCTCGGCGGCGACGGTGATCGCGTCGGCGGGCTCGCCGCGGCCGTAGAGGTCCAGGACGACGTCGAAGACGATCTGGTGCGCCGGGCGGTAGAAGTCCGCTCCGTGCAGCACCTCCACGACGTCGGCGATGGCGTCCTTGCTCAGCAGCATGCCGCCGAGCACCGACTGCTCGGCCTGCACGTCCTGCGGGGGCTGCCGGTCGTACTCCGGGGCCGACGCCAACGGCCGGCTGTACTCGTCGGCGACCGCCACGGGGGTACCTCCATCTCCTTGCGGGCGCGCCCGCACCGCCACTCGCCGTGGGGAAGCCGGGAGTTCGGCGGACGCCGCCGTACCGAACACGCGTTCGGATGATTGCTACCGCCGGGCACTGACAGTTCACGCCCGGCGGCAGCTGCGAGGGAACGTTAGGAAGCCGGAGCGGCGTCGTCCAACACCTCGATCTGCACAACATGTGGACAAGTCGGTGGACGGAGGCGTGTCGACATGTGGAGACGGCCGGGGACACCCTGGGGTCGGTTCCCGGCTACGCGCCGGTCACCTGCGCGGACGCCGTCCCCGGGCTGTGGACAGGAAAAAGATCGGAAGAATTTTCGACACCCCGCACCAGCAGTCACACGGTCATCCGCGGCCGTCGTCCCGCCCCGCGCCGGAGCGGTCCGGGCCGGGCGGCGGCATCGTCGCCGCCCGTGCCGAGCGCGTCGCGGCCCTCCAGCGCCCCTGGGACGCCACGAGGGGCGCCGGACCGGAGTCCGACGCCCCTCGGGGACGCTGCGCGCGCTCAGGGCGCCCACGGCCCCGTCCAGCGGCTCGCCCCGAGCTTGCGAGGGGTGAGCAGGACGGGGTCCTTGGATCAGCCCGCGACGACCTCGATCGCCAGCGAGCTGCTGACCTCGGGGTGCACCCGCACGGTGACGGTGTGCTGGCCCGTGGTCTTGATGCTGCTGGGCAGCTCGATCCGGCGACGGTCGAGCTCCGGGCCGCCGGCGGCGGTCACCGCGGCGGCGACGTCGGCAGTGGTGACCCGGCCGAACAGCCGGCCGCCGTCACCGGCGCGAGCCGGCACGCGGACCTTCAGGCCGGACAGCTGGCCGGCCACGGCCTGCGCCTCCTCGAGCGAGCGCACCTCACGGGTGGCACGCGCCCGGCGGAGGGACTCGACCTGCTTCTCGGCACCCCGGGTGGCCTTGATGGCCAGCCCGCGGGGCAGGAGGTAGTTGCGGCCGTAGCCGCCCTTGACCTC
>Ga0210040_10001352_pt1 | contig 37445 bp, 28 predicted proteins | sample CryGeyCG12114_NA_FD_185462 | JGI IMG/M metagenome (GOLD analysis project Ga0210040, IMG submission 185462) | Groundwater microbial communities from aquifer - Crystal Geyser CG19_WC_8/21/14_NA (SPAdes) (version 2) | ecosystem: Environmental > Aquatic > Deep subsurface > Groundwater | place: USA... | reverse complement strand
TCTCCATGAGGCTCCCGCCGACGTACCCCCCGTACCGATCACCTCCTCGATCCCGATCGGTACGCCCTCGTTCGAATCCGTCCCCGGCGACGAGTTCGTCGCGAGCGCCGTGCTGACGGGCGACCTTTCCGAGGTGGTCGAGGCCGAAGTCGTCGATGCCGAGGCCGCCGGTTCGGGCGGTGCCGAACCGGCGGGGAATGAAGAAGGTGTCGGGAACTCCGACGCTGTGCTGGATTCTTCGCCCGAGGCAGGAGAGGAGCAGCTCTCCGACCCGTCGGGGGTCGCCGCTCGCGCCGCTGAGGTGACCCGTCCACCCATTCCACTGACCACCGGATCGGTTCCACTCAATACCGGCTCCATCCCGCTCATCACCGGCTCCATCCCAATCGTCCCTGCCGCTTCAGGGGCCGTCACCCTCGACACCGATTCAGTCCCCGTCTATACCGGCCCCATCGACCTCGACATCGATGACGACGCCGACATCGACGACGTCGTCGCGCCGATGGAAGCCATCCCTGCGGCAGCTGCTGCGGCCGAGCCCCTGCCGATCGCACCGCCGGACCATTGGCAGCACACCGGCCCCATCACTCCGATCTCGACGGCTCAGTTGATCGCTGCGGGGGCAGCGCCCGCGGCGGCTCCTCCCGCTGACTCCCTCGTCGAAGAGCCCCAGCCCGAACCGCTCCTCGAAACGATCGGAATCGAGCCGACTCCGCTCGACCGGCGTCTCGCCGGAGCCGCAAGCCAGTTCTGGCTCTGGCTCGCGCCGAACTCATCGGTGCTCACCTTCGCGCTCGGCGCCGCTCTCATCGGTGCAGGATTGAGCGGGCGACAGGCGATCATCGCAGCATTGTTCGGGGTGGTGTTGGCCTGCCTGCCGCTGGCGCTCAGCACGCTCGCGGTCAAACGCGCGGGTCAGCCGACTGCGATCGTCTCCCGCGCGAGCTTCGGAATAGTCGGCAACATCCTTCCCGCGGTGCTTCTTCTCCTTGTCCGGTTGTTCTGGCTCGCGATCTTGCTGTGGTTGCTCGCGGTGACCTGCGCGTCGCTGGTCTTCGAGTCCGGCTACGACCTGTTCATCGCCCCCGGCGTCGCCGCTTTCATAGCACTCGTTGTCTTCGGTGCGCTCGCGGGAACGCTTGCGGTGTTCGGACATCGGATGCTCGTCCGCGTCCACGGCGTCCTCGCTGCGGTGGGCGGCGCCGTCGCTTTGGTCGTGATCCTCTTCACCGCGCCCCTCTTGGACGTCGACGCGCTCATCGGTACGGCGGACGGTGACTGGCTCGGAGTGATCGCGGGCGCGATCACCGTGTTCTCGTTGCTCGGCACGGCCTGGGCGGCGACCGGCGGCGACCTTGCGCGCTATCAAGGCGCGGCCACGTCGGGGTCTGCGACGGCGACCGCGGCGGGCGTCGGCGCCGGAGCACCCGCCCTCGCGCTCATCGCCTGGGGCGTTCTGTTGGCCGGTTCTGACGACACGCTCGCAGCGGGGCTTCAGCGCAACCCGGTCGCGACGCTCGCCGCCGTGCTACCGGGGTGGTATCCACTTCTTCTCCTCGCGGCGATTGTCATCAGCATCGTTTCGGGGGTCTCGGTCATCGCCTACTCAGGTGGACTGACACTGCTCTCCCTCGGCGTGAGAACGACACGTGCGGTGGCGACCGGTGCGGTAGCGCTGGTCGGGGTGCTGACGGCGCTGGCGCTCGTGGTCGCCATGCCGTCGCTCGAGCCGATCCTGATGGATCTCGCGCCGACCATAGCGGTTCCGGTTTTCGCCTGGGTCGGCATCGTCGCGGGGGAGTTGCTGATCCGTCACCGCGCATACGACTCCGCTGCCCTCCTCACCCGAGGCGAGGCCTACCCGGACTTCCGGTGGGGCAATCTCGTCGCTCTCGTGCTCATCACGGTCGTCGGACTCGGGCTGGTCGCGGGGTCGGATGGCCTGTTCCTCTTCGAGGGCTACCTCTGGAGCGTCTTCGGAGTCGATACCTCGGAGGGTGTCGGCGCAGCGGATCTCGGCGTGCCTGTCGCCGTGCTGCTCGGACTGCTCACCGGGCTGGTGAGCGGGCGTGTGGTGCGGGGGCAGGAGGGCACTGTCGTGAGCACGGCGGGCGGGGTTCCGCACGTGTCCCGCGTCGGCAGCATGTGAGTCGGCCAGGGACTCCTCTCGTGGCTCGGTAGGCTGGCTGCCGTGACCGTGCGCGCCCTGCCAGAAGACCAGAAGCTCCTCCTCGATGTGCAGGCGCTCGACAATCGAATCGCGCAGCTCGCTCATCTGCGCAAGAACCTGCCGCAATTGGCGCAGCTCGCGACGCTCGCCGCAGACTCCGAGCAACTGCGGCGCTTTTCGACCGAGGTTCGCGGCGCGCTCGAAGACGCCCGCACGGAGCTCAAACGCGTCGAATCCGATGTCTCCGTCGTCGATGCGCGCATCGCCCGTGACACAGCACGGCTGCAGACGGTGACGTCCGCCAAAGACGCGCAAGGTCTCGAACACGAGCTCGTGTCCCTTGCACACCGCAAGAGCGACCTCGAAGACATCCAGCTGGCGGTCATGGAGCGGGTAGAGCAGCACGATGGTGCATTCGCCGCCGTCGAGGGCGAACGTCAAACACTCGCCGCCCGCATCGAAGCGCTCGAGGGCGAGCGGGATGCAGCTATCGGCGAGCTCGAGGCTGAGAAGCATGCGGCGACCGAGCGTCGCGCGGATATCGTGGCCCTGGTTCCGGCCGATCTGATGGAGTTGTATGAGCGCCAGCGCGCCCGGTACGGAGTCGGCGCGGCCCTGCTGCGTCGTGGGATCTCAGGCGGCAGCAACGTCGCTTTGAACGCCTCCGACCTGGCCGCCGTGCGAGCGGCCGCGCCCGACGAGGTCGTGCTCGACCCCGAGAGTGGCTGCATCCTGGTCCGCACCGACGAGTCCGGACTGTAAACGGTAGACTCGCCGCTCGAATGGGTCGGCACGGCGGTCGCGTCATCCGTAACGGATGCCGAGGAACGTCCGGGCTCCACAGAGTGAAGGCGGTGGGTAACGCCCACCCGGGGCAACCCGAGAGCTAGTGCAACAGAAAGTAGACCGCCACGCACTTCAGGTGCGGGGTAAGGGTGAAACGGTGGTGTAAGAGACCACCAGGGACCTGGGTGACCAGGTCTGCTTGGTAAACCTCGCCTGGAGCAAGGTCAAGCAGGAGGCGTTGAGGCTGCTCGCTGAGTCTCCGGGTAGACCGCTAGAAACATGCGGCAACGTATGTTCGAGATAGATGACCGTCCAGTGCCCTCGGGCCAGACAGAACCCGGCGTATGCGCCGGCCCATTCACAAGAATTCGTCGCCTAGTTGGTCTTGTCGACGGCGACTTCTGCTTCGTCACGCCGACGACTGCCGGCGCCGTGAGCCGCGAGGGATGCGCAGCCGAGGATTCCCGCGTTGTTGCGGAACTGCGCAGGCACGATCTTCGTCTTCAGATCGAGCAGCGGGAGGAAGTCGTCATAGTGCTTCGAGACGCCGCCGCCGACGATGATCAGGTCGGGAGAGAACAGCATCTCGATGTGGCTGTAATACTTCTGCAGCCGTTTCGCCCACTCTTTCCAGCTGAGGTCGTCCCGTTCCTTCGCTGAATACGCGGCGACCTTCTCATAGTCCTCGTGCCCGTCGAGAGCGATGTGACCGAGTTCGGCGTTGGGGACGAGTCGCCCGTCGAAGATGAGGGCCGACCCGATACCGGTGCCGAGGGTCGTCATGATGATGAGCCCGTCGAGCCCTTTCGCGGCCCCGAACTGGGCTTCGGCATAACCGGCGGCGTCGGCGTCGTTCACGAACGTGATGTTGCGACCGATCGCTTCCTCGAACAGCGTTTCCGCCTCGAGCCCGATCCACTCGTCCGAGACGTTCGCGGCGGACATCGTCCTGCCGTGCTGGACCACCGCGGGGAAACAGACACCGACGGGGGTGTCTTCCGCCACCTCGGGGATCTTGCCGATCACCTTGGTGACCGTGGCGACGATGTCTTCGGGCCGTCCGCCGTCGGGGGTGGCGATCTTCACCCGTTCGGAGAGGAGTTCGCCGGAGCTGACGTCGATCAGCGCCCCTTTGATGCCGGTTCCGCCGATGTCGATGCCGATCGCCTCAGTGCTCATCCTCGTTAACCTACCGATTCACAGCTGAACGGGGGATCACGGCAGAGTGAGGATCTCTGCGCCTCGATCGGTGACGACCAGGGTGTGCTCGAACTGGGCGCTGAGGCTCTTGTCGCGGGTGGTCACGGTCCAGTCGTCATCCCACAGATCCCATTCGACCCCGCCAAGGGTCAACATCGGTTCGATGGTGAAGACCATGCCGGGCTTCATCACTGTTTCGTACTGAGGCGCCGCGTCGTAGTGCGGGATGACGAGACCCGAGTGGAAGGCTTCGCCGACACCATGGCCCGTGTAATCGCGGACCACTCCATAGCCGAAACGTTTGGCGTACGACTCGATGGCCCGCCCGATCACGTTGATCTGTCTGCCTGGTGCGACAACCTTGATTCCCCGGTTCAGCGCCTCCTGTGTGCGTTCGACGAGCAGCCGTGTCTCATCCGCTATGTCCCCGACGAGGAAGGTCGCGTTGAGGTCGCCGTGGACACCGTCTTTGAAGGCGGTGATGTCGACGTTGACCAGGTCGCCGTCGCGGAGGACCGTGTCGTCGGGGATGCCGTGGCAGATGACCTCGTTCACCGAAGTGCAGATCGATTTCGGAAATCCCCGATAGCCGAGCGTTGACGGGTAGGCGTCGTTTTCGATGATGTGATCGTGCGCGACCCGGTCCAGTTCATCGGTGGTGACGCCGGGGCGCACTGTATGGCGCACTAGCTCGACTGCCTGGGCCGCGACTCTGCCCGCGGCGCGGATGCGTTCGACCGTCTCGGCCGACACCACGTCGGAGCCGCGATAAGGGGCCGGGCCCGGCTTGCCGACGTACTCGGGCCGCCCGATACGGGCCGGAACATCGCGCCCCGGACCGATGCGACCGCCGATCAGGTGACCTCGAGAATCGCGCGGCATAGGATCAGCCTAGGGCGGGACGCCCCGAATCTTTGGAGGTCCGTATGGTCGACAAGTGGTGGTACAACTCCCGAACCGAAGCCGTCGAGCAGGGGCCGCAGTCGCTCAGCACCGATCGAATCGGTCCTTTCGACAGTCGGGAAGAAGCCCTTCGAGCCCCTGAAAAGCTCCGTGAGAACGCTGCGCGCTGGGCCGCCGAGGACGCGGAAGAGGACCGCTGACCTACTCGTATTCGTGCTCGGGTCCCGGGTAGGTGCCCGAGCTCACCTCGTCGCGATAGGACCTGGCCGCGTCGAGCAGCTGGCCGCGGAGGTCGGCGAACTTCTTCACGAACTTGGGGTAGCGCCCTCCGCCGAGACCCGCGAAGTCGGTCCAGACGAGGATCTGACCGCTCACGTGTGGGCCTGCGCCGATCCCGATCGTCGGAATCGTCAGTGTCTCGGTGACGCGTGCGGCGACATCGCTCGGCACCATCTCGAGCACGACCGCGAAGGCGCCCGCCCTCTCGACGGCGACAGCGTCGGCAACCACCTGGTCGGCTGCAGCGCCGCGTCCCTGGACCACGTGGCCGCCGAACTGGTGCTCGCTCTGCGGGGTGAAGCCGACGTGGCCCATCACGGGAATACCGGCCTCGACCAGACGCCGGATCTGCTCCTCGCTGCGCACCCCGCCTTCGAGCTTGACCGCGTGCGCACCCGCTTCCTTCATGAAGCGGAACGCGGTGTGCAATGCCTGATCAGAACCTAGCTCGTAGGAACCGAAGGGAAGATCCGCGACGACAAGTGCTCGGGACACCGCGCCGGATACCGCCCTGGCGAGGGGGATGAGCTCATCGACCGTGACGGGGACCGTGGAGTCGTAGCCGAGCATCACGTTTCCTGCCGAGTCGCCCACCAGGAGGAAGTCGATTCCCGCCTCGTCGAAGATCCCGGCGGTCAGAGCGTCGTAGCTCGTCAGACCGGTGATGGCGACGCCGTTCTCACGCGCCTGCTGGAAGTGGCGCTTGCGGACACGCTTCTGCGCGGGTAGTTCGCTCATTCCGTCAGTCTAGGTCGGCCGATTTCCAAGCCGTTCCGGCCATCTTCGGAGCTAGCGGGCACCCTTCGCGACTTAGGGTGGTTCGACGATGCGCGCATACGTTGAGGTCAACCCCGACGATCGGCGGGATATCTCCGCACGAGCATGGTCTTTCGACCTGGCGCACTGGGGGATATCGGCGTCGGCTGGCACCCCATCCGCAGCGCTCGAGCTCCTGCAACGGTCGACGGCGGCTCCCGATCTGGAGCTCAGAGAGCTGATCGAGGGCCGAGCCCTCGCGTTCTCCCGCGACCTGGAACCCGCCACCCCCGGAGAGCGCGCGGCGACTCTCACGATTCTCGAACGGGCGCGCGCACGGACGCTCGAACTCGTCGCGGCGGCGACAGACGATCAGCTGACCCGACCGGCCGAGTGGGCCCCCCACATCGACGCTCGCGGTTTCGAGTCCGCACGCTCCCTGGTGCTGAGTTACGTCGATGCGGAGAGCCGCGAATATCCCGCCGCGCTCGGGCTGCCTGGTCGTCCCCAGGAAGAGTTGCTACTCGATGAACTCGAGGCTTCGCACGAGCACGCCATGCGGATGGTTGCAGCTCTTCCCGAGGTGCTCATCACAGCGACCGCTGAGGGCGACGAGTGGACCGCTGTCAAGGTTCTGCGTCTTCTCGCCTGGCGAGAGCGGGCGCATGCCGAGCTCCTGGAACAGCTGCTGACCCAGTGATCGCGTGTCACCAGGTGGTGCAGGCAGTAACGAAGACGTAACGATGAAGATCCGCGTCGTTCCGCGGCTGGAACGCTTGCGCCCGCGATCCGAGCGGCGAGAATCCGGCCTCGCGAGGGGCCCTGGAATTGGGTCCTGACGCACAGATGGCTAACCTGGGCGACGGCCGGTAACGGCCACCGACCAGTCCGCGACTGTTCAGCCGAAGCGTCGGCTGGGGGTCGTATGGTTCGGATCGTGATGAGGGTCGGCCGACGGCCACCCGGGCGGATAACGTGCCCCGCCGAGACGAGAGAGCCTGCCGAAACGAGCAGTGCCGTTCTCCTGCGAACCGGACCCGGGCGTGAACTGTGTGGTTCGAAGTGCTGCAGCGCGCCCTTTCGGCGCGGCTGCAGCCGACTGCGACTGCGACTGCGACTGGGAGCTCGACCGTGTCTGAAACCAATGCCGTAGAGGTGAAGAGTCTCTACAAGATTTTCGGCCGCCGTGCCGGTGATGCCGTGGACCGGCTCCGTGCCGGAGCGTCCAGGGACGACATCGCGGCTCTTGGAACGGCGGCCGTCATCGACGCCTCGTTCACCGTGCCGCGCGGCGAGATCTTCGTCGTCATGGGACTCTCCGGCTCCGGCAAGTCCACCCTGATCCGCACCCTCAACGGTCTCCTTGAGCCGACCGCGGGTGCCGTCACGGTGATGGGGGAGGAGATCGCCGGCGCGTCAGCCGCGGCGTTGCGCAACATCCGACGCCGTCACGTGTCGATGGTCTTTCAGCACTTCGCCCTCATGCCGCACCGCACGGTCCTCGACAACGCCGCCTATGCCCTCGAAGTGCAGGGCGTCGGAACCTCTGAACGTCTGACGCGTGCACGCGATGTCCTCGGCCGCGTCGGCCTCAAGGGGTGGGAGGACAAGATGCCGTCCCAGCTTTCCGGCGGTATGCAGCAACGCGTCGGGCTGGCCCGTGCGCTCGCGGCCGACACCGACGTCCTGCTCATGGACGAGGCGTTCTCGGCCCTCGACCCCCTCATCCGCCGCGAGATGCAGGAACAGCTCGTCGAACTCCAGCAGGAGTTGGGCAAGACGATCGTCTTCATCACCCACGACCTCAACGAGGCCATGTACCTCGGCGACCGGATCGCGGTCATGCGCGACGGCCGCATCGTGCAACTCGGAACCGCGGACGAGATCCTTACCGACCCCGCCGACGACTACGTCGCGAAATTCGTGAGCGATGTCGACCGCGCTCGCGTTCTGACTGCCGGCTCGGTGATGGAGGCGCCGAGAGCGCTGGTCTCCGCCTCGGCCGGGACGCGCGCCGCTCTCCGGGTCATGCGCGACCTGCAGACCTCGGCGGTATTCGTCGTCGGTCAGGGACGACGACTCATCGGTGTCGTGCACGACCGCGACGTCATGCGTCTCGTGCGCGAGGGTGAAGGTTCCCTCGAGTCCGTCATCCGCGAGGACGTGGGTTCAGCGCACCGCGATGCGCCGCTGTCGGATCTATTCGAGAGATCGGTCGAAAGCCTCCTGCCGGTCGCGGTCACCGACGACCGCGGCACACTCGTCGGCGTGGTCCCGCGAGTCACGCTGCTCGCGGCACTCGGCAACGTACCGACGTCGACATCCGAGACCGACGCTGTCGGTCCTCCGGTCACCATCTCCGCCGACGTCATCACCGCGACCCTCACCGCGACAGCGGACGGATCGCCGGCTGAGAGGACGAACGCATGAACGACTTCAGACTGCCCATCGGCGACGTCGCCGAGAACTTCGTCGACTTCATCACCGAGGTCTTCGGTCCCGTATTCGACTTCATCCGCACCGTTTTCCTCGGCGCATACGACGCCGTCGATTGGGTGCTCTCCGCGCCTCCGTTCTGGGCGATCATCGCCGTGATCGTGCTTCTCGCCTTCTTCGCCCGCGGATGGGTGCTCGCGATCGGCACGGCGATCGGTTTGCTCCTCATCGTCGGCGTGAATCAGTGGGAGAACGCGATGGACACGCTCGCGATGGTGCTCGTCGCGAGCCTCATCGCGATCGCGATCAGCGTCCCACTCGGGGTCCTGGCTGCGCGGTCGAAGGTCGCGTCGCAGATCATCCGCCCCGTGCTCGACTTCATGCAGACGATGCCCGCGTTCGTCTACCTGATCCCCGCGATCATCCTCTTCCGTGTCGGCGTCGTACCGGGAATCGTCGCAACCATCGTGTTCGCCCTGGCGCCGGGAGTGCGACTCACCGAGCTGGGCATCCGTGGTGTCGACCGTGAGGTCGTCGAAGCGGGGCACGCGTTCGGCTCATCACCGTGGCGCATCCTTCGGCAGATCCAGCTGCCGCTCGCCTTCCCGAGCATCATGGCCGGCGTCAACCAGGTCATCATGCTGTCGCTGTCGATGGTCGTCATCGCCGGCTTCGTCGGCGCCGGCGGCCTCGGGTCCGATGTCGTCCAGTCGCTGCAGCGCATCGACGTGGGTCTCGGGTTCGAGGCAGGCCTGTCTGTCGTGATCCTCGCCATCATCCTCGACCGTGTAACAGCGTCACTCGGCGGGGGACGGCGGCTGTTGCGCCGCGCACCGCGGACGGCCAAAGCGACGCCCGCCCCGACGCCGGTCAGCTCCGCAGGAAACGCCCGATAGCGGTTCCTGTGTCACAGCCGGATCGTTCCGACGGTCCAAGCGCCGGGCGCACCCGTGCCTGCGCTCCCCAACGCCCGCACACAGCAATGAGCGGGAGGAAAGGAAACACCATGAACAAGCGCCACATCGGAGGGCTAGCAGCCCTCGGTACTGCGACCGCACTCGTCCTCGGCGGCTGCTCCGCAGGTGAGGAAGAGGCCGCGACCGTCGACAACGGCGATCAGAGCGAACTCACCGTCGCGGTCTTCAACGGCTGGGACGAGGGGATCGCCGCGAGCGAACTCTGGAAGGCCGTCCTCGAAGAGAAGGGCTACGACGTGGAGTTCGAGTACGCCGACCCCGCCGCTGTCTACGCGGGACTCAGCACCGATGACTACGACGTGACCCTCGACGGCTGGCTGCCGATCACGCACGCCGACTACATCGAGGAGTACGGCGACAACCTGGTCGACCTCGGTGCCTGGAACGAAGACGCAGTCCTCACCATCGCCGTGAACGAGGATGCGCCGATCGACTCACTCGAAGAGTTCGCAGCGAACGCCGACCTGTTCAACAACCAGCTGGTCGGAATCGAGTCCGGATCAGGGCTCAACCGCGTCACCACCGACGAGGTCATCCCGACCTACGGCCTCGAGAACGTCGAATACATCACCTCGTCGACCCCCGCCATGCTCGCCGAGCTGACCGCGGCGACCGACGCCGGTGAGAACATCGCCGTGACGCTCTGGCGTCCCCACTGGGCGTACGACGCATTCCCCATCAAGGATCTCGAGGACCCGCAGGGCACCCTCGGTGACTCCGAAGGTATCCACTCCTTCGGTGGCGAGAGCTTTGAAGCGAACTTCCCGACCCTCACCGGATGGCTGCAGGACTTCCAGATGGATTCCGAGCGCCTCTACTCGCTCGAGAACGTGATGTTCAACGAGAGCGACACCGACGACTACGGCCCCATCGTGGAGCAGTGGATCTCGGAGAACCAGGAGTGGGTCGACTCGCTCACGAGCTGACCTACCCTTCGGTAGCGACTGAAACGCCCCGATGGCACGGCTCCTCGAGAGTCGCGTCGTCGGGGCGTTTCGTTTGCAGGAGGGTGCTCGCTCAGTTCCCGGGACGGTAGGTGATGGGCAGTCTCCGGTCGCGACCGAACGCCGTCTGGGAGACCTTCGGCCCGATGGCACTCTGCCTGCGCTTCCACTCCGAGCGATCGACCATTGCGATGACCTCGTTCACAAGAGTCGTGTCGTAGCCGAGCTCGCCGATCTCGTCGGGCCCGAAACGCTGGTTGACGAAGCCCTCGAGGATGCCGTCGAGCACGTCGTACGAGGGCAGGCTGTCCTCGTCCTTCTGCCCGGGACGAAGTTCCGCCGACGGGGCCTTGGAGATCGAGTTCTCGGGGATCGGGGGAACCTCTCCGCGTGCGGCCGCGGCTTCGTTGCGCCAGCGGGACAGCTCCCAGACGAGAGTCTTCGGCACGTCCTTCAGCGGGTTGAAGCCGCCGACCGAGTCACCGTAGATGGTCGAATAGCCGACCGCCAGCTCGCTCTTATTGCCGGTGGTCAAAACCAGCTGTCCCTCCATATTGGAGATGCCCATCAAAACCACGGCCCGAACCCGGGCCTGGAGATTCTCGGCGGCGAGACCCGTGAGTCCCAAAGCGGTCTCGAACGGCTCGACCAGGTCGGCGATCGGCTGCACCCGGTAGTGGAGTCCGATCCGTTCTGCGAGATCATCAGCATCGGATCGGGAGTGCTCGGAAGAGTATCGGCTCGGCATCGAGACCCCGTACACCCGCCCAGGGCCGACTGCGTCGGCGGCGAGCGCCGCGACGATCGACGAGTCGATGCCTCCGGAGAGAGCGACGAGCACGCCGGGGAAACCGTTCTTCTCGACGTAGTCGCGGAGCCCTGTCACGATCGCGTTCCAGACCTGCTCGCGGTCGTCGGCAAGTTCCGCGACGTCGGAATCGATGGCCTCGCGGGCGGCTTCGCGGCGGGGGAGTTCGACGCGGTTCACGCCTTCGATGAACTCGGGCGGGGTCGCCGCTTCGGCGTCGACATCGACGACGAGGAGGTGCTCGAGGAATTGCGGTGCCCGCGCGACCACTTCGCCATGCGTGTCGACGACCAGGCTGTCGCCGTCGAAGACGAGATCATCCTGTCCGCCCACGATGTTCACGTATGCCACGACGGCATCGGTTTCAACGGCGCGGCGGCGCACGAGCGGAAGGCGGAGGTCGTCCTTGTCGCGCTCGTAAGGGGACGCGTTCAGCACGAAGAGGACGCCGGCGTCGGCGCTCGATACGCGGCTGACCGGACCGCCGTCGCGCCAGATGTCTTCGCACACCGCGACCGCGACGTCGACATCGCCGAGGCGGAGGACGAGGAGCTCGTCGCCCGGAATGAAGTTTCGGTATTCATCGAACACGGAGTAGTTCGGCAGGTGGAACTTCGCGTACCGCGCCGCTACTTCGCCGCCGAAGAGAACCCCGGCGCAGTTCTGCGCGATCGCGGTGGGGGCGTTCGCGACGCCTTCGAGGCGCGGTTCGAACGGCCCGTCCGGGTAGCCGACGAGAACCGGGAGGTCGCCGAGGCCGGCTTCGGCGAGCGTGACCGCGAGACGCTCGAGCGCAGCGCGACTCGCGGTGAGGAAGGAGGGGCGGCCGGCCAGGTCTTCGATGGGGTAGCCGGACAGCGACATCTCACCGAACCCGACGAGATCGGCTCCGGCGTCGCGCGCCTCGCGGGTCAGTTCGACGATGCGCGCCGAGTTCTTCTCGAACGCCCCGACGGTGGGATTGGTCTGGGCGAGCGCCAAGCGAAGTTTCGGCATAACCACTAGCCTAATAAGGCATCAATCGGGGGTGTTCGGCATCCCGAACGCGAGGAGAGACCGCGAGTGGTCGACAAGCAGCGCGACTTTGTTCTGCGCACCATCGAAGAGCGCGGGATCAAGTTCGTCCGCCTCTGGTTCACCGACGTCATCGGCACCTTGAAGTCCGTGGCGATCGCACCGGCCGAGGTCGAAGGCGCGTTCGCTGAGGGGCTCGGTTTCGACGGGTCGGCGATCGAAGGGCTGACACGGGCTTTCGAGGCGGATGTTCTCGCCCACCCCGATCCGACGACCTTCCAGGTGCTGCCGTGGCGCGGCGAGATCGACCCGACCGCGCGCATGTTCTGCGACATCAGCATGCCCGACGGGCAGCCGCACGCCGCCGACCCGCGCAACGTCCTCAAGCGGGCGCTGGCCAAAGCGGCCGACCGTGGGTTCACCTACTACACCCATCCTGAGATCGAGTTCTACCTGTTGAAGTCGAGCCAGTTCGGCGCCGATGGCCCTGAGCCGGTCGACCGGGCCGGCTACTTCGACAACGTTCCGGGCGGCACAGCGCATGACTTCCGGCGCCGCTCGGTCCGCATGCTCGAAGACCTCGGTATCTCGGTCGAGTTCAGTCACCACGAGGCCGGGCCGGGGCAGAACGAGATCGACCTTCGTTACGCCGATGCGCTGACGACCGCCGACAACATCATGACCTTCCGCACCGTGATCAAAGAGGTCGCGATCGAGCAGGGCGTTTACGCCTCATTCATGCCGAAGCCGCTGCAGAACGAGCCCGGCTCGGGCATGCACATGCACCTGTCGCTCTTCGAAGGCGACACCAACGCGTTCTTCGACCCGGCGGCGCAGTACCAGCTGTCGAACATCGGACGCCAGTTCATCGCGGGGCTGCTGCGGCACGCTCCGGAGATCACCGCGGTCACGAACCAGTTCGTGAACTCCTACAAGCGTCTGTGGGCGGGCGAGACCGAGTCGAAGCTCGGAGAAGCGCCCAGCTACGTGACCTGGGGCCACAACAATCGCTCGGCGCTCGTTCGGGTTCCGTTGTACAAGCCCGGCAAGGGACAGTCTTCGCGCGTCGAATATCGTGCCATCGACTCTGCAGCGAATCCTTACCTGGCGCTCTCGCTGCTGCTCGCAGCCGGACTCAAGGGCATCGAAGAGGGCTACGAGCTGCCTGCCGAGGCCGAGGACAACGTGTGGGAACTCAGCGAGACCGAACGCCGTGCGCTCGGCTACGCGCCGCTTCCTGCAAGCCTCGACCATGCGATCTCCTACATGGAGGATTCCGAGCTCGTCGCAGAGACCCTCGGTGAGCAGGTGTTCAACTACGTGCTGCTCAACAAGCGAAAAGAGTGGCGCGAATACCGTGCTCAGGTGACTCCGTACGAGCTGCGGTCGAATCTCGAGGTGCTCTGAGGAGCGCCACCGGTCACGAACCATGCGACGCGAGCTGACGACCCTCAGCGATCTGGCACGGCTCGGCTTCACCGAGCTGGGTGAGGTGCACGCTCGCGTCGTCGAGCTGGAGAACCTCACCGGCGCGTCGGCGGACGTGCTTCTTCCGTTGTTCGGCGCGGTCGGCGATCCCGACGCGGCGTTGACCTCCGTGCTTGCGCTCGCGCGTCGCCATCCCGAGAAGCTCACACCGGTGCTGGGTGCAGAAGATGCTGCGCGCCGCCTTCTTCTCGTGCTCGGCGCATCCGATGGCCTCGCCGAATTCCTGCAGCGTCACCCCGATGAACTCGCCGCGCTGACGGCGCCCTTCGGACGCCCGCCCAGGGCGGACGAACTACGGTCGAGTCTCCTCGAGGCGGTCGGCTCGCGCGACGGTGTTGCGACGGTCACGGGTGAGGAGGGGCGGATCGCACTTCGTGTCCGATACCGACGACACCTTCTCGGTCTCGCCGCATGGGATCTCGGGCAGGCGAAGCCCATCGACGCTCTTCAGACGGTCACCGAAGTCCTCGCCGACCTCGCCGGTGCTGCTCTCGAGGCGTCGCTCGCAGTCGCTCGAGCCGACGCCCTGCGCAAGGGGGCAGGTCCCGGGATCGCGACGGCCGAAGAGGTCGCCTCGACCGCCCTCGCGATAATCGGCATGGGAAAGGCGGGTGCTCGCGAGCTCAACTACGTCAGCGACGTCGACGTCATCTTCGTGGGCGGAGCCGTCGAGGGTGCGGAGATCAGCGACGAGCGCGCGATCGCCACCGCCACCCGGCTCGCGATGCTCACGATGCGCGGCATCCACGAGCTCGCGGTCGAACCACCGCTTTGGGAGGTCGACGCGAATCTCCGGCCCGAGGGCAAAGACGGTGCCCTCGTCCGGACGCTCGATTCGCATCTCGCCTACTACGAGCGGTGGGCGAAGGACTGGGAATTCCAGGCGCTGCTGAAGGCGCGGCCCATCGCCGGTGACCTCGCGCTCGGCGACAGGTACGTCGAAGGCACGGCCGCGAAGGTGTGGAGTAGCGCCGCCCGCGAGAGCTTCGTCGAGCAGGTTCAACGCATGCGCGGCCGGGTGACCGACAACATTCCGTCGGACGAGGTCGATCGGCAGTTGAAACTCGGCCCGGGCGGCTTACGCGACATCGAATTCACGGTGCAGCTTCTGCAGCTCGTCCACGGACAGCTCGATGACTCGGTGCGTGAGCGGGCCACGCTGACGGCGTTGACCGCGCTCGCCTCGGCCGGATACATCGGCAGAGCGGAGGGGGAGGAGTTCGCGGAGGAGTATCGGCTGCTGCGCGTGCTCGAACACCGTCTGCAATTGCATCGACTCTCGCGCACTCACCTCATGCCGTCCGACAAGGAGCAGCTGAGGGTGCTCGCGCGGGCGAGCCGGTTGGCGACGAGCGCCGACGAGCTCCTGTCGCGGTGGCACAGGACAAAGTCCGCCGTCCGGAGTCTGCACGAACGACTCTTCTACCGGCCGCTCCTTTCGGCGGTGGCCCGAGTGCCCGAACAGGGGCTGTCGCTGACGAACAGACAGGCTGAGGCGCGCCTCGCAGCGATCGGTTTCCGCGATCCTCGCGGAGCGCTCGGACACATCGCGGCACTCACATCCGGTGTTTCCCGGCGCGCGGCGATTCAGCGGACGCTTCTGCCGGTGCTGCTGCAGTGGTTCGCCGACGGCGCCGACCCCGACGGCGGGCTACTGGCCTTCCGGCGGATCAGCGAGAGCCTGAACGATGCGCACTGGTATCTGCGGATGCTGAGGGACTCACAGGATGCTGCGCAGCGCATGACGGAGGCGCTTTCCACCTCTCGCTTCGTCGTCGAGCTGCTCGAGCGCTATCCGCAGGCCGTCCGCTGGTTGGAGGACGACGACGCGTTGCGCCCGCGCGCGTGGGCGGTCCTCCGCGAAGAGACGAGCGCGACCGTGGCGCGGCATTCGGATCGCAACACCGCAGCGCAGGCGCTACGAACCGCACGGCGGCGTGAAGTGCTTCGCCTCGCCCTCGCCGGAATTGCGGGAACCGTGACCATCGAGGAACTCGGCCAGTCGTTGTCCGACATCAACACGGCCATCCTCACCGGCGTGCTCCGAGCGATACGCCGTGAAGAAGGTCCATGGCCCGAGTTCGCGATCATCGCGATGGGGCGTTACGGCGGAGCCGAACTCGGCTTCGGCTCCGACGCCGATGTGATGTTCGTCCACCGTCCCGTCGCGGGTATGTCGCCCGAACTCGCTCAGTCTCGCGCCGAGCACATCGTCGCCGAATTGAAACGGCTGACCACCGACGACCGACTGCCACTCGACCTCGATCTGGACCTTCGCCCCGAAGGCAAGAACGGGCCCGTCGTCCGATCGCTGCGGTCCTACGAGGCCTATTACGCGCGTTGGTCACTAACCTGGGAGGCGCAGGCGCTCCTGCGGGCGCGCGGAGTCGCAGGTGATCACCAGCTCGTCGCCGACTTCACGGCTCTCGCGGACGGGGTCCGCTACCCCGAAGCGGTACCCGAGGGCGAGATCCGCGAGATCAAGCGGATCAAGGCACGGGTCGAGAACGAGCGTCTTCCCCAGGGGGCGGACCCGGCCCGGCACCTCAAGCTCGGACGCGGCACTCTCAGTGATGTCGAGTGGCTGCTTCAGCTGTTGCAGCTCGAACATGGTGCGACGACCCCGGAATTGCGCACCCCGTCGACGCTGAAGGGGCTTCGCGCGGCTGAGTCCGCCGGACTGCTGAGCGCTGACGACGCCGAGCGGCTCCGGGAAGCATGGCTGCTGTCGTCGCGCCTGCGCTCAGCCATCACACTGTGGGCGAATCGGACCTCCGACATCTTCCCGACCGAAATGCGGCAATTGGACGGGGTCGCGCGCTTGCTCGGTTACCCGCCGGGGTCAGCGGTCGTCCTCGAAGAGCACTACCTGCGGTTGACCAGGCGATCGCGGTCCGTGTTCGAGCGCCTTTTCTACGGAGTGTCGACCAAACCGCGGCCTTCGGCGATCTGATCGCGGTGCCCGTGCCTCTGCCGAAAGAAGTTCCACCGCACGTCGAGGAGGAGAGAGCACAGTGAGCGACCGGCCGAATGTCCTGCTGATCGTCGCCGATCAGGTCGTCCCGTTCCTGACCTCGGCGTACGGCGATCCCGTCGCGCATACGCCGAACCTCGAACGCTTGGCGCGAAAGGGTGTCCGCTTCGATGCCGCATACACGCCGGCGCCGCTGTGTTCGCCCGCGCGCGCCTCGCTCATGACGGGACGCGACGCGTCATCGATCGGCTGCTTCGACAACGCCTCCGTACTGCCGGCGGACGTCCCGACGATCGGGCACTACCTGACCAACGCCGGCTACGACACGGTGTTGAGCGGCAAGATGCACTTCGTCGGGCCCGACCAGCTGCACGGCTTCCGGAACCGCATGACCACCGATGTGTTCCCCGCGGGCGTCGACTGGGTTCCCGTCATCGACGAGAACGGGAACTTCCCGGCGGGCGGCCATGCGCGTCACTATGCCGCCCCCGACCCTGGCGTGCGCGATTGGACGATGTTCATGGCGTACGACGACGAGACCCAGCTTCGCGCGTTGCACTACCTGCGAGATCGCAGCCTGCGGACGCCCGGAGAACCGTTCGCCATGGTGGTGTCGTACCACCATCCTCATGATCCGTTCCATGTGCCGCAGCGCTTCTGGGATCTCTACGACGGCGTCGACATCCCGCTACCGAGCATCCCGGCCGACATCGAGGCCACCTACTCGGCGATGGATCGGTGGGCCAACGAGGCGCACGGGACGAGCGACTACGACCTCGACGATCCCGATTCGCTTCGAACTCTTCGACGTGCCTACTACGCAGCGCTCAGCTATGTCGATGAGAAGGTCGGTGAGCTTCTCGACGCACTCGAGCTGACGGCTGAGCTGCGCAACACCGTGGTGATCTTCACGAGTGACCACGGCGACATGCTCGCGGAGCGGGGCATGGTTCAGAAACGCTGCTTCTACGAATGGTCGGCGCGCATCCCCCTCAGTATCACGTTCCCTGACGGTTCCCACGCGGGACGGGTCGTGGATGCGCCTGTGTCACTCATCGACATCTTGCCCACAATCCTCGACATCAGCGGTGTCCCGGTCGGCGGACGCGCCCGGATCGACGGCAGAAGTCTTCTGCCGGTCGTCGCCGCGGAAGGCCGGCGAGACGATCCCCAGCCGGTGTTCTCCGAGTACCACCTCGAGAAGGTGCGTGCCCCCTGCTTCATGGTGCGAAGTGGGCGATTCAAGTACATCTATGTGCACGGACACGACCGTCGGCTCTTCGACCTCGACGCTGATCCGGGGGAGTGGACCGACCTCTCCGATGACCCGGATCACGCTTCCGTCGTCGCCGACCTCCACACGGTGCTCATCGCGCGGTTCGACCCGGAAGCCCTTGCCGAACTCGGAGCTGCGAGCATCGCGCCTCGTGTGATCGTCGCGGAGGCGATGCGTCGCAATGACACCCATTGGGACCATCACCCCATGTTCGACGCGACGCGCCAATACGTGCGCTGAGGCGAGCCGCCCGGTTTCGGGAACTCGCCTCAGCGACAGGGATCAGCGCCGACCGCCGGGAGCCTGCATTCCGCCGCCACCCGATGCTGCGGTTCCAGCGGTGACGTTCACCGCCGAACCGTCGACCGACACCTCGTAGGTCGAGCCGTTGACGATCGCGGTGGACGAGAAGACGACGGACGCGAAGCTCTTGTCGACCGTGTATTCGGCGACGACGGCGCCGGAAGAGTCCGAGATCGTCACCGTGGAGCCCGCGGAAGCCGACGCAGTGACCGCCAGCCACCCCTGCGCGGAATCGGATCCGGGCGACTCGATCATTCCCGAGCTGCCGACGGCGAGGAGCGTGCCACCTGAAACGGTGATCCCGCCGCCGCTGTCCAGAGCGCCGTTCCCGCTCGTCGTAGGGCCGAGCACGGTGATCGTCCCGCCGCTGATCTCGAGCGTGCCGTTGGAGTCGAGCCCGTCGCCTTCCGCGTCGACCGTGACGGTTCCGCCCGAGATGACGACCGTCTCGCCCGTGCTCTGCATGCCGCCGCCACCGCCCGTCGAAGTCCCGGACGATCCGTTGAATCCGTCGTCACTCGAAGTGATGTCCACGACTCCGTCCGCGACCGTGATCGCCGCGCTTTCTAGGCCCTCGTATGAGTCGACGATGGTCGTGCTTCCAGCATCGATACGGAGGGCGCTTTCCGCGTGCACCCCGTCATCACCCGTTGCAAGAGTGAGCTCGCCGCCTGCGATGTGGACGACGCTGTCGGAGTGCAGCGCATCGTCCGCGGCGGAGACGACGAGTGTTCCGCCATCGACGACGACGTAGACGCCCGCTTTTACCCCCTTCGCGGAGGTGTCGTCGGAGACACTCGCAGCGGATCCGCCGCCGGCGGTCAGGTCGAGGTCGCCACCGCTGATCAGGACATCGGTTGCGGCAGCCACCGCATCGCCGCTGGCGTCGACCGTGATCGTCCCGCCCGTGACGTAGATGTAGCCGCGGGTGGCGTCGTCCTCATTGTCCGAGGTGATCCCATCGCCGGCTGCAGTGAGATCGAGCGTTCCGCCTGAGACGGTCAGCGAGTCCTTCCCGCGGAGCGCGTCGTCGGCGGCGGTCACGGTGATCCGGCCCGAACTGATGACGAGGTCGTCCTCGCTCGTGATGCCGTCGTTGCCGTTTCCTTCGACCGTCAACGAGCCGTTTCCCGCGATCGTCAGGTCTGCTTCCGAGAACAGTGCGGCGTTGATGTCCGCGTCCTCCGCAGATGCGGCGCTGTCGCTGAGTGAGTTGCTGCTGCCGTCGGCGAGGATGACGGCGACATCGTCCGCGCTGGTGACGGCGATCGCTGCGGTGTCGCCACTTGTGATGTTCGCGCCGTCGAGGATGAGGACGACCTGCGCTTCGTCGGGGGCCGCAACGGTGACTGAGCCGTCGAGGTCTCCTGAGAGTCGGTAGACGCCCGCAGCGGTGATGGTCACGTTCCCGCCGTCGATCGTGACGTCGTCGCTCGCAGATGTGGCGGAGCTGCCGGTGAGTGTGATGTCGACCGCCGCCGACTCATCCCATTCGTCGTCCGTGACCACAGTCGAATCTTCGTTGGCGGCCAGCACGGCCGAAGTCGTCGCGGTCGGGTCGCCGTTCTCGACGACGGCGACGGTTTCGGCGTCGGACGAACTGGTCGAGCGTTCTGTCGTGGTGGTCGAGATCGCATCGACCACCGCTCCGGTGCAGCCGGCAAGGGTGAGGCTGGCCGCGAGCACGGCGGGGAGAGCGACGAGGAGGTATCGCGGTTTGCGCATGAAAGATGTCCTGTTCGAGAGAGGCGGCTTATGCCGCGGAAGCGGGGAAGTGACGCCGGAGAACCTGGTGCCACTTGTTGGAGGGAAGCTCCCGCCGGATGGCAGCGAGTCCCGTGCCGTACTTGCTGACCCGTGATGGGCGGTGCCCGTTCGACCAGAGCAGTCGGTCGAGAGCTGAGGCGCGCGAGCCGGACTTCGTCTCGACGATCACCAGGTCGGGTCGCCTGAGCACGGTGCCCTGGTCGTCCTCCCACTCGAGGGCCGTGTCGATGGTTCCGCGGCCTGCACCGTCCGGCAGCAGCAGAGTCGTCCGGTCGTATCGGGTCTCGAGCGTCGGTTGCAACGGCAGTTCGTCTGGACGCATCAGACCGATCGCCGACAGGGCGCCGGCTGCGTAGTCGCGCCCTTCGTCCGTGAGGACATCGCAGCGGGCGAGCTCGTAATCGATCCTGTCCTTCACGGTCGTCGCTCGCGCCCCGCGTGTTTTCACCTCGAGGAAGGAGCGGTGCGTGTCCACATAGGTGCGGGTGCGCAGTTTGAATCTTCTGCGACGTGCGGTCGCGGCCATCCGATAGCTGAGGAGCTCAGGAGTGTCGAAATACATCGACTGGTAGGCGAAGGTGCGCAGGCCCGCGATCTCGAGCACTCGCGAATCGGGTGCGATCCCAGCCAGGGTTCGTTCGGCGCTTGCGCGGTCGAGGACGTATTTGCGGTCGACACGGGTGAGCATGGACGCGGTTTCGACGAGTTCGTCCAGGCTGACGCCGTCCAGGGTGGCGAAGTCGAGTGTGCTCATCGGAGAGCTCCGACTTCGGCCGTCGACCCGGTCTGCGACGTCGTGGAGCCGGTCATGACGGGGCGGGATGCACCGACCAGCGTGTACCGGACATCGACGAGGGTGGTGTCGTTGACCAAGTCGACGTGCTGGACGCTCACCCCGCTGACCCTGCCGCCGGTGCGGCGCTCGACTTCGCTGATCACTGCCGCCTCATCGGTGAACGCCGTGTCGAGCAGCATGGTCTGGTGACGGTGGTTACCGAGAAGGCGGGGATGATCCGCGACGTACATGACGGCGACGAGCAGCCCGAGAAGGAGCACCGGGACGAACGAGACAGCGGTGGTCAGTCCTGAGATGAGACCCATCGCGAGTGCGGCGAAGTAGTACGCCACCTCGCGTTGCGTGATCTCGGACGACCGGAGGCGGATGATGGAGAGCACGCCGAAGAGGCCGAGGCCGATACCGAGACCCACCTCGGACGCGGCAAGGACGACCGACACGGCGAGGACGCCCGCGTTGACACCGAGGAATGCGGCGACGAGGTCCCGCCGGTGGTGGCGACGGAAGTAGATACCCGTCAGGATTCCGATCGCGAGAAGGTCCACGGCGATCATCGTGAGGGTGGTCATGAGGTGCTCCTTGTCTGCACTGGTGGTGCTGTGATGAGACGTATTCCGACAGAGCAGCTGTTACCCAGCCCTGGTGTCAGCTATACGGCTTCTATGAACGCGACGCTGTCGCGGGCGGCCAACCCCGCAGGACTGAAACGGCAGCCATAGCGCGATGGTGGCGGTGACGAACCTGAGGATCGAGGAAGCCGTCACGTGTCCTGTGACAAGCGCACGCCGAGCACACGCTGGGTAACAGTGCGCAAGGCCGCTTCATAGGTGGCGTATAGGGAGACAAGCTTTGATCTTGCTATGACCAGTGCACCCATTCGTCCGCCTCAGCTGCTGCGGGCCGACGGCACCCCTGTCCGTGCTCTCATCGTGGACGATGAAAGCAGCCTGAGCGAGCTGCTCAGCATGGCTTTCCGCACGGAGGGATGGGATGCCAGAACAGCGGGAGACGGCGCCAGCGCGCTGAAGGCCGTGAAGGAGTTCCAGCCCGACGTCATTCTGCTCGACATCATGATGCCGCAAATCGACGGCATGGAGGTACTACGCCGCATTCGCGCTGCAGGCAATCAGTCGCCAGTCCTTTTCCTCACCGCGAAGGACGCAGTCGAGGACCGGGTCGCCGGTATCACGGCAGGCGCTGACGATTACGTGACGAAGCCTTTCAGTCTTGAAGAGGTGGTGGCGCGTATGCGTGGTCTCGTCCGCAGGCACGTCGTGCTCGCAAGCGATGACGGCCCCGAATTGCACGTCGGCGACCTGACGCTCAACGAGGAAACCTACGAGGTCGACCGTGCAGGCACGCCCATCACCTTGACGGCCACCGAATTCGAACTCCTGCGTTACCTCATGCGGAACCCGAAGCGTGTCCTGAGTAAGAGTCAGATCCTCGATCGCGTCTGGAACTACGACTTCGGGGGGCGCTCCAGCATCGTCGAGATCTACATTTCGTATCTGCGCAAGAAGATCGACAGCCTTGGCGACCCGATGATCCACACGATCCGAGGGGTCGGGTACTCGATCAAGCCCGCGTCGTGACCCAGGGCAAACGTGCCCCGTGGTCGCTGCAGAGGCGCCTCATCGCAGGCATCGTCGCACTGCTCGCCGTGGTCAGTGTCATCGTCGGCGCCGTCACCGTGGCGGCTCAACGGCAGGACCTGCTCTCACGCCTCGACGAGCAGATCGAGATGATCGGCGGGTTCGGAGCCCGCGACGGCGACATGCTCGGGCCGAATGATGAGGCACTGCCGGAGGACGACCTCCCGCCGAGTGCCGGGCCGCGTCAGCGCTTCGGCGCGCTTCTGGTCGAAGAGACCACGTCGGGATCTCTTGCCGGCGAATACACCGCAGATGACGGCTCAGTCGTCGCTCTCAGCCAGGATCAGCTCGATGCGTTGCTCGCAGCGGATCTGTCAGAGCGGCCCACGACAGTGGACCTCGGAGGGGATCTCGGCACCTTCCGCGTCGCGCAGAGAAACGTGCCGAGCGGCACAGTCATCTCCGGTCTCTCGCTTGCGGAACTCGACACGACGGTGCGCAATACGGCGCTGATTTTCGGTGCGGTAACGCTCGTAGCGCTTCTCATCACGGCGTTCGGCGGAGCGCTCGTGGTGCGGGTGGCTCTGCGTCCGCTCGAGCGGATCGTCGGTACGGCCCGCGAGGTGGCAGCCCGCCCTCTAGGCTCCGGCGATGTCGACATCCCCGAGCGAGTGCCCGACCGAGACAGCGACCCTCGCACCGAGGTGGGGCAGGTGGGAGCGGCGCTCAACCACCTCCTCGCGAACGTCGAGTCGGCCCTGTCCGATCGGAAGGCGAGCGAGGACCGCTTGCGCCGGTTCGTCGCCGACGCCAGCCACGAACTGCGAACACCGCTTGCCTCCATCCGTGGGTACGCGGAACTGTCTCGCCGTGATGGGACGCCGATGACGCATACGCAGGAGCGAGCGATCGAGCGGATCGGGGCGGAGTCGGTCCGGATGTCCTCCCTCGTCGAGGACCTGCTTCTGCTCGCACGGCTCGATTCCGGTCAGCCGCTGCGCCGCGAACGCGTCGATGTTCCCCGGCTCCTCGCGGACGCGGTGAGCGATGCATGGGCCGCCGATCAGGATCATCAGTGGGAGCTCGACGTCCTGGAGGAGGACGGGGGAGTCGAGATTGAAGGCGACCCGCACCGCCTGCATCAGGTCGTCGCCAATCTGCTCGCCAACGCACGCATTCACACGCCGACGGGCACCAGGGTCGTCGTCTCGCTGGCGGTCGACGGCGACTTCGCCGTCGTGACCGTCGCCGATGAGGGTCCTGGTATCTCGTCAGAGCTGCTGCCGAAGGTGTTCGAGCGTTTCGCTCGCGGCGACGGTTCACGATCGCGCGATACCGGAAGCAGCGGCTTGGGCCTCTCCATCGTCGCTGCCATCGTCGCGGCGCACCACGGCACCATCGAAGCGGCGTCGACACCACACGGAGCGACCTTCACTGTCCGCCTGCCGATGGCCGTCTGACCACACCCCACACAGAGCGAACGGGCCCGCCTCCGGAAGGAGACGGGCCCGTTCGCTCTGTCAGTGCGGGTCAGACCCCGTAGTACAGCTCGAACTCGAACGGGTGCGGACGCTGCGCGAGAGGCTTGATCTCCTTCTCGCGCTTGTACTCGATCCACGTTTCGATGAGGTCCTCGGTGAAGACGCCACCCGCGGTCAGGTAATCGTGGTCGGCCTCGAGAGCGTCGAGGACGGCGTCGAGCGTGCCCGGGACCTGCGGGATGTTCTTCGCCTCTTCCGGGGGAAGCTCGTACAGGTCCTTGTCGACGGGCTCGTGCGGCTCGATGCGGTTCTTGATCCCGTCGATACCGGCCATCAGCTGTGCCGCGAACGCGAGGTACGGGTTGCCGGAGGCGTCGGGCGCACGGAACTCGATGCGCTTCGCCTTCGGGTTGGTGCCCGTGATCGGGATACGGATCGCAGCCGAACGGTTACCAGCCGAGTAGACCAGGTTGACCGGGGCCTCGAAGCCGGGGACCAGGCGGTGGAAGCTGTTCACCGTCGGGTTGGTGAAGGCGAGCAGCGACGGAGCGTGCTTCAGGATGCCGCCGATATACCAGCGTGCGATGTCCGACAGCCCGCCGTAGCCAGCCTCGTCGTAGAACAGCGGCTTGCCGTCGTTCCAGAGCGACTGGTGGGTGTGCATGCCCGAACCGTTGTCGCCGAAGAGCGGCTTCGGCATGAAGGTCGCCGTCTTGCCCCACTGGTTGGCGACGTTCTTGACGATGTACTTGAACTTCAAGATGTCGTCGGCCGAGTGGACCATCGTGTCGAAGCGGTAGTTGATCTCACCCTGGCCGGCGGTGCCGACCTCGTGGTGGGAGCGCTCGAGGATGAGACCGGCGTCGATGAGCTTGAGGCAGATGTCATCGCGCAGGTCGGCGTGCTGGTCAACGGGGGAGACGGGGAAGTAGCCACCCTTGTACGGGGTCTTGTTCGCGAGGTTTCCGCCGACCTCTTCGCGGCCCGAGTTCCAGGCACCCTCGGACGAGTCGACGCTGTAGGAGCTGGAGTGCTGGTTCACCTCGTAGCGGACGTCGTCGAAGATGTAGAACTCGGCCTCGGGGGCGAAGAACGCGGTGTCGGCGATGCCGGTCGAGGCCAGGTACTTCTCGGCCTTCTTCGCGACCTGACGCGGGTCCTTCGAGTACACCTCGCCGTTACGCGGGTTGTAGATGTCGAAGACGATGATCAACGTGCGCTCGACGCGGAACGGGTCGACGTATGCGGTAGAGATGTCGGGGATGAGCTGCATGTCCGACTCGTGGATGTTCGCGAAACCGCGGATCGACGAACCGTCGAAAAGCTGGCCGACGGAGAAGAACTCCTCGTCGACTGTGGACGCCGGGATGTTGAAGTGCTGCTGCACACCCGGGAGATCGGTGAAACGGATGTCAAGGAACTTGACGTCAGTGTCCTTGATGAACTTGATCACCTCGGAGGAGTCACTGAACTTCGGATTCGACATAGAGCACGTCTCCAAAACTGCGCTGGTGGGGCAATGGTTGCGAAGGTGCAACCCCATCGACCTTATGGATAGGCAGTTTCGCTACCGTGACCGATTTGTTTCCGGGAGGTTACGACGGCGTTCGTTATGGTTGTCCGGTGCCCGCCACCCCGACCGATCCCGACAAAGGCGAGTACCCCGGCAAGCGTCTCGGGCGCCCCCCAGAAGGACTCGGTTCGGTCGCGCGACCAGGACGGCGCATCGCGGCCCTTCTGATCGACTTCGCTCTCTGCTTCCTCATCTACTCGGCGTTCTTCTACGAAAGCAATTGGGCGAGTCTCGCGATCTTCGCCGTCGAGCAGATAACTCTGATCGTCCTGCTCGGCGGAGGCGTCGGTCACCTCGCCCTGGGCATGCGGGTTGTGCGACTCGACGGGTCATGGGCGGGACCCTGGCGTCCGGTACTGCGAACAGCGCTGCTGTCACTGCTCATTCCCGCAGTGATTTGGGATGCTGATCAGCGCGGATTGCACGATGTCTTCGCCGGGACAGTACTGATCAGGATCCGCTAGCCATCTCGGAATGCTCGAATGCAGTCACGGAGTCTCGCTGACTACGCCTCTCGGGTTCTCGACGGTCGAGCTCCGATAGGCGTCCGCCATCGTGACGGACGCGACGAGTGCCGCTGCCAGCAGCAACAGCACGATTATCGACCCGCTGATGCCGCGTCGCCGAGTCGGCTCACGCGAGTAGTCGAAGCGGACCGGGATGACCGGATGGGTTGCGAGTAGCACATCTCGAGCCCGGCAGGCCTCCCCGAACCGGATACCGGCAGCGTGCCGATCTTCGTCGGTCGCGTCGACGAGAAGATCAGGATGAACCTTGCGCGACACGCCGACGAAGGCGCGTTGAACATCGCCGACAGACGCGTCGAGGCCGACACCGAGTACGGTGGCGGCCTCAGACGGAGTCATACCGATCAGCGCGAGCGCTGCGGGCGGACCTTCAAGGGGTCGACGCCCTTGGGGATCGGGAGCTTGCTAGTGGTCAGCGAAGTCAAACGGTTGCTCACCGCGACCACCTCGGCTCGCGTGAGTGTGCGCTTCAGCTTTCCGAGTTTGCGGTTGATGCTGTGCAGAGCCACGGAGTCCTTATCGGGACCGACGTGAAGGGTTGAGATGGGCACGTTCGGAAGGATCCGGGTGACTTTGCGGCGCTCCTCATCCAGCATGCGCGAGGTGCGGCTCTTCGGGCCCTCAGCGATGAGGACGACGCCGGGACGGCCGACTGCACGGTAGACGGCGTCTTGCGTCTTGGGGTTCACGGCGACGGGCACCTCGTTGCCGCGCCATCCCCGGCGCAGAGAACTGCGGATCACCGCACCGACCGCACCGGGCTGACCTGCGATCTGGCCGTAAGCCGCCCGTTCAGCGCGACGTCCGAGAACGATGAGCGCCAGCAGTATGCCGAGAAGAACCCCGGCGATGACCCAGATCGCGATCACGAAGCCGTTGCCGTCCGCGCTGTACACGCCGATCAAGGTCGCGATCACGATGGGAAGCACGAATACGAGAATCAGGTAGGGGACCGCTCGTTTATCGAGTCGGCGGGTCATTTTGAGGACCTGCCAGAGCTGCCGGAAGCGGCCCGGCTCCTTCTTCTCTGCCGGGCGCGACGAAGCGGTGCTAGCCATCTCACCAGGATACCGCCGTGCGGCAGGCGCCGCGGCGCGACTTCCTCCACAGAAGAGGGAAGTCCCCTGCTCCTCACGGGGCGCGGCGGAACGATCTCGATTCGATCGGGATGCAGCCAGGGTGGACCGATGCAGTCGATAGCCGGATACCGTCTCGTCAGAGAGCTCACGCGAGGCGACCGATCCGAGGTGCATCTGGCCCACGACGCCGAGGGGCGAACTGTCGTTGTCCGGATACTTCCGTCTGCGGCGACGGACGAGCGCGACGACGCATTCGCTGAGGACGTCGATAGCGACCATGTGCTTCCGGTGATCGACATCGCGACCCTCGACGACGGTCGCATCATGACCGTGACCCCGAGAATCGCCGGCGGGACCCTGGGCGCGTTCGTCGCCGACCGGCCCCACCTCAGTGCCGGAGAGTGCGTCACGGCCATCGTCGCCATCGCGCGAGGGCTTCGTGCATTGCACGATGCAGGTTGGTGTCACGGTCGCCTCGACCTGTCGAACGTCCTTCTCACGACGAACGGAACTCCGGTGCTCGCCGGTCTCGGCCACGCGCGGCCGCTCGATGAGGTTCGGCGTGAGAGCGACCGCGAACAGCTGACCGCTCTGGCGTCGAAGCTCTTGCAGGGAGTGACCGGCGCTGAAGAACTGACCGCAAGCCATGGCGGCATCCCGCTCGCGCCCGAGGTGCTTGAACGGCGGGCCATCGCATTCGCACAGCCGGTGCCGCTCATCCGCCGAGGTGAGACCGAGATGCCCGCCTCTGGAACGCAATGGCGTCGAGACCTGCACTTCGACCTCATGGACGACGAACCGTCCGGCTCGCAGCAGCCCTTGGCCTGGATGCGAGCCGTCATCCGAGAGCGGGTTGATGTGAGAGCGGTGCTGAATGCGGTGACGAGTCGAGCTCGCGCGTCCACTGGGCAGGTGCGGCGGCGGACGTGGATCACCGCCATCGTCGCGGCCACCGCACTTCTCGTGGCGCTCGCGCTGGTCCCTCGGGGCGGGGACACGAACGCACTCGCTCAGCAGTCCTCGCCCGCGCCGTCCACCGTCCCCGACTCAACGACCGCGGGTGGGGCCACGGAAGCGCCCGTTCCCGCGGAAACGGAGGTGGTGATGCCCGATAGTGATGCCACCGAGAGCGACGATCCGCTCGCAGCGCTTCAGGTGCTCATCGACCGTCGGCAACGGTGCTTTGCGGCACTGTCGACGGAGTGCCTGGCCGATGTCAATCAGGAAGGCTCCGCAGCTGCGGAAAATGACTTAGCGACGGTCCAGAGGATGATCGACGGCGCGGTGATACCACCACGCATCGAACTCGGCGACGGACCCTTCGTGCAACGCACGGGTGACTCAGCGCTCGTCGCAGGTGAGACCGTCTCGGTGCTCCTGGTCCGCGGCGCCGAGGGGTGGCGCATCCGTGACTTCTTCGATGTGCCCGCTTGATCGATATGTCCGGCTGAATGAGTGTGGCCCGCTGACGGATCAGCGGGCCACGTCTCTTCGAGCTGAGAATCAGATACCGAGGCTGCCTTCGAAGTCGCCCGACTCGAGACGGTCTTTGACCTGAACGAGGAAGCGGGCGGCGTCAGCGCCATCGACGATGCGGTGGTCGTAGCTGAGCGCCAGGTAGACCGTCGACCGGATCGCGATCGAGTCGCTTCCGTCAGCGGTAACGACGACGGGCTTCTTCGTCACGATACCGGTGCCGAGGATCGCTACCTGAGGCAGGAACACGAGCGGGGTGTCGAACAGCGCCCCACGCGAACCGGTGTTGGTCAGCGTGAAGGTACCGCCGGACAACTCGTCGGGCTTCAGCTTGTTATCGCGCGTGCGCGTCGCGAGGTCCGAGATCTGCCCTGCGAGCCCAGCGATGTCGAGCGAACCCGCGTCGCGGACGACGGGGGTGAGCAGGCCGCGCTCGGTGTCGACAGCGATGGAGATGTTCTCGGTATCCGGGTAGACGATGCTGTCGCCATCGACCATCGCGTTGATGATCGGGTAGCTCTTCAGTGCCTCAGCGGCTGCGAGCGCGAAGAACGGGAGGAAGGAAAGCTTCGTACCGGTCTTCTCGAGGAACTTGTCCTTCACCTTGCTGCGCAGGTTCGCAACTTTCGTCACGTCGACCTCGACGACGCTTGTGAGCTGTGCAGTCGACTGCATCGATACGACCGCGCGCTCGGCGACGACCTTGCGCAGGCGAGTCATCTTGACAGTGGTGCCGCGAAGCTCCGAGATCTTGACTTCGGGAGCCTTCGCTGCCGACGCGGGTGCCTGGCTGGACGAGCTCGACTTCTCGGCGGCTTCGAGGACATCTTCCTTGCGGATTCGGCCACCCACTCCGGAGCCGGAGATGCTGGAGAGGTCGATTCCGCGCTCGCCCGCGAGCTTGCGGACGATGGGCGTCACATATGCGGGGCCTGCGTGCGAGCCGCCCGAGCTCTCGGATGAATTCTGCTCGGGGGCGCCTGTTGTGCCGGACGCGGAAGGCTGAACCGCCTCGTGATCGGGCTTGGGCTGCGCTGGGGCTTCGCCTTCGGGTGCCGGGGCCGCGGCAGGGGGAGTCGCTTCCGACTGCTGCGGCTCGGCCTCGGCCGACACGGGAGCGTTGACCGAAGTGGTTTCGGCCTGTTCGGCGTCCTGCGAAGGCTGCTCAGACTGTTCTTGCTCTGACGCTGCCTCGGATGACTCCGCTGCGGCACCCGGCCCGCCGTAGGAGGCGCCGGCCATCTCGCTGTCGGACGAGGAATCCGCCGGTTGCGAAGGCTGCTCGGAGACCGGCTCGGGAGCTTCGACGGCGGGCGTCGCCTCTTCGGTCGGTTCAGGCGTAGCCTCGCCGGACTCGCCGCCGCCTGAGCCATCGCCGATGCGTACCAGCGCGGTACCCACGTCGACGGTCTCGTCTTCCTGGACCAAGATCTCTTCGATGACACCGGCGATCGGAGACGGGATTTCGGTGTCGACCTTGTCGGTCGAGACTTCGAGGAGAGGTTCGTCGACTTCGACGCTGTCCCCGACGTTCTTCAGCCAACGGGTCACCGTCCCCTCGGTGACACTCTCTCCGAGTGCGGGAAGGTTGACGGACTCGCTCATGTGAGGTTTTCCCTTCGGGGCAGAACTGCTTTTTCTAGTCTAAGTGCGGGGTACGACGCGCGTTGCGGGATGGCTCGCCGAAATCGGGTGATGTCAGCGAGCCACCCACATCACAGCGCGTGAAGGGGCTTGCCTGCGAGCGCGAGGAAGGCCTCGCCGAGCGCCTCGTTCTGCGTGGGGTGACCATGCAGGAACGGCGCGATGTCTTCGGGGTAGGCCTCCCAGCCGACAACCAGCTGACCTTCGGCGATCAGCTCACCGACGCGCGAACCGATCATGTGCACACCGAGAACGGGACCATCCTTCTCGCGGACGACCTTGACGGAGCCGGAGGTGCCGATGATCTCGCTTCGGGCATTGCCCGCAAGGCTGTAGTCGTAGCTGACCACCTTGTCGGCGCCGAGCTTCTCGACGGCCTTCGCCTCGGTGAGACCGACCGAGGCGACCTCGGGGTCGGAGTAGGTGATGCGCGGGATGTTGGACTCTTCGATGAGAACCGGGTTCAACCCGGCGATCTCTTCAGCGACGAAGATCCCCTGCTGGAAGCTGCGGTGCGCGAGCTGCAGACCGAAAACGATGTCGCCGACGGCGTATACGTTGGGCTTGCTGGTGAGCAGACGATCGGTGGTCTTGACGAATCCGCGATCGATCTCGATGCCCGCTTCCTCGAGACCGAGGTTCTGTGTCGCAGGACCTCGACCCACGGCGACGAGGAGCAGTTCGGCTTCGATCGTCTCGCCGTTCTCGAGCGTGACGACTACGCCGTGGTCGTTCTGCGCCACGTTCTGGAAACGGGTGCCGAGCTTGTAGTTGATGCCACGACGACGGAAGGCGCGCTCGAGCGACTTGCTCAGCACCTCTTCTTCGTTCGGGACGAGATGAGGGAGGCCTTCGATGATGGTGACGTCGGCGCCGAACGACTTCCATACACTCGCGAACTCGACGCCGATGACGCCGCCACCGAGGACCGCGACGGTCTTCGGGACGTAGTCGAGCTGGAGGGCCTGCTCGGACGTGATGACGCGTCCGCCGATTTCGAGGCCGGGGAGTGACCGTGAATACGATCCCGTTGCGATCACCAGGTTCTTGCCGGTGACGGTTTGGTCGCCGACCTGCACCGAGGTGCCGCCTACGACCTTTCCTTCGCCTTCGATGGTCGTGATCCCGCGGGCCTTGAGGAGCGACTGGAGGCCCTTGTACTTCTTCGCGACGATTCCTTCGCGGTAGGACGTGACTCCGGCGATGTCGATGCCCTCGAAAGTCGTCTTGACGCCGTAGTGCTCCGACTCGCGCGAGGAGTCGGCGACTTCAGCCGAGTGCAGAAGAGCTTTGGTCGGAATGCAGCCGCGGTGCAGGCAGGTGCCACCAACTTTGTCCTTCTCGACCATGGCAACGGACATACCGAGCTCCGACGCTCGCAGTGCGGTGGCGTAGCCGCCGCTTCCTCCACCCAGTACGACGAGATCGAAGTTCTGTTCAGGCACGCATTGCTCCTTGACGCTTGTGGCGAGGGCGGTCGCAGCGGCGAATCGCCTCAGACAACCTACTACTTCGTGCTGGGCGACGAGCCGTTCGCGACGTCCTCGACGAGAGCGATCAGCGTACGCACGGCAACACCCGTCGGTCCTTTATCGGTGAAGCCGAACGGTGCCGCCCCGTTGTTCGCCGTTCCCGCGATGTCGAGGTGCGTCCACGGAATAGCGCTGCCGTCGTCACGCTTGCCGATGAACTCGCGAAGGAAGACCCCGGCGAGCAGCATCCCTCCGGCGGTGTTGCCGGGGCGGACGTTCGCGATATCGGCGATCTCGGAGCTCAGCAGCGCCCGCATCTCGCTCGGAAGCGGCATGTGCCAACCCGATTCGCCCGCGCGCTCGGCCGCGACGAGGGTCTGGGTAACGAGCGAGTCGCTGCCCATCGCTGCGAAGTAGCGAGTGCCGAGGGCGACTGACGCGGCGCCCGTCAGTGTCGCGACGTCGATGATGGCGTCGGGGTTCTCTTCGCTTGCGGCAACGAGGCCGTCGGCGAGAACGAGCCTGCCTTCGGCGTCGGTGTTCAAGGTCTCGACGGTCTTGCCGCCGCGGATTCTGAGGACGTCGTTCGGTCGTGAGGCGCTTCCCGATGGCATGTTCTCGGCGAGGCAGAGCCATGCCGTGACCTTGACCGGGAGGGCGAGTCGGGCTGCCGCGAGGGTCGCGGCGAGCACCGTCGCGGCTCCCGTCATGTCGTACTTCATACCGATCATCGACGCGGCGGGCTTCAGTGAGAGACCGCCGCTGTCGAACGTGATGCCCTTGCCGACGAGGGCGACGTGCTGGTCTGCACCCGCCGGATCCCAGACCACCTTGACGAGGCGGGGAGGACGGACCGAACCGTTGCCCACACCGAGGATCCCTCCGTACCCGCCTGCGGCCAACTGCTCCTCGTCGAAGACTGTGATCTCGACATCGAGACCTTCGGCGAGGACTGTGACCCGGTCCGCGAAACTGGCCGGGTACAGATCGTTCGGGGGAGTGTTCACGAGGTCGCGAACGGAAGCCATCGCTGTCGCCGACGCGGTCGCCTTCGCGAGAGCCGCCTCCTCATCGCGAGGGGACGCGAGGACGACGATGCTCTCGGCGGGCCGGTCCGTCGAGGCGAGGGAGTCGACCCGATAGTCGAGGAACGCGTACGCGCCGATCGCCGCACCCTCGAGAACCGCGATCGCTTCGGCGTCGCTCGCGGTCGGGAGCGCGAACGCGAGACGGCCCGCTCCACGAAGCTGTCGCGCCGCCGATCCGGCCGCGTAGCGAAGTGAGTGCGCGGACGGGTCGTCCGCCCCGAGGCCGACGAGTGCGACACTCGCCGCCGTCACGCCCTCCGGTGCGGGAATGCGAACCACCTGGTCCCGCTTGCCGGTCACACCGATCGCAGTCATGGAGTCGGCGACGGAGTCGAGGCCCTCGATGCCGTGCAGTCGCGGTCCGTCTGCGGCGGAGGACACTCCGACCACGAGTACGTCGGCATCGATTCGAGGAGCGGGCGTTGAGCTGAAAGACAAGGCGGGCACTGGCATGCTTCCACCCTATTCGCGCGCGGTCACCGGCTCCTGATGCTCTCCGCCGTGCGCTCGTAACGGCCTGTCAGCCTCCAGCGGACAAGCGCTGACGGGAGCCGAGCGGTCGTTAACATCGAAGGATGCCGGATCGCGGAGACCTCTACGAACTCACGCCTGCAGCACATGAGGTGCCGCATGGGCTGCCGCTCGTCGCCGGGCTCACGGGCTTTGCTGACGCCGGAGGGGTCGTGACGTTACTGGGGCAGTATCTGCACGATGCGCTCGACACCGAGACCATCGCCGTGTTCGACAACGATGAACTGCTCGACTATCGAGCGCGCCGCCCCACGATCCTGTTCGACCAGGATCACCTCGAGGAGTACACGCCGCCTGCCCTCACCCTGTCCCTTGCAAAGGACGAGATCGGCTCGCCGTTCCTCCTCCTGTCCGGGTACGAGCCCGACTTCCGGTGGGAGGGCTTCGCCGAAGCGGTTCTCCGATTCATCGACTCATATGACGTGACGTCGACGACCTGGGTGCACGCGATCCCCATGCCGGTCCCGCACACCCGACCCGTGAAGGTCACCGTCTCGGGCAATCGCGAGGAACTCGTCGACGCTATGTCTGCTTGGAAGCCGCGCACGCAAGCTCCGGCCAACGTTCTCCATCTCGTGGAATGGCGGCTGCAGGAGCTCGGATCACCGGTCGCCGGTTTCGTCGCCCTCGTGCCGAATTACCTTTCCGACACCGAATTCCCGGGGGCGGCCATCACAGCGCTAGAGAGCGTCAGTGCTGCAACGGGCCTCATCTTCCCCACCGACCGGTTGAGGGAAGAGGGGCGCGAGTTCATCGGCAAGGTCGATGCCCAGGTGTCCGAGAACGAGGAGCTCCGACGCATGATCAACACCCTCGAGGAGCGTCACGACGCTTACATGGAGGGCAATCCGCTTCCCTCGCCGCTCGTCGATGGGGCGGGGGATGTTCCATCTGCCGACGAGATCGCCGCGGAGCTCGAGCGCTTCCTTGCTCGTCGAAGTGGGGACGAAGACCAGCTCTGACCGGTCGCGCAGTCACCAGGGGATGCGGGTCAGTTGTCCTGAGATCCGCCAGAGCCTCGTGCCGAGCAACTCGTCGTCGGCGACCGAAGGCATCGGAAGGACACGGGGTTCGCCCGAAGTGTGAAACCGGCCCGCCGGGGCGACCAGCTCGCCTCCCCTCAGATCAGGCGAGGTCACGGCCATGACGATGGGGCCAGCGCCTGCCGCATAGTCGTGCGCGAAGGCGCGTTCGTAGAACCGCAAGGGAGATCTGAGGCGCTCGGCCGACACCGCATACCCCGGGTGGGTGGCTATCGAGGTGAGCGTTGACCCGTTCGCGCTGAAACGCCGTTGCAGTGCACGAGCGAAGACCAGGTTGGCCCGCTTGCTCGCCGCGTAGGCGCGGAAGGGGCGGTAACCGTGGTCCCACCGGAGGTCGTGAAAGTGCAGGTGCCCCAGCTGCGCCGCGATCGAGGTGGCGGTGACGACCCGCGCCTGTGCTGCAGCGAGTGGAAGGAGAAGACCTGCCAGCGCGAAATGACCGAGATGGTTGACGCCGAAGTGCATCTCGAACCCATCCTGCGTCAGCTGCCGCTTGGGAACGAGGATCACGCCGGCGTTGAGGACCAGCGCCGACCAGGATCCGTGGCGATCGGCGAACATCGCCGCGAATTCACGCACCGAATTGAGGGACGCGAGATCGAGGGGGAGAAGCCCCACCTGTGCTCCCGGCGCTGCGCGCATTATCGTGCGACGAGCGCTCAGTCCGCGTTCGATATCGCGAACGCCGAGAACCAGGGAACGGCCTCGTCTCGCGAGGTCGATGGCGGCGGCATGGCCGATGCCTCGGGTGCCACCCGTCACCACGACGGGCGCGTCGCCTCCCACACCAGACATCGTCCGATGGTATCCGTCGAGGACGGGTGCGCACCTATCCTTGACGGAGTGAACTCGCGGCGGGCATGGACGGTGTTCGGCATCGGCGTAGTCGCCTACATGGTGGCTATCCTGCAGCGGTCGAGCCTCGGTGTCGCCGGCGTGGAAGCCAGTGAGCGATTCGACTCCACCGCGGCGGCGCTATCGAGCCTCGGGGTGTTGCAACTCGTGGTCTACGCAGTGCTTCAGGTGCCTGTCGGCGTTCTGATCGACCGGATCGGGCCCAAGGCACTCATCGTGGGCGGCGCAGCCTTCATGGCGGTAGGTCAGGCGATCGTCGCGCTCACTCCTGACCTCACGGGAGCCGTCGTTGGGCGTGTGCTCGTCGGAGCGGGAGACGCCGCGACGTTCACCTCTGTGCTTCGACTGATCAACACCTGGTTCGCGGGACCGCGGGTTCCGCAACTCAATCAGTGGCTCGGCAATCTCGGCCAATTCGGCCAGGTCCTCTCCGCGATCCCGTTCGCGACGATGCTGCATGTCGCCGGGTGGGAGCCGGCCTTCCTCTCAGCCGGCGCCACCGCGGTGCTGTCGTTCGTACTGGCCATCGCGCTGCTGTCGGACGGCCACGGGGCAGCGACGTCGGAGCGGGCTCCCGACCTGCGAACGGCTCTGGTGTCGCTCGTCCACAGTTTCAAACGACCAGGCACCCGTCTGGGCTTCTGGGCGCACTACATCACCCAATCGCCCGGCACCGTCTTCGCGCTGTTCTGGGGCTACCCGTTCATGGTCTTCGGGCTGCAGCTGACCCCGGTCTTCGCCTCGGCGATGATCGCGATGATGGTCGTGGTCGGCCTCTTCGTCGGCCCGGTACTCGCGGTGCTCATCGTCAGGCACCCGCTGCGGCGCTCGTCGCTCGCGCTCGGTGTCACCGGAATGATCGCAGTCGTCTGGACGGTCGTGCTGATGTGGCCGGAACCTGTCCCGGTCTGGCTCGTGATCGTTCTCGTCATAGCTCTAGCAATCGGCGGACCGGCCTCGCAGATCGGTTTCGACTTCGCGCGCACGTTCAATCCAGCGAGCCGTCTGGGGTCCGCCAACGGCATCGTCAACGTCGGGGGTTTCACCGCGAGTTTCGTCATGATGCTGCTGATCGGTATCGCTCTCGACCTTCAAGCCCGCGGCGGCGCGGCCGATAGCGCCGCGGTCTACTCACTCGACGCCTTCAAACTGGCCATGCTCGTGCAGTTCCCCGTCGTCGGCATCGGGGTAGTGGCGCTGCTCGTCGAACGGCGAAGGACGAGGCGGCTTCTGCTGCAAGAAGAGGGAATACAGGTGGGGCCGTTGTGGGTTGCATTAGCTATGCGGTTCCGGCGCCGGCGGGCGTGAGCATCGCTCGGCTGTCTTGATGGCGGGTTAGTAGCCAGTTGCTATTGCCGTGTGATGCCACGGACTGGTAATGCATGCGCCGAGACCGTGCAATAATCGAAGAGGACCCTGTTAGGTTTCCAGACCCGTTTCGCGACGTCGTCTAGGTACTTGACAAGGGTCCAAGTGCTGTCCGAAATACGACCGCTGGCGCGGCGTACTTGGCCATACAGATGTGGGGTATGGCCGCCCTCGAGACTCATCCGCCCGTGACCCCGCTTCAACCGGAGTGAAAGGTGCACCGATGACCCCCAGCAAGAGCGCAGTCGCCGATCCCGAGATCGAAGAAACCGAAACGGGCGCGACTCCCGAGAAGAAGAAGACGCCTGTCAAGCGCACTGCCGCCGCCTCGAAGACGAAGGCGAAGGCACCAGCGAAGGCTCCAGCCAAGCGTGGGACGAAGGCAATCAAAGGCGACGAACCCGACGATGAGGCCGGGGACGAAGTCGCAAGCCCTGATGACGAGTCCGAGGCGGACACGCCTGACGTGGATGTGGCCGATGACGCCGACGAGAAGACCGTACCCGAGTCCGACGACACGGACGGCGACGACGACGACGCGAAGCCCGCGCCGGTAGCGGCGGTCGAAGAGAAGCTGCCGACGGGAGCGCTCGTGCTGTCGCTGGTCGACGATGACGACGAGGTTCCCGTCTACTCGACGGCGATCACCGGCGCCACCGCCGACCCGGTCAAGGACTACCTGAAGCAGATCGGTAAGGTTCCGCTGCTGAACGCGGCTGAAGAGGTCGAGCTCGCTATGCGGATCGAGGCGGGTCTGTTCGCCGAGGACAAGCTGGCGAACGAGAAGGGGCTCTCCAAAGAACTCACCCGCGAACTGCGCTGGGTCGCGAAGGATG
>Ga0210040_10001351_pt1 | contig 37496 bp, 5 predicted proteins | sample CryGeyCG12114_NA_FD_185462 | JGI IMG/M metagenome (GOLD analysis project Ga0210040, IMG submission 185462) | Groundwater microbial communities from aquifer - Crystal Geyser CG19_WC_8/21/14_NA (SPAdes) (version 2) | ecosystem: Environmental > Aquatic > Deep subsurface > Groundwater | place: USA... | reverse complement strand
ACGGAACCTTGGATAGGGACGGTGTCTGTATTTTCGAGTTCACCACGATAGGCATTGGCAGGCGTTTGAGTAATGGGCATGATGTTGCATATAGCGACGCGATTTCGCACACGATACCTTGCAATACTACTGGGTCTAGACACTTCCATACTTGATGAGTTATGAGACGTTCATTTTGTGCAAGCACTTGTCGGTCGCGTGTTTGGTGAATTCAAGCACGGCCTCCTAGCGCCGAACGGTCCGTGATTTTCCCGAGCATGCGCCAGCTTGGAGTCATACCAAATAATTTATCGCAACACATCTGCGCTGCTTCAGTCCCAAACACGCCTATTGACGCCTTGACGAGGCCTTCGAACGCCCCACACTCTCCATCGACAGTCTTACAGACCGCATGCAAAATACGCTGCGACTCGCTCCTGCCAGCCATCACCCCGCCATCTACCCCACCAGACACACGAACCCGTACCTGAGCTCGCTCAACGCGAAACCCACCGCCCAAAATGCCCACGATAGCGGTCGACAAGGCGGCGCTCTTCAAGGAGCTCGGGCGCGAGTACACTACGGAAGAGTTCGACGAGCTATGTTTCGAGTTCGGTATCGAATTGGACGAGGACACAAGTCAGAGCACCAAGCCAGAAGACCAGGCGCAACCGCCGCAGCTCAAGATCGAGATACCCGCCAACCGATATGATATGCTGTGCTTCGAGGGTATCGCCATGAACCTCAAAGTCTTCTTAGAACAGCAGAACTTGCCCAAGTGGACTCTGACCGCTCCGAAGGACGGCGAGTTGCAGGTGCTGGACATCAAGCAGGAGACTGCGCAAATACGGCCATTGTGCTCTGGCGTCATACTGCGCAACATCGACTTCACCCAAGAACGATACGACTCCTTCATCGCGCTGCAAGACAAGCTTCACTCGAATCTTGCGCGCCAACGCACATTAGTCTCCATTGGAACACACGACCTGGACAGTGGGTAATATACTGGCTGAACACGGAATACAGCTGATACTTGGCAGCTATCAAGGGCCCCTTCTCGTATGAAGCGCTACCGCCTGAGAAGATCGAGTTCGTTCCTCTGAACCAGACCAGGAAGATGAACGGCAAGGAGCTGATGGAGTTCTACGATGTACGTGGTGAAGAGATTCTGAGGTGATGGCTATGCTGATAGTGCGCAGAAAGACAAGCACCTTGGTCGCTTCCTCCACATCATCCGAGACTCTCCAGTCTACCCCGTAATCTACGACTCGAACCGAACCGTCCTATCGCTACCGCCGATCATCAACGGCGACCACAGCAAGATCACACTCAAGACGAAGAACGTCTTCATTGAGATCACCGCGTTGGACAAGACCAAGGTTGAGATCGTTTGCCAGATGCTAGTCGCCATGTTTGCTGGGTATGCTGAGGCGATAGAACCGATCCAGATCAACTCTCCACACAACAACGAGTCAAGACAATCGCCGGATCTTTCTCCACGGCAGATGCAGGCTGAGGTGGACTATCTCAACCAAGTCACGGGCCTGAACTTGTCGCCAGAGGAGATCTCAAAGCTGCTCTCACGGATGGGACACGACGTATCGCCTTCAACATCTGACAAGAACATCCTGGACGTTGCAGTGCCCATTACAAGAGCAGACATTCTGCACCAAGCCGACATCATGGAGGACTACGCCATTGCGTACGGTTTCAACAAGCTACCCCGAGTATACCCGAACAAGACCGCCGCCGTCTCCGCACCATTACCAATTAACAAGCTCGCCGATATCATACGGATCGAGTCAGCAGCTTCAGGATGGACGGAAGTGCTGCCGCTCATTCTCTGCTCACATGAAGAGAACTTCGAGTGGCTGAACCGGAAAGACGACGGCAAGACCGCCATTAAGCTTGCGAACCCCAAGACCGCAGAATACCAACTCGTGCGGACATCACTACTGCCTGGTCTGCTCAAGACGATCAACTCGAATAAGCACCATTCAGTACCCATGAAGATCTTCGAAGTCAGCGACGTTGGCTTCATTGACATGGAGCAGGAGCGCAAGAGCCGGAACGAGCGACACTTTGCGGCGGCGATCATGGGCAAGACGAGCGGTTTTGAGCAGGTACATGGTTTGCTGGACAGGCTGATGCTGATGTTACGGTCGGTTTTCTTAACGCGAGAGGATGGACTGAAGAACGAGAAGCTCGAGGGTTACTGGATAGAGGAGGTTGATGGTGAGCTCACTTCGATTGCCATGATGTTGATGCGTACTAACATATGTTAGATCCGACTTTCCTCGCCGGTCATGCGGCGGCGATCAAGCTCAATCTCGGCGGCAAGAACCACACTATTGGTGTCTTTGGCATCTTGCACCCGAGTGTGCTGCAGAAGTTCGAGTTACCGTAAGTCGCTTGCAACGATCTTCTCAACCGTGGTACTGACTTTATATGTAGCTATCCCGTTAGCACGGTTGAGTTCAACCTCGAGGTCTTCCTGTAGAGTCCGCGCACGATTACCTCGGCTTCTATGTGAGCACGGCAAAAGTTTTATTCGACGCGATAGATACCTAGACGAGATGAACGAATGACCAAAGAAATCAGCATCCCCATCGTGCGAACCCATCCGGCTATATATGTTCCTTCGCCGTCAGCTACGTTCATCATTCCTGAAGTGCTGCTGATCTTGCGTAGGTATTCACAAACTTTCGATGTCGAGCTTTCCACTCAAAGTTTCAAGGCTTTGGTACTTTGGCGGGGTTGATGGTGGGCTGCGGCTGCGCATCCTTCAGCCTCGCGCTGCAGCCTGTCAGCCGTGCACCGCCCCGCTTTGTGACAACAACCCTTCTTTCTGACATTTCTCCTTAGTTAAGTCGCATCTTGTAACCGCTCCCACCGTAGCACTACACCTCTTGTACACTCAAGCCATGGAAGACGCCGGAGCTATTTATCCCCAGGTGAGCGAAACGTTACGAAAGGTATCCGAGACATACACTACTTTGTACTTACCTCTTCCCAGGACGTGGCAGCTACATGCGGATCCTTACCGATCAATTTTTTGAGACCATCGCAGCCTGATTACAAACACGCCGCCCTGGATCACTCGAAGGCCTCTATTCGCCTTGTCCGAATCCTTCCCGGGCTCTCGATTGAAGGCCGTGTCCGATGCGAAGTTCATCCTACAACCATCAACTCGGCAATGACATACACGTGTCTGTCGTACGTGTGGGGCCCAGAAAGTGATGGAGAATGGATCATCTTGGAAGGTCAACGCTTTCGCGTGCGTTGGAATCTATTCATGTTCCTGAGCTACGCGTTGACAAAGCGGCTCAATCATTGGTTATGGATCGATGCCCTGTGCATTGATCAAACAAACACGAATGAGCGAAATCACCAAGTTCAGCAGATGGGCCAGATCTTCTGTGGTGCCGAGGCGGTTATTTCTTGGCTTGGTCTTGACGAGGTGCTCTTTTCCTACCTCAAGGCAATCAATCAATCCGAGCCGATTGATCCAGAATTATCGAAGCGGGGCCAACAAGCTTTACTAGGGAACCGCTATTGGGATCGCGCGTGGATCACACAAGAAGTGGTTCTTGCCCGAGAAGTCCACCTCATGGCATGCGGCGGAAGCCTGCGCTTGAAAGACTTGCCCTGGCAGAGATACAAGAAGCAATACGTTTCCGGAAATCATAATACGGGAACCGAACTTCACAGGCTACTCAGGTTCGAGCCCAAGGAGCGCGGAAGTGACGCGAAACCAAGCCTGCTGTATCTGCTGTGGGTCTTCAGGGAAACAAAATGCTCCTCTCCGAGGGACCGCATATTCTCCCTGTTATCACTGTGCGGACTCGGCTCCGATCTGGTAGTCGATTATGCAACGACCCTCGAGCAAATCGCCTTCGATACCCTAAGGACTTGCCGGCGGGCATTCTGCTTATGTTCGGCGCTCATCGTAGGTGATGCTCTAGGTATACCCGACACCTCATCCCCAACCCCAAGCGAGGACGATCCTATGGTTGCACAACTCGTACTATCCCACACCGGCGATGGCTATTGGTACTGGACGGACACTGAATCCTCCGCAATGCACCTATTCCCAATTCCCTTCCCAAAGCTATGCACATCCCGCACTTTCTACGGCACAAAGAGGATCGAATCCATAGCTTTCACGGTCAACCTCAAAGACCTGTGCATATCCTATTACTCCAATGTCATTCTCATCACGGCATACCCCGGGCGCTCGGATTTCTCGTTCCAGTTCCTGGGAAGCGTGAACGGCCAAGCACAGGATACCACCTTGAAAAGGCGGGTTAGTGGCGTGCGGATCGAATGTTCAAGCGCCAAGAGAGAGTACAGGTGTACTGTCAGGTTTTCCCTTGGTTTCTTGCTCGAAATCGCGAGATCACCGCGCCAGTATGTCGATCCGCTGTCATGCTATGATAAGTCTGGCGTCAGATCGGAACAGGGTGCGACACCGATCCTTGAACTCTTGTGATACGAACCACGCGTCGTATGATGGTTTCCGTTTTGCACTGAAGACCACGCTTGAAAGTCTCGCGGTGAGCGATTGACGGACTGTCGCTGCTGGATGCTTTGTTGAGAAGACAGTGGGCTGCAGCAACTGGACCTACTTTCTGCGAGACGAAGGTCGCGGAAGCCGTATAAGTTTGTCGCAGGGGTGCCGCTTGTTACGCGATTACGATCCCATGCATTTAGTCATGTTGGTTGGGCTGGGCGACGTTCACAGTCTGGGGCTATGAGTCGTGTGCTTGGTATGTCACCTATCTCTCCGAGAAAATAAGCTGATGGGGTTGCGCCGTCTGGGACCTTCTCACGCAAGTAGCGTTTTGAACCTCGTTATCGTACATCCTGTTCGGAACTAGTTAAGGAGACTTGAAGACGAGGAGGCGCCGATAACGTGGAGTTAGGAGATGTTTACGAATAGAAGAGAAGCGCGTAGTTAGGGTAATGGCGAGTTCGCTAATTTAATGAAGGCATATTCATAGTTGAGATGCAAGTTAAGGACTTAACAGCGCGCGTGTAGGGTCCCTTTAAGACTCGATTTGGCTTACCGTTAACTCTTTCTTATTTATTTCTTACATAGACTATAACGAAGAGTATGCGTAGCAGCGAATTGGTTCTTACCCTAAATATAAGTATTAAGGCCCTCTTTCTTCGTCTCTAAGTTACACCCCTTAACTTGCATAGGTACCTTCTAACTTACCTACTCTTTAACTAGTATTTAAAAGCCTTTAGGTTAGCTTATATACATCTATAACCTTACTTATCTACTAACTATAGCGCGCTTATTAGACCTTCTAACTAAACTTTTCTAAGAGGTTATTAATGCAATTATAGAGTATACGAAACTACCTAAACTTCTCTACCTTTAAGTAGTGTATAGTAAGTTAGAGCTATCTCTCTTTTAAAATATTTTGTATTAACCTATATAGAAACCTTTACGTTAGCTTTTAACTATACTATACTAGCTAGATATCCTATTCGTAACTTAGGCTAATTTAAGCTATAGTACTATAGCTACTACTTTATTAGACTAGAAATATACTTACGTAAACATCTTAGTATAATTATCTTCTATAGTACCTATACTTTAAAAGGCGAAATAAAAGAACTATCCTTATATTTAAATAGTCTTATAGATAATTTATTGCGATTTACTTAATATAGTCTAGTAGCTACTAAGGTAGAAATACTTAGTCTATATACTAAGTAGCTATTCTATCTAAGCTAGTTACTAGCGTATATAAATAAGAAAGTATAGAGTATTCTATTTAGAGTTAGTTCTTAGACTACTAAGGAAGCTCTTACATATCTCTAAGCTAAAGAGATTACTATATCTAGCCTACTTATAGCTATAGCTACTCTTAGTAGTATACTAGTAGTCTAATACTTCTTAGATAAAGAAATAAAAGTACTTACTAGATATCTAGTTATAGAATTTAGTAGTTTCTTCCTAGCTGCTTTAAATAATATATAAGTCTTATAATACCTTTTAAACTAAGCTAAATATAAGATTAAGTCTACTAGCGTATTATTAGAATATACTCTCTAAGCTCTCTTTATAATCCTAGATAACGTAATATATATAGTAGTAGATACTAAATTAGCTAACTATACTATTATACTTATTAATTTATATATTATCTACTACTAAAAAATACGCGCTCTTTTTAATAAATAGCTACTATAACTACTATAGCCTTCTAGTAATAGCTAGAAAGGTATTTACTACTTAGCTAAGTTACTTAGTAACCTTAGTAACTTTAAAGCTCTACTTAAAGTTATAAACTTCTATACTACTATCTATAAATACTAATTTCTTAGTATTTTTAGATATAGAAATAGGTAGCCTAAAGCTACCTATCTTTTAGTCTTTTTCTTTAATATTTACTATATTTATATAGTTATTTATTTCTTTACTTAGCCTTTTTAGGTACTAATACGTAGCTTTTAGTAGCTATTTATAATATAAAGTACTATTTCTTTATCTAGTAGAAGTTACATTACCTAAAATTTGTATAACCTTTAAATAAGTATATCTAGTAATATACAACTACTATAAGCCTAGAGCTCTACTTATCTAATATACTCTATAAGAGGTTTTTAAATAGAACGTTAAACTAATATTATTATTATTATTATACTTATTAATTTTACTAAAGAATATAGTAGTAAAAGAGTTATATATTAATTTAACTTATACGTAGTATAAGCTACTAAGAGTAGTAGTATTAAGCTTATTAATTATTTTCTACTTTAGAAGCTAAACTCTATAGAGAATATTATTCTTAAAGCTTATAAGTACAGCTAGCTTACCCTTATATAATATCTATTATCTATAAAGGTTATAATACTACTATCTAGATTATATCTCTTACCTTATAACTATACCTATATACTACTAAAGGTTACTATATAAAATAAGAACTAAGCGCTAGTTAACCTACTTATTAAATTTAGCGCTAATCTTACGCCTAACCTTATTATCTATACTCTTATACTTTCTAGGGGTTCTATTTTTCTAATAGTATAGTATTTATTCTAGATAGGTTACTTAGTAAACTAAAAAGTTATAGTATAGATAACGAGGTCTATAAAAAAGTATATTATTAAAGAGATTTCCTAGTAATACGCTATAGATAGGGTAATATTAGTTATCTTAATTATATATTATATTAAGGACTCTTTACCTAAGTACTTACTATAGTTTAAGGATAGAATTAAAGCGCTAAAATATATTACTAATAGCTAATACCTAATACTAATAGAACTCTTACTATTTTAGAATATAGTAAAGGAGTTCTTAAAGAGAGTAGACGTTAATATTAACTAAGTATAGAATATTAAAGATAGTAGAGGCCTTTAAATCTAACTAGTAAGAGTATAATAGTAGATATTAGTAAGTCTTAACTAACTATATTATAAAGCCTAATTAGCTAAAGGTATATATATTAATACCTATCTTAGATTATTAAAGAGTAAGTAAGATAAAGGATAGATATATAATATAGTCTTACTATAGTATATAGATACTTAGTAGGTATCTTAGAGTATATAGTTCTTCTTTTACTATCTCTAGCGTATATCTTATCTCTAGCTTATTAAGTATATTAGACCTATCTAGCTTAAATATTTCTTTCTTCTTATCTACGCCCTTCTCTCTATTAAACTCTATATTTAGTAGTTATAGTAGTAGTAGTTCTTCTAGAAGTTTAAAAGTTACCTTATCTTTAATATTATATATTAATAAAATTAAACTCTATAGGCTTAAGGAGCTTAATTATTTTACTAATACTTTATATTACTCTAAAATCTTTATATATATCTTCTCTAATTAGTACTAGTAATACTCTTTTAGGCTTAGATCTTATTTTACTTACTTTAGTATTTATATTATTATTATTATTTAATCCTTCCTCTATAGTTATATTAGTACTAATATCTTTAATAGTATTTAGTATATTCTCTATCTCTAAGTTATTCTTAGTTACCTCTATTATCTTACCTATAATTAGATTACTAATAAATATACTTTAATATACAGCTACGTTAGCTTTAAGTAAGAGGACTTAGATTAATTACTATATAACTAGCTTATATATTCTATTATAAAATTAGCTAAAAGTGTATCTACTCTTCCTACTAGTATAGTAATACTTAAAATAGAAGTTTACTTTATACTAGACTGCGTATAGATTATTATAACTACTTAATCTATCCTATACGTAAATATATTAAATATAAAGGTAGTAGTTAACCTTAGAGTAGAAAATAATAATATAAACCTAGGTTATAAGCTCTATAATATAAACTATTATATAAAGAAAGTATATATTACTTACGTAATTACCTAATAGCTATATATAGTACTAAGGTATAAGAATTTATAATATATTAATAATAGATTAGTATTAGATTATTAGGAGTAGATAGTATAAGTTTCGTCTAACTATAGTAATAAAATAGTTCTATCTTATTAGTATAGTAACTTAGAGACTAAAGGGTATTTAATTAGTATCTTTAGTACTAGAGCTAATAGACTATCTAGAGAGTATTAGCTTTCTTTTACTTATATACTACTTTTAAATAAGCTTACTTAGCCTTAAACTTAGCTATAATCTTTTCTTCTTTTCTCTACCTTCTTAACTTCTCTATTACTACTATCCTATCTACTTCTTTCTATTATAGCTCTATAATATTATTATTATCTTTATAAAAACTATTAATCGCTAGCTATCCTTTCTTAATTAGGCTAAGTTTCTTCTACTTTACTAATTTATATTACTTTTTATATATTTCTTTAAGGTCTCTTACTCTAGCCCTACTCTATTATACTAAACTAAATAGGAGAGGATTTATAGTATTAAAAATATAGGTAAAGTAAAAATTATATATACCTTAGGGTAGAAGGATATCTATATTCTATTTAATATATAGGTATAGAAGGATATAAAAGGTAACTACTTAATACTATCCTTCTAATAATATAGCTATAGAATATAGTATATACATCTTAGTAAAGTTATCTTACGTATATAGTATCTTATTAGAATACCTCTAGTATAGTATTATAAGCTTAAATAGTATTATAAGCTTATATACTATTATTCTTAATACCTAAACTCTAAGTATACGCTACGTAGCCCTCTATCCTATAGTATAGGAATAATATATTAATAGGTAATTTATTACTTTAAATATAGCGTTTATAATTAAGTATATTAAATATCTACTATAGGTAAAATAACTAGCTATAGAGCTTCTTACTTATATCCTCTAAAGCTTTAATTATCTTAAGTATATTATCTTATAAATCTTTTAAGCCTAGGCTTAACTATATCCTACTTATATCTAGATATACCTTAGTACTATTAATAGCTTTATAGATAGCTACTCTAGGTAGGAAGTAGGTATTAAGAATAGGTATAGAGAAGTTAAGTAAGCGTTAATAGTTAGAGTAAAAAATAAAATTTTAGCTTATAATCTCTTATAAAGCTATTAAATAATATAGGCTTTAGTTTATAGAATAGATTAAAAATATTATATACTAAGATAAAGTAGAAGAATATAGGTAGTAATACTATAGTAGAGTTGCGTAGCTTACTAAGTATATAATATTTCTTTCTTATCTTACTATAAGTATAAGGTATAAGTAGAAGTAGTTTAAATATATAATAATTATAAAGATAGACGTAGAGTTCGTAATAAATAAGTAAGTAAGATATTTAGAATAAAGAATATAATACGTTATAATAGCTAAGAATAATAAAGAAATAAAAGTAAATTAAACCTATCTATTTTTAGATATCTATAGGTAGTATAATAGTAAGTAAATAAAAAATTATAACCTATCTTACCTAAAGGAAAGGTAATAAAGAGTAGAACTTCTCTTATCTACTACGTATACTAACTATTAGAATATCTACCTACCTATCTCTCTACTCTACTTATATTTCTATAATCTAGTATAGCTTTACCTAGCTATATATAATAACGCGCCTTAGTATATATTAATAAATATAAGTATAGAGATAATAATAGTAAGTACTATAAGCTACTACTCTTACTATCTCTATATACTATAGCTTACCTAATCCTCTCTACGTATAGATTCTACCTTCTAGCGCTATAATATATAGTAGGCTATAAGTTACTATTACCTATTAGTAGTATCTATAATAGAGCCTATAATCTATAATATAGCTATATAGCTTAACTTTATTAAAGAGAACTTTTAATGTTATAAACTAGTTAAAATAGTAGATCTAATAGGAAGACTAGCCTTATTTATAGTAGTACTTAAAATTATTCTTTTCTTTATTAGAGTAGTAGCTTTTAGTATAGTATTTTTTTATAACCTTTAGGAATCTAGAGTTATATAACCTAGAGAAATATTTACTTTAAAATAGAGTATAGAGATATATAATATAGTAAAAAGTAGACTTATAAAGCTTACTATAAAGAAGTAGTTATATAATATAAAGAAATAATTACTATTAACCTTTACTTTATACCTACTATAAATAAGAGTACTTTCTAAAGATATATACTATACTTTTTAGACTTTTATATAATACTTCTTAGTTTCTTATATAAAAGCTTTTCTTAGAGAGTAGTATCTTATATAGTACTTTTATAATACTTATAGTAGTTTAGTACTAAAGTTTAATTATAAGTATCTATCTATATTAACGTCTATAGTTAGTAGCTCCTAATATACTTTTATAACTATTACGTATATAAGTTCCTATAGCCTATACTCTAATATTAATATAATATTAATATCTATACCTACTATCTTTTTCTAGTCTAGATTCTATAGAGCTTATCTATATAACTCTTATAGCCTAATATACTCTTTATAGCCTACCTAGATAGTATATTATAAAAGTAGGATACTCTAAAATTATATAATATAGGTACTAAAGGTTATATAATAAGATTATAATAGAGTTAGAAGTTAAGGTATATCTCTTATATAGGCGCTTTTACTCTTTTAGCCTAGAATATCTTTTTATAAGACTACTATATTAGAAGAAAGAAATAGAGTATTATAGAAATTATTAATTTATTCTAAGATAATAATAGTATATACGTACCTTAGCTTAGGAATATCCTTTAGTACTTATTAAGTCTAACTAAGCTAATATATAGAGCCTTTATAATCCTTTTATTAGACTTATACCTATAGAAATACTATATAAAGCTTATAAAGAAGCGCTGTTATAGCTTATAAAAGTAGTAAGAGGTATTATAGATATAGTATAGTATTTTATTAATAGTAACCTATAGCTTATAGAGTATATTATATAGTAGAATAATACTAGTAATATTATCTTTAAAGTATATAAGTATAGGCGTATAGACGTTATATACTAGCTCTTATTCTCTAGTCTTATTACTAACTTATATATACTTCTTTACCTCTCTTTAAGCTAATATAGCTTATACTTATATCTAGATACTATAATCTTATTAGTGTACTTTATAAGTTTAGTATATATTTTAAACCTTTTCTATCTTATAGATACTCTTAATAGAAGTTATATTCTAGTATTACTTAAGATATAATAGCTTATATATTTTAGTTATATCTTTAATAGAAAAGTTATAGAAGTAGTAAAGTATTACACTTTACTACTTACGTAGGCCTATAGTAAATAATATTAGTATTAATTCTATATAAGTAAATAGGTACTAACTAATATTCTTATTACCTAAAAAGTATAGTAGCTATTATAATATATCCTATCTACTATATATTAGTAGTATATAAGAAGTCTTAGAAGATATTATAATATATTAATAAAAGCCTCTAAGGTCGCCTATTACTCTAGTAAGTTTATTTATATATACTTAGGATAGTTAGTAGTAGTAAATAAATAAGTTATAAAAGGTATAGAAGGATCCTACGCTCTATAATAGAGATATATAAAGCTTTCTATATTAAGAATAATAATAGTAATTATAAATAGTTTAATAGCTAGCTAGTTAGTAATTATAAGCTATAAGGTAACTAGTTTTTTAACTTCTTAATCTATACTAGCCTTCTCTTAGTAAAGATCTTAGCTATTATAGGTATATACTTACTACTCTCTAATAGTAATATTTAGATAATAATCTTCTTAGGTATAATATTCTAGTAATAGTAAATATAACTTATATATATTTTACAAAAGTAGTAGTATATAAACTTCTCTACTTAACTAATTAGTAAACTTCGCGTATTAAAGAAGAGGAGAAATGTACTACTTACGCCCTTATACCTATACTTACTAATATTATTCTAGCTTATAATAATCCTTAGTCCTTTCTTAGAAATAATCTAGTTATATAAGTATAGGCTACCTCTAAGCTTTTAATAAGTTAAGTAATAGTATAAGATATACTCTATATTCTCTAACTTTACTATCTACCTTATACTTTTATAATAATATATACTTTACTTTATAGCTTTACTCTTTACAAATAGATATTTAGCCTTTAGACTAAATAGTATACTATCTTTAATATTAATTACTACGCTATTCTTAATAAATAGCTTTATATCTTTTAAGAACTATAAATATATAAAGTCTATAGTTAAGTAGTAATCTAGATCTTCTTAATTTGTAAACTTAAGAATAAAGCTATATAATATACTCTTTAAAAATAACTTCTATAATCTATTCTTCTCTACTTTAAGTAACTAAATTAAAAGTTTACGCGTCTTAGAATATAGAGATATATACTTTAATACTATAAAAGACTTAAAGTAGCGCTTAAAGTTAGTCTATAATATATTATTATAGTACTTAAAGAGTATAATATACATAATTACATTAGTACTTACTATTATTAAGATACTACTAGATAATAGAGATAGTTATAGTATTATACTAAGTATAGAGAAGGTAGTTTTAAGAATAATAGTAATATTAGAGAATATATAGAAATAAGAGAGAAGAGGTACACTAGAGCTTTTATACTATTACCTAAGAATACTATATAATATTATAAATAATAATAAATAGCATCTCTTACGTAATATAATTAATATAGTTATTAATAGTAGAGCTACTACGTTATAGAAGGTTAACGTATACTAGGTTTACTAGTACTACTATATATAGTAGTTTTCTTTATTACTATATTTATAGAGAAGTATACATAATATACCCTATTAGTATTAGGTTTATTAATATTAATTTAATATTAACTTTTAGTTAATACTTAAGCTAATTATAACCCCTATAATCGTAAAATTATTATCTATTAGAAACTTACTATCTACCGCAAACTTATTATCTGCTATAAACTTATTATCTACTATAAACTTACTATCTGCTGTAAACTTACTATCTACTATAAACTTATTATCTACCGCGAACTTACTATCTACTATAAACTTATTATCTACTATAAACTTACTATCTACTATAAACTTACTATCTACCGCAAACTTATTATCTGCTATAAACTTACTATCTACTATAAACTTATTATCTGCTATAAACTTACTATCTACTATAAACTTACTATCTACTATAAACTTATTATCTACCGCGAACTTACTATCTACTATAAACTTACTATCTACTGCGAACTTACTAGCTGTCGTAAACTTACTAGCTATTATAAACTTACTATCTATTACAAACTTACTACTTATCACTAACTTACTACCTATTATAAACTTACTACCTATTATAAACTTACTACCTATTATAAACTTACTACCTATTACAAACTTACTACCTATCGTAAACTTACTACCTATTATAAACTTACTACCTATCGTAAACTTATTATTTAGTATAGGTACGTTCAGCTGTTAGTACTAATATTTTAATCCTATCTTTCTACCTAAATATGCTGCTACACTCGTCTAATATTTATACTTCTACTATTCTATAAAGGCTAGCTTTTTTCCTAGCCTTTATAAAATAAGCTTTAAATAATCTATATCTTAAGTCTATATACTAGAAGCATAGTATATTACTAGAGTATCTATATTTATTACGTAACTATTATTCTATAAATCTATCCTTGTCCTTATCCTTAGAATTAACTACTTCTAGCTTTTACTTTCTTTATAGATCTATAGCTACTTAAGAAGAATTCTACTCGCTTACTATATAAAGTATATATATTATACTTTTATTATCTACTTTCTTAATTCTTTCTAAGAATAAGAACTCTTCTAGTAGTAGCCTCCCTTCTACGTATATAGTAAATAGAAGTTCTATTAAATATACTATATTATATACCTCTAAGTTATATTCTGCTAGTATCTTAGCTTATTAACTAACTTATATCTATAACAGCGTATTTTTAATAAAATAGTTTAGTACTATACTTCGTAGTAGTAACCTAAAAATACTAATTATACTAAATTGCGTCTTTAGGATATTCTACCTTTTTCTCTAGTCTAAGAATTTACTAAACTTAATCTATAGCTGTAGGTAATCTTCCTTATGTAGCCTAGGCCTAAACTCTTCTTTATAGTACTAAGTAAAAAGATACTCCTTTACTATTACTCTATATTATCTACTAGGACTATCTATCTTTATAGAATTTATGTGTATCTTCTTCTCTAGACAGTTATACTCTTCGTATAGTAAGTCTATTCTCTATTAATATATTATTTTACTTATAATTCTATTAACTCGCCGTTTTTTTATATTAAAGAATTAGCGCTAAAAACTACTTTTATCTATAGCTATTAGCCCTCTATAACTAAGCTATAGTTATAATATACCTATACTGTATAATCTAGTAAGAGCAGTTAACTCCTTACTTTCGCCTAGGATGCTTAAGTCTTTAACTATATCTTATTTAAATAACTTACACTTATACTTCGCCTATCTTTTCTAAACTATAATAATTAATTTCTAGTCCTATATTACGTCTATCGTTCTAACTGCAATAGCTTTATTAATTATAGTTATTACTATTACTACACCTACGCTTAAGAGTTTAGATATAAACTATTAGTACTAAATCTCTTAATTAGATAAAGCTACTAGGGCCTTCGCCTTCTCCTAGTCTTATGTACTTACTATAGTCTATACTAATATAAGGTTAACCTTCTTAATTATCTCTCTATTAGCTTATTTAGTAGTTTTCTTGTATTTCTATTTTATAGCACTTAATAGCGTCTACTATACACTAGGTAGTGCTTCTAAACTCTTAAGCTTATCTTAAGCTTCTAATACCTTACGCTCTATACCTCTAGGATTATTATAAATATACTATATAGCGCGAATAAGGGATTATTAGCTATAATATTAATATATCTAGTAAAGCGCGTTATTAGGGTTCTAAGTAATAAATGCCTCTAATATTTCACCTTCTTCTATTACTCTATACACTACTATCGTACTATCTAGTAGAAATAGATATACTAATTGCACAATCTCTACTAAATCCTTATCCCTAGTTATATTAGTTAGTATAAATTATAGTCTTACTATTATAATTATAATATAGTTAGTACATAATTTATATTTATTACCTAGTTACTGCTAGTATGAGAAGCTAAGCCTACATAGCTAAACGACCTAATGCTAAACTCTAAAATAACTAGCTTATATAGCTTCTTTTGTCTAGAGTAGACGCGCGTAGAGCCTACAGTAGTAGGTCTTAGATTTAGATCCCCTATAACCCTTAAAATCTATAAAAATTACTATTTTATAAAGTATAATAAAACTAATCTTTACTCTATTAACCTATATATATATTACGACCTATATCTTACTATTAATACTATAACGTCTTTTTTATATATTATCCTCCTACTAGACTATAGTATTATTACCTATGCATACTATTATTACTGCCTTAAACTAAATAGCGTTAAGAAGCACTTTAATACACTATACGTAGAGGATACTACTATACTATAATAATTTATAATATAAGCTACTATTAACGAACTAAAGCTAAGTTTATATTAGGACTTCGCCTCTATTATTCTCCTAACAGAACTAGTGCTAATTATTAAAGGCCTTTAGGTCTATTACTTATTAAAATACTCTTACTATAGCTATATTAACGCTAGAGACTCTGCTATCTAAATAATAAAGGCGTATCTTAATAAAGAGCACTAGATTAGCTCCTTAAAATAAGAATATATACATAGCTAAGCTGTAAAAGTAGCCTAGTAGATAACTTATTAAGAGAATATTTATAGTTAGTAGTTCTTCTAGTCTACTATCTTATTAGAAGTCTACTACGCTATAACCTATTTTAAGGTCTACGTCCTAGAAGAAGAGCTCTTATCTAGTAGCGCTTTACCCCTTACTACACCTAAATACGCGCCTAGCTCTAATAACAGTGATACGTCCTTAACTATATTACTAACTAGTAATAACTACTACCTAATTAAGATGCTATTCTACTTATCCTAAGCGTCGCCCTTATCTAGCCTAAATACTATAGACTTAACTATAATAGATCCTACGCTCTTAGCGCTTAATAACTTTAAAGTATAATTTAAAGAAGTAGAGTAGATAGATATTGTAGAGACTAAATAGAAGCTTTACTCTGTCCTAGCACTAGATATATAGTAAATGAATTCTTACCTTAAGTAAACTAGCTTCTTTATATACATTACTAGCTTTATGTAGAAAGAAACCTAACGCTATATATAACCTAGTAGAGGGAAATAGATAAAATATATTAAGAGTACAGTTAAGAGTATAGTACTTATTTACTAATATACTATAGTAAAAATATTATGTTAGGCGCGCATCTATATTATGTAAAAGAGTTTAGATTATATCCTTAATAAACCTCTTATCCTCTATCTTAAATTTAACCTCTAATACGCGTATTATCTTATAAAGGTATTCGCCTTCTTCTACTATATCTTAAGTAAGGGTTAGTAGTTACCTAATACGCTAGTACTATAGCCCTACTAGTAAGATACGTAGAAAGCTCTTTAGACCTACCTTAATAAATAAGGGGATAAAATTAAGCTATATTAGCCTTAATATAACTATATATACTTAATAGAGATAGAGTTGCTCTACTATAAGTTCTAGATATTACTTATTAAATAAACTAGTATATATAGTAATTTCTTCTTAGCGTTAATAATACCCCTTACGTTTATTACTATTAACCCTAAGCTTAATACCTTCTAGCTAGTATACCTATTTATAATAGATATATCTGCGTTTAAGAAACTAGTTTATTTTACTAGCTACTAATATCTTTAGGACGTTATTACGCCCCTACTTATTATATACTATAAGTAGTCTAACGAGATTATAACTAGAGAAGTAGATATCTTTATTAAGGAGTAGAGGGTAGAGTCTTAATAACACTATAACAGCAAGATAAGCTATTAGGCAGATAACGACTAGTTCTAGTAATAGGTGTTTAATTATCTAATATCTAAGTACTTAACTCCTATATCCTAGCTAGTTAGCACTGCGTAGTATATTAGTAAGTTCTAGTATAGTAAAATACTTAATGCATTTATCTACTAGTATAGCAACACTATTATATATTATTATATTACTATATTATTTAACAAATTCTGTGTCTTTATATAGAAACTACATAATAAGGTTATGTATAGGCTTCTATAGTTAACTTATACGTAATTAAAGCGTAAGCTACCTATTATTCTATAAGATAATATTAAATACGACCTATCTAACTACGCACCTAGATACTTACCCTTTAGCCTAAAGGAACTATACCTAAAGTATAGCTATAGTTTTATTATCTACTAACTTATAGCTCTACGTAAGAATAGCTAGTTATACCTACTAGCTATATTTAACCTTAATAAGTAGGATTATATACAGTAATATAGGGATGCTATAAAAGCCTAGCTTCCTTCGCTTTTTCTTCTCTGCTAACTATTAATAGGATAACCTTAGTAACTTATAGAAGGAGTAAGTATTACGTATAAGAATATAGTAGATAATAAGAGCTGTAATATCTTTATATTTAATAGATATATAGCGCTTATACCCTACTACTATAAAGGCTATAATTATAATAAGTTACTTAAGATTATTTACTATTTTCTCCTCTACAACGTTAGCGCGATTTTAGTATAGTATCTTTAGCTTATACAGCTATTTAACTCTACTATCTTAGGCTAATATATAGCTAATCTTCGTAGTTCTTACTATAACTAGGCTTATAGCAGCTTCCTCTAGCCTAACCCTTCTAGGCGTATATACTACATATCTACTATATTTAGTAAGGCTATACGCTATACTATAGACTACTTAATAAGTATAGAGATTAGGCCTAACCTTATGCGTTACCTTATAATTGCGTTTAGTTAGAAGCTTAATAAAAAGAAGAGTAATAGGGCAGTTTAAATACTTAGCAAAGATAAAGTTAATAAGATCTTTAATAAAGCTATAGCTAAGGTAAGAGAAACTTAGGCTAGCTATACTCTAAATATAGCTTTAGCTATATATGCTATTACTACTACTAGTATATTCTACACACTATTCTCAGCCCTAGATATATACTTAAAGGTGTCCTAAATATAGTACGCTACCCTATAGTTTATACTAGTAGATAATGCTACGCCTATCCTAAAGGTTAAGAGTAGAGCACTATTAGTAGAGCGCTTAGTAGCTATTACGACTATAGATGTACTTTAGTTACTCTAAGAAGTATACAGCCCTAAGGCTGCTTTCTATAGTAAGAGTTATAGTGTTATTTAAGCTATTATTAATAGTAACGCGTATATATTATATATTACTCCTACTAGTAGTAGTAAGTCTAATATATAGTTATTACTATTATGCATCCTAGACTATAGCTAGATAGTTATTATTATACTGCTTATCGCCCTCTATAATAACATCCTTAATAACTATAAGCGACTAGTATTATATACTAGCGTCTTCGCTAGCTAAATATTTAATATAACTACCCCTATTATCTTTACTATACTAGAGGATCTTAATAACGATAATTTTATCTAATTTATATATTAGTAAATACTCTCTAGTTACCTATACTACATTATTATAGACGAGTTCTATTATATTCTCCTTCCTAACTATAAGTACTAACGTCCTCTACTGCGCCTTAGGGACCTTATTTAGTATAGTGTACCTATAATACTTTTATTAAGGATAGTCCCTATAGATAAAGAATAGTTAGCGTATTAGTATTTTAGTATAAAAGACTATATTACTGTCTTCTAAGAGCCTATAGGAAGGAGTAATATTAGCCTATAAGTAGTTAAATTACTAGCGTTAGAACAACTTAACGTTAATAGTATAGCGAGATACATAGAGCGTAAATATAAAGTCTATAGTAAGACTATTATATTTATTATAGATACGTAGATAGTAGGGAAACTAGTAGAACGTCTAGACTATGCTTACTATTATAGTAAACTACCTATAGATATAAGACGCACTATTTAATATGCATTTTGTAACGTAGAGGTAGTAATTCTAGTAGTAACTACAGTATTTAACGCTAGTGTAAATGTGCCTAATATCTAACTCGTTATATAGTTTAGTAAGCTAGACTACTTTATTACCTTCTTCTAAGAGGTAGGTTATAGTAGTTATAACAGCCTACTAGCTATTACCTATGTTATCTTTACTAGTAGTATTTTCTCTTTTTTTAACTAAGCTTTAGCTGCTATATAGAGGCTTATTAATTAGGTTCTCTAGGTTAGTATTAAGGTGCAGTAGTACTGTTAGGTACCCTTAGATATATATTTTAATAGTAATACTAAACGATAGTTCTGTTATAATAAGGAAAATATATATAACGTATACTAACGTTATAGCGCTCTTATAGATATGTTAATAGCAGCTATTTCTGCCTTTACTATACTAAGAAAACCTAGCGTAAATATATATTCGCTCTCTTTACCTGCTAGACGCGCCTAGGAATACCTAGTAGGTACGCTAGCTCTACCTACGCTATATATATTATTAACGCTAGGTAGTATATAGGGTATACTAATGTTTCCTTAGCTAGTAGGTAGCCTACCTACTATAGCTACTAGTAGCCTACTATTAGCTAGCGTTATAGCGTCTAGCAGCCCTTTAAAGTGATACTATAGTTAGGTGTCCTTATTAAGTTTACTACTACCTAGTACTAACTCTATATTCTTAAGCGCCCTAAAGGTTATGTATATAAATTATACACTCTAATATAGGAAGAAGTAATAGCTAGAAGTATAGAAGTTAGCTACTAATATTACTATTAAATAGCTAGAAGAGATAGCTATATACTAGATAGAGAACTGTATAGTATACTTTATTATCCTATTACTATTTAACTACCCTTATACATCTTATAAGTACTAAATCTCTAAGATTATAAACGCCTAGTGCTAGGAGCAGATAAAAGGTAACCTTAGAAAGCCCTAATACTTTTAGTGTTATATACTTATTAACTTATGCGAGGCCTAGAAGGACCTAGCTACTAATAGACTCTTTAGTATACCTTATAGTAAGGAGATTTTATGCACTTATCTTTACGTAGCTCTTAATATATAAGTTATACTTCTTAACTAGTGCCCTAAAGCTAGGGTAATCTAGTTAGTATAAATATTAGAGTAATCTAATAGTAAACTAAATAGTAAAGAGCTACCTAATTTTTAGGAATACTTTTAGGCTATTATCTAGGTTAATAGTAATAAGCTAGTTCTACGTATTGCGTATAATATTACCTAGTTTACGTAGATCTATTTCTTATTAAACCCTCTCTACTTCTACAAACTTATTAAGTAAGAGATTCTAGGTCTTTACAGCCTCTACTATTACGTCTATACTTTATTAGAACTATTAATTTATAAAGTTTAGGAATTGCAAAAGCTATACTTTTGTAATTAAGCGTTACGTTAGTAAGGTTAAAGTTACTCTAATTTTATACCTTATTATGTTAAGTAATACTCCTACTTACTATCTTTCCTCGTTATTATACACCTATTACAAATCGTTATATAACGTTAAATACTACTTCTACTTAGCTAATAACTATGTAGTTAACCTTTATCTATGCCTAAACTCTAAATAATATATAACTTATATATTCTTTATATATTATATATCTACTTAGCTTACTAAGCTGTTAGCTTCTTATATATTTAAAACTATCGTTATCTCCCTCTTAGTCTCTTCTACTCTTTACCTTTTACTTACTTACTCTCTCTATACTATCTCTTACTTTTAACTCTATTTTTATTACGTTACTATTAAAAACTATACTTTAGTAGATGAACGTTGCGCTCTTTACCTAACGTTATATCTACTAACTAGGCGCCTACCTTAAAGGCCCTACTAGTTCTAATACCTTCCCTTAATCTTATTTAGGAGATCTTTATTAAGACGTATACGTTATTTTAGAAATACAGCGAAATAGTTACTCTACTAATATTAATATCGCGCTAGTTATTTATAGTATAACTACTAATAAGACTAATAACGCGTATAAGAACTCTACCTATATAGTCTATGCTATAAATAAGGAGTAGACTATAGCCCTACTAGAGATACTCTAAGTTTAACTTTATTACTATACGTATCTCTACCTATTTTATAGTACGTATATAGTAGCGTAACTATCGTTAACTACTTAGAATAATATACTATTACTAATAAATAGTAGTAAGAGCTTAAGAGACGCGCTAGAAGATATAAGAGGTTATGTATAAAGTTACTTATATATCTACCTTATATAATACTACTTTAGTTACTTAGCGCAGCTATAATATCTCTAGTAGTAGTAGTAAGCCTAGGTTAGATATTATTAACTTAACGTCTTTACGCGACTTATTATCTAATCTAATAAACTCTAAAGACGCCTATACTCTAAACGTAAGCTCTAAACTTCCTAAATACTAAGGTAGTGCACCTACGTACGCCCTCTATATCCTCGCTTAGTAAGTGCTCTATTAGGGTAGTAATAGCGTTAGGCATAGGGCAACTAAGGTATAATAGTAAAAGGAGCTATAGTAGTTATAATTAGAAAGAATTTAGATAGGTAAGTATACTAGGATTATAGGTAGTTAGGAATTTTAAGTTTCTACCTTTTAGGCTTTTGTAGTACCCTTTAGGCAATGTCTTTAAATAGGTAAGTCTATTAATCTCCTAGCCTTTATCTCTTTTCTATTACGCCTACTTACCTTAAGCTCTATTTAAATCTTATCTATAACTATTATTATCTTATATTATCTACACTTTATTTAGTAAAGTCTAGGTTTCTCTTTCTTAGGCTTTATATGTATTTTATATAAATAGCTTTAGTTGCGTTCTATAATGTATTACTAACTCTATTTACGCCTATATATCTTAGGATAACTACTTAAGGCTTATATACTCTCTCTTTATTACTATCTTACCTACTTTAACTACGCTAAGGTCTTATTAAACTCTCCTTACGCTCCTTTAGTTATTAAAGTTAGTACTCTAGCGCTTTATATGCTAGACTTTACTAGATCTTACTTTATAAGAGGTAGTATAAGCTAACTAACCTCTAACTTTCTATAATTTTACTTTATATTAGTGCTAGCTAAACTACGTATACTGCCTTATCTTATAGTACGCCCTCTACTAACTATTTTTTAGTTTATTTCGCCTTACGCTCTAATATAGTACTAGTAGCTGCCTTAATTATATTACGAAGGTTAGTAAACTTATTAGTACTGCCCCTACTAACTAGAAGTATTATATTTATTCTATACTCTATCCTACTATAGACCTTATACTAGATAGTAAAGTAGTGCCTTTATAAAGTTTAGCTTTTAAAAACTATCCTTTCTTATATCTTATTTTATTCTAACTAGCTATATTCCCTTATACTCTAATATAGAAGATATTACTACTATAGGTATAAGTATTACATAGAAGTGATATATATTAGGATATTAAAAATATCTCTTCTTCTTATATCTACCTATTATTTTAGTCTATAATAGCTATATATATTATATCTACTTACATTTATTTACAACTACCTTATACTATCTAGTTAGTTTCTGTATTATATATAATATTGCGTAATAATATATTAGTTACTTATTCTTTAGTCTTTATTATTTCTACCCTTTAGGGTCTTTCTTTATATTCCTTAATCTCTAGTTATTTAGTTTTGTAGAGCAGCTGTCTTCTTATACGTCTACTATCTACTTAACTACTATATACTATCTTACTCTGTATACGCCTCTTAGTAAACTAGTAGTCTCCTAGAATCTTTATTTTATAAAGAATAGCTTTTAAGACGCGCCCTAGTAGCTTAGTATAAGCTTAGTAGTAAATAAAGATCTAAATAAATACCTTAATATTTTTTAGCCTTACTCTTAACCTCTACTACCTTACGCCTACTACCTCTTTACGCGTAGTTAATTAATAATAACTAGCTATACGTTTATTACGCCTACCTACTTAATAGTAAGAGATAATTCGCAGCTATAGTTACTATAATTATAGTAAATCTACGTATAAATGCTATAGTAGCTGCATTACTTACTTTTACCTACTCTAGGTAACCTTACGTAATAATAGTAAGTATTAGTAGAGTGTAAAAAACTAGACTTTCCTAAATAAGGCTTTTTACAGCGTCTTTATACTCCCTATTTACTCTAAAACTTAATTATCCCTTCTATACTACGATATATCTTTTACCTTTACTAGTAATCTTACGTCTATATATATTACGCTCTCTATACCTCTTTCTACTCTACTATCTCTATAGAACTATTATTTTGCAAAGTCTAGTTTTTAAAACTTATACTTTTCTAAATAAATATTTTCGCGAATAGCTTTATTCCTATTACTAATCTAGTGCTTTTAGGGCCCTATTGCGCACTATAGTATTAAGCTTAACTCTAGACATTAATGTCTACACCCCTATTAATAACTCTTCCTCTACAGCTCCTACTCTACCTACCCTAGCTATAGATCTAAATAACTTATTTAATAATAATAATAATTTAAAGGCCGTAGCTGCCCTATCTAACTCTCTGCTTAACTAATACACTCGCCCTATTAACCTCTCTATAGACAAATAGTAAGCCTTAGTTAAAGCCTCTACTAACCTTCTAGAGCTTATATAGCTTACCCTAACTAAGTATTAGTCTTTCTAGAATATTTATACTTACTTTAGTAAGGTCTCTACAATAGCGCTAAGATAGAAAGTAAATATAGACTCTATATTACGTAAAGTATTAGACTACTTTACTATTACCTACTTACACTTTAAGGCGTCGCACCTATATAAGAATAGAGACACTACTAGTAGGCCTTATTTTAACTCTATTATAGCTGTGCTGCGCGATAAGGATAATAACGTACGCTACTAGTATAGCCTAAGTATAATAGTAGATATTAACCTACCTTATATCTTCTAAAGCTAGATTAATATCTACGCTAATAGTTACAAGAATCTAAAAGTAGTAATATTTACTATACCTATATCCCCCTTTAAGTTAATACTAATACTAACTAACTTCTAGCTAGACTATGTCTATACCTTTATCTCTATAACTAATACCTAGGTGTAGTTTAGCTATAACTAAGCCTTCGCGACTATTTGTAGTAGCACTAAGATTAAGTATATAAAGAGCTGCTTACGCGTCTTTAAGGCCTAGGTTTAGAAGAAGTATAAGAACCTATATAAGGCGAAGCCTAGTACTAAGTATATAGAATTAAACTATAAGCTACGCAACTTCTTTAGTAATACCTACTAAAGTATATAAGCTAACTAGTACGCCGTTAATACTAGAGAGTGTACTAAGGCCTTTTAACTTAATACTTATAATACCTCTTAAATAACTACTCTATCTGCTAATAAGGTTATAGACCTTTCTACTATTATACCTGCTAGCGCCTCTAACTCTACTTCTAATAGTAAGGATAGTAAGAGTACTAATACCTCTAACGCATCTTTATTAAAGTAAGTAAAAAAAGGTAAGAAGGGTAGGAAGGCCTATTTACATAGTTAAGGATAGTTATGTAAGCCTTAAGCTTATAAAGTTAAGGACCTTATTATAGTAGATATATTAATAACTAGTTATAGCTTAGATATATTACTACCTAGGCCTAAGAAAGGTAGCTAGTAGTATAGGCCTCTTAAATTCAGCTAGGACTCCTACAACGTACGCAATTACTAGTTCCTCTATAGCTATCTATACGATATAAATAAAACTACTATAGCCTAGTTATAAAACTTTAATATAACTAACTAGGAGTATAAAGATACTAATAATAAGGATAAGCTAGATTTTAACCTTAGCGCTATAGAATATCTACGTGCTAACTATTAGTTTGCGTTATGCATTTATAGTAATAATACTCTTATAGACACCCTAGCTAATAAGGACCTTATTTTAGAAAGTATAGATAAAACTAACTTTTCTAAGATAGATAAAGCTGTTATTACTCTAGAAGGTTAGCCTCTAGCACCCCTATCTTCTAGAGCTGCTAGCTCTACAGCTGCGCTACCTACCTCTTTACCTAGTAGCTAGCTAACTATAAGTAAGAAGGTCTAAGGCTAAGAAGTATTAGTAAGGTCTACCTACTTTATTAAGACTAGATATATATCTAGATATAAACGTAATAATATTAAGTAGTTTATATAGTTAGAGAGTAATAGCGTTAGCTTCGTAAAGGACCTTTTAATAGAACGTTAATATAAGGGTATATAGATAGCTAGCAATATAGATAAGAAGTTAAAGAAGAAGAAAGCTAATATAAAGGGTAAAAAGTTAGATATAGAGAAAGAGGAGGATCTAGACGCTATAATATATCCTAATATTAACTACTACGTAGAGGCCTTCTGCGTATAGGAGTCCTATATAATAGTAATTATAGATAACTCTATGTACTAGCTATAAGACTATAAAAGCGTACTAAATAAACTCTTTATTAAGCGCTATATCAATTCTATACTACTAGGATAGAGCCTATTAGTTAAGAATTTATAGTAGTAGTTAACTAGTATAGTAGAGCTAGCGTCGCGTAAATAATAGGCGACGCTAAAGTTTATTAAGAACCTAAAGCGTAATCCTAATAATAGCCTAATAAAGGCTAAGGCTAGCGTTGCATATAGCGCTTTACTATATAATTAGGTTAGTATTAGTAAGATATATACAATTACTATTTATATTAAGTAGATTTATCTCTCTAAGTAGGAATAGACTCTATAGCTATAGATAAATCTAACCCTCTATTTCTATATACTTACTATTATACTAGATGTACAACCTCTGTGACCTCTAGGTCTAGATACTATATAACTAGTTATATTTTAATAAGCTTAAGGATATACTACACCTTTATCCTATTATTATTATAATATAACTATATCTTATACGCTAGATAGTAGTAGATTTAGTCTCTTTCTTACTAAAGTTCTAGGTATATATCTATAGGTCTGCTAAGAGGAAGAATATTAACCTAGATAGTATAACCTAAATCTCTAAGAAGCTTACGCGTAGATATCTACTCTTTAAGATAGTAGATTACTATAACTTATATGCTATTATCGTTATATCCTACCTAATACTATATAACTATAATAGGCCTATAGCCTATAGGAAGTACCTTAAAGAGTAATATAACTATAATAATAAGCGCGTAGATATTATAAAGTTTAGTATACTCTTTAGCCCTAGCGACCTCTTATAGCACGTAGACTTTAACCTATATAGTTTATTTAGTAAGGCTATCTTTAACAAATATTAGAATATAAAAAGTATATTTTTAGGTATTATACTATATATTAGAAACCCTTATTTTATAAAGTCTAGTTTTTCTTACTAAGTTTAAAAAACTAGACTTTATAAAATAAAGCTTTTATAGTTTCTATAAAGTCTATATAAGCCTTTCTAGTTTTTTATATATTCTTACTTTGCTATATTACTTTTTAAGCCTTATACTAATATTATTATAGGTACCTAGTCCTACTCTTCTTTTATTATCTAGTTACTTAGTATTCTATAGATTATTAGCGTTATAGCTACTCCTATCCTATATTGCTCTAAAGATATAGGTAGCCTAATCTCCTTTATCTAGTCTCTTGCTAATAATAACCTAGCCTACTTAAAGATTACTTTACTAGAGAAGTATAGTAAGCTGCTTAATCTATAGGAAATTAATAAGGCTAGCGCGCTTTTACGCCTAGATGATAAGCGCTACTAGCTAATAACTTATATATTTAAGTAGTTTTACTATAAGCTAGAGCTACCTCCTTCTAAGATAGGTCGCTATCTTACTATAATATAGTAGAAGTATATAGTACGCTATAACTACTTATTATTATACGTAATTAACTATTATAGGACGCGATACATAATTAGCTTATCTATACTAAAGGCCTACTATTTTAAGCTTTACCTTACTATAGACGACTTCTATAAGGTTATATATAATAAGCTTACCTAGCCTTTCCTAGGTCTTTATAGCGTAGTAGAGGATAAAGAGAGTAAGTGTCTTATTAATAGTAAGGCTACTTAAGTCTTTAACTTTACTATAGTCTTACTACTACTCTTACTCTCTATAGGTATACACTAAGCTAAGGTACTGCGTAAAGAGGGTAACGCTAAGCCTAAGACTAATACTAAGGACGACCTCTACGTTAATAAGGATAGTAATAATAAGGATAAGGACGTTAAGTTTATAGAAAATCCTATCCTAAAATATTACACTGCCTTATTTAAGGTAAAGTAGTATAACGACTTCTTTTGCATACTAATAAAAGATGTTTTTAATAGTAACGCCGCCTTTAACTATAAGTATAGCTTAGTCTAGATACTTTATAGCTGCCTCTTTACTAAAACCTTAACTGTAAACCTACTACACCTCTTTATTAACTTCTTACTCTACTTTAAAGCACTCCTTACAGCCCTATCTAACTAAGTTAATAACTATAATAAGAAAGTGCTTATCTTTATAACTATTCTATTTAAGTAGATGCTTATTATTGTTATTCTTTACCTCCTTAAGATTAGGGCTACTGCTATCCTATTATCTATAAAGAGTATTAAGCGCTAGGAGTAAATTGCTTACTTTACTAACCTACTAGCGCGCTAGGTAAATAAGTTAGTTACTAATATTACTAATAATAACTATAAGGTCTTAGTATTAAGCTATAGTATAAACTCTAGCTTAAACCTTTACTAGCACTACTATAATGTCTATAGTTTCTCGCCTACGCCCTTACACTCTATTTAGATCTAGTTATATAGTTAGATCCTTTAGTTTAGCTAGAACTACAAATATATTATTATTATATATATTATTAGGGGTACCTATAACGTTACCTAGCTTATAGTAATAACTTAAAATGCACTTCCTATACTTACTACTCTTATATATAAAGGTAGTAACCTATAGGCTAGTAGGTATACTAAACTAGATAAGCTATCTAGCTTCTATAGTAGACTTATATATAAGGACTATCTCTCCTACTAGACCTACCTTAAGGATAGTAAAATTAATAAGGACTTAACTATAGAAGATAAGATCTTACGTATATTTAATATTACGCTTAGTAAGGCTATTCTATATAGTAATAGGGCTGCCCCTATACGCGCTACTAAGAACAGCTATACCTTTATAAAGAACCTAAACGCTACTAGCACTAGGAGTAAGTCTACGCTATTAAAAGAGAAGAAGGTACTAGATATTAGTATCTTGCTTATAAACCTCCCTATGCTCTAGGGCCTTATAACACTAGTTATAGAGTCTGTAACTAGTATAGTGTCTCTTCTAATATAACTCTAGAATACGTTAGTCTAGCCTATTAAGCGACCTACGCCTATAGCTACTAGTATACCTACTACACCTTTAACGAAGTGTAAGGCTAGTATAACTTCTAGTAGTAGCCCTAGCTCTAACCCTAATACGCCTAGCGTAAAGCGCACTAAGACCTCTACTAATATTAATAAAATTATAGAAACTACTACCTTACTCTACACCTAGCGCGATAAAAACCTATTACTATAGTATACGTTTCTTAAGTCTACAAGAGTTACTCTAAATAGTAGTTATAAGGGCTGTAATAAGGGCGCAGCTAAAAGTAAGGTAATAGTATTACTAGAAGATAATAATAGTATAGACGTTAATAATAAGGCTTAGGGTACTTTAATGCTAGCTTAGTAAAGTCTAGCTTTTTAGGCCTACGCTTTATAGTTTAAGTTATACATTTACAGCTTAGGATATTCTTTTATAAAGTTTAGTTTTTAAAAACTAGCCTTTATATATTAGCTATTTGCGTTACTCTCTATACCTTCTCTATGTTAGTAACTACTACTATTAGCTATAGTTCTAAATCTAAGTACTATAGCTCCTAGTCTTATAGAAGTTAGTTCTAACACCTCTATATATAGAATAATACTTATAATTCTAACCTTTACTCTACTATGCTATATACCTAATTAATCTACTCCTATATACCTATTAATAAACTATACTATTTATATCTCCTTATAGTGCGTTTTAATTCCTACTACTTAAGTCTTATCTAGTTAGCTCTTTTAGACCTTTATTAGGCCTACTTATAGTAGCTTTAGCGTTAATGCGCTCTACTAATAAAAGTAGAAAAACGCTTACTTTAAACTAAGCTCGCGTTAAAAGCTAGCGTATTAAATCTTAGCTATTAATATATCTACCTACGTATATAGAGTGCCTACTATTCTAGGTCTTTAGTATATCTATAGTGTTATTTTAGCGTAGTCCTATTTTAATTCTAAATAGTAGGTACTATAGGAGAGGAATACGCTTACGTAACTATAGATTTATATTTATACACTCTTAGTATATATCTTAAGTATTATATATATTTAATATATATATTTTTAGGAAGGTAGGACTCTAGTAAGGATATATCTAGTATTACTTATACTTTTAGCGTACTAGAATACTATAAAGTTAAAGTCTACTAATTTTTAATAGAAGGTTAACGCAGTAGTGTAAGAGAGGTCGTTAAGTATTACCTCCTAAACCTTTAGTAATATAGGCTATACTAGTAATAGTAGTATCTTAGCTTTAGCGCTTTATTAAGCGTAGAGGCCTTCGCGTAACTCTATAAACCTTTAATTCTTATTACTATATAACGTAATAATAAAATAGTATAGCTACTCTAATTATATTGCGAATTTAGTCTACGTATATATAAAACCTCGCTTAGTAATTACTATATCTTCCTATTACTGCTGTTTTAAAATAATAATTAACTAGTTCTATATTTAACTAGGAACAACGTACTCCTTATATATAGAGTTAACGTTCCTTTCTAGAGTAGATATGCAGTAATAGTTATCCTTAACCCCTATACTATCTTTATGTAGAGTTTTTAAAGCTATATAAGAGTAAGTTAAAGTAGAGATATAAATTCTTCCTAGTATAGCAATTTATATTACCTATAAGTTAAACTAATAATTATAACCTTTCTAGAGGCTGTGTCTAGATTACTTTTTAAAATTGTTATGTATATCTAGACTACTAGATATATATTAGTTAGGGATACTATTTAAATAGAAGCTTCTTACTACTTATAGCTAATAGAGCCTTTTATTTTAAAGCTTTAAGAGAGTTTTCGTGTAGGAGTATAAGTATAGATCTAGGCGCCCTTAGTAATAGGGTCGCGCCTAGTATAAATGCCCCTAGTTTAAACTGCTCTTACTCTCCTATTATTAATCTATATAGCGAGTAATAAAAGGTATAGCTATACTAATAATATTACCTATAGTATACGCTTACCTAAAGTTTCCTCTAATAGTTTTAATATCTTCTCTTTAATACTACCTTAAATTAATAGTTAACTACCTCTATATCTAACTACTATAGTCCTCTTTCTCTAGATGTATCTATTTAAAAACGCTACTATCTATCTTTTTACCTATTAACCTTTTAGGCATAAAAACTATGCCTATACTAGGTATATTATAGATAGTAATAATCTTAATAGTATAAGTATAGTATTAGCTTCTCTAGTCTCTTAAACCTTAGTCTACGCTCTTATAACTACTCTACTTTTAAAATAAAACATTACTAATTCCTTCCTATATACAACGTAGGATGCTATCTTTTATTTATAGCTGCGCACTTTATATTTATAGTATTTTTATTATAGTAAGATAGGTTAGCTAACTTTATTATATAATTAACTATTAGTTTTATAGCTATAGTTATTAAGTATTTTTAAGTATTATCGTAATATTATTTTAGGCAGCCTATTATTATATGTCGTTACTACTTATTACTGTTTATATATAGATCTTATAAAGTATATATTTTAATATTTCTAGACTTTATAAAATAGATATGTTAGCTTTATATATCTACTTTAAGTATCGTTAGTAGCAATATAATTCTACTAGCCTATATCTATAGTTATCTACCTCGCTACGCCTATCTTTTAGCTACTCTAAAATAATTAAATAAGGCTCTTATAATAGTAGGCTTATTAATGTATATACCTCTAAGTATATCTAATCTCTTCTTCTTTTTTTAGCTCTAGCTAGATATAGCTAGCAAAGTCTAGAGTTTTAGTACTAGGAAGAAGTACTATAGTGTATAGGAGGTATAGTTGCAGAGCGCCTATTAAATATAGTATAGAAGGACTTAAGATGCTAGCTTTATAGTAATATCTATAGTAAATAAATGCCTATTTCTATATATATCTTCTTAGACGCTTACGATATAACTTATACGCCTATAAAGCTTATCTACCCCTTCTACTCCTACTATATATATCTATATTAAATAGCCTACTATGTACTAAGTATATCTATTATTTATCTTTACGAAAATAAATACTGTATAGTATATATAAGCTTAGAGCTAGGCCCTAGCGCCTACGTAATACCTACTATACCTCTAGTTCTACTTAGGCTAGGTCTATATTTACCTAACAGCTCTATTAACGTAATATTATAGGGCGTTTTACTTAGAGATTTTAGGCTTTATAAGTGAGACTTATTATATAGTAGAGGCCTACTTACTTACTATAGTATTTATACTATAGTTTATGCTCTGTTATACGCACCTATATTCAAAAAATAGGTATTTTAGTAATATATTATAGTGTAGTTTGTAGACTATTTTAGTGCGCTTTATATAAACGTTATACTATTAGTTATATATTTACTTATTCCTAGTTAAAGCGTAAAACTCGCAGCTATTTATATAATAAAGGCTATTTTCAGCTAGGTAATAAGGTAATGTACCTATAAAGGGAGGCCTATATTCTTTTAAATAGTAGATAAGTATTGCTATAATAGAGTAATAGTAATACTACTACGTAACTTTATAGCCTCTATTATTATAGACGTTATTTATACCTAACGTGCTTTTATAACTAGGATACTATAGTTAGGTATAAATATAAGCTGTAAATCTTTGTAGAAGTTATTATTCTATACTTCTTCTCTCCTCTCTTTATATAGAAGGCTATATAGGGCGACTATATATTATATAGAAAGACCTAACTATAAATATATATTATAGCGTACTACTATTACAACTTACGATATCTTTACTAGCTAGAATAATATAATCTATTATAATAGTAGCTATAACGTTAGAGTCCTAATATATATATTTAAGATAAATTTCTTTTATTTACGCAGACTATAAAATATACGTATATATCCTTTAGCGTTTTCTTTATTTAGATCGTCTTTCTTTATATTAAGGTTAACGCAGAATTATAGGTAGGTACTTATTAATCTAAAGCTTATAGGCGTACCTACTTTCTAGCTATAAATATCTACCTACGCCTTATACTTTTAACTTATACCTATTATAAGAATTATCTTATACTAAACTATAGATAGATTTCATCTATAGAATCTATGTTATAGGCCTATAGAAATAAAACACGTAGGCGCTAGAATATAGGATCTTATTGCCCTCTATAATTAGGATAATTATCCTAGTCCTATATTACTCCCCTATCTATAATCTTTCTATAACTTAAAAAAGAATAATAAGATAGCTAATATCTAGGTTATATATCGCTGCACTATTTCCTTATATATACTATCCTTAATATATTTTTGTATAGATACAACTTACTAAAGTTAAAAAACAGCTATTTTCTAACTCTATAGCCTATAGCACTACTTTAAAAGTAAGCTTAGCCTCTACCTATATTATATACTATCTTATTGTAAAAGTAGAGTAGCTCTTAATATAGTATAGAATATAGACCTACTGTATAAATTTCTCTTATAACTCGCTATATCTAATAGCCTATTTATAAATACTATTATATAAGGAAGTAAAACGCCTTTCGTCTCTACCTATATTAGGTACTTTTTAGTTCTTAGTATAGTATATAAATCGTCTATAAGGACTTTTACTTAATATACTTACTTTACATAACTCCTTTATTAGGGACTAGAAGCTCTTTAATTTCTTCCTATATTACCTACTACAGAGTTTCTAAATCTTAGTACTACCTCTATAGAGTAGGTATTATAATATTAGGGTAGTATATCTATAGTCTAATAGTAAGCCTTTATTATAGTATATAAGGCAGATCTTGTCTTTAGGCTATAAGAGTAATACCTATAGTATATAAGATAGTATTCCTTATTATCTTATATATATTCCTAGTTATAAAAATAGATCTTTAACTAGAATATATCTATAGTTTACTTATTTCTAGCTATAATATATTAATTTAAGATTTACCTTAGAACTAAAAATAAAGATATTAAGTACTTATAACCTCTATAATTAGCGTCTCTACGTTGCGCTAGGTCTCTCTTTTAGTACTTTATATACTTTAGTATAACCTATTTTAATGTTATAGCTACCCTACTAGCTATTATATACATCTCTAAGTAGACGTAGTTTTAAAGTATACTAGAAACTTACATAGCATTATTATTATTAAAAATAATAGGTAGGGTTTTGTATAAATAGGCTATATATTTAAATAGTATAGAGGTACTCCTCTTCTCTTCTATATAGCTAAGTATTATTTTATTAAGGTAGTATTTAAAACTTCTACTAAACCTCCCTATAGTATTAGCTAAAATCCTTAAGAACTCTTTATATAAACGTTGTACTCTATAAGATGTACCTAAATCCTACTATATAGTAAGACTTATATACTATACTAAAATTACTTCTTATATTAGCTATTTAAAAAGAAGAAGATAATATTATATCTTATACGCTAGTTAACTTAGGACTATATATAGTCTATACTACTTTAGTAATCCTATACTATTACTACTAGTATCTTCTAATCTATCTACTAAAAAGGTAGAACTATATATATATAAGCTACGTTATAGGTAACTAGCACCCTATATACTTAAGGTAGTAATTATACAATATTTAAGGTTATAGCGAAGTAGTAACTACTATTCTAGAAGTATATTATTACTATTACAGCGCTAAAAGACTATAAGATTATACTCTATAACCTTATATTAAGAATAAATATCCTCTAATATTAGCGTATATTATTCTTATATCTATAGTAAATCTTCTTACTATCTAACTCTTTACTCTTATATTAATAGAGGCGGCTAATATACCTACTTATATCTTTAAGACTAGACTGCGATACTACTACTACACTCTATAGTACTTAACTTAGGTATTAGCCTACTAGCGTTTAAGAGCGCTAAGAAGGGCTCCTTTACGCGTAGGGTTAGCGCTATAATACTTTCCTCTACCTTTTTATATTGTTACTCCCTTTATTTATACTACGTAGAGGGTATTAACGTATAATATTATTAGTTAGGAAAGGCTAGGAAATAAGAACTGTCCTTTTAGAATTAACTTATTTCTAGTTATATTAATAACTTTATATATAGACTTTATATAGTGCTACCCTTATTTATTAAGTATCTAACTCCTTAAACCTAATAGTTAATATAATTGCAATTACCCTATTCCTTCTACTTATAGTTAAATAGTACTACTCCTATAGTATCTGTATAATATTAAAATATTAGGCTGCTTTTATTATCTATTCCTTATTAGTACTACTAGTACGCCCCTATCTTATAGTCTTTATTATTAGAGAAGCTACTATTACTCCCCTAGAGGATAATACTACATACTTACTAGATATCTATATCTGCTATTTAAATGCGCTAATATTACTGCTACTTCGTTCCTTATCTAACTATACTCCTTTATTTACTATTATCTACTATTAGAGTACTACTAGCTATGCGTTAAAGGAGTAGGCTATTATCTTAACTATTTAACTATATATTATTATCGCTTATAATATTAGCTAGTATCTCTAGTAGGTTAGAGCGCGCTAACTGTCTATATACGTATAGGAATATTATAGTAGTATACGTAGTAACTAGTTTATTAAGGAAGATAGTATTAACTACAGCTAAGTTTAGTTGCGTCGTATAAGGTTATATAGGCGTTTACTATAGTCTTTAAATATTTATTGCGTATAGCTGTATTAGAAGAAGTGCTTAACGTCTTTCTTATGTAGTATCTATAGCATTTATGCTATAACCTCGTATATTAGGATATATACGCCCTTAGTTACTACTATATCTAGTATAGCTACTATAAATTATTATTTAGTATCCTTACGCACTAGATCGCGTTTTAATAGGGTAGTGTTAGTAGCTAAAGTGCTAAACCTTTACGTAAGTGTATTCGCCTATAACTAATTATCCTTTTTACTTATAAGATTATAGGTGTAGCATAAGAATAAAGTTATTTATTATATATACTATGTAGGTGCAGTATAGAGGGAGTGCTTAGTAACTAACCTACTTCCTATTAAGTGAGATATATTATAGCGACCTCTTTTAAAGCTAAAGTATAAGCTTTTTAGAATATATACTATATATAATATACTTTTAGGAATACTATATACTCTTCCTATATTCTTATAGTAGACGTTTTTTTATTATAGTATTATATATAACCCTTTTATTATATACCTTTACTACTAAATAGTATAAGTTCTATTACTACTAATAACCTCTCTCTCCTCTCTATTATACTTAGGCTCACCCTATAACGTAGAGATCTATATTTTCTAACTAAGTACTAGGTTAGTATCTACTTTCGTCTATACTACTACTCCTAACTATTTATTCTATACTATAAGTCTAATCGCCTTTATAGCGAGCGCGTCTTTAATATTACTAAACTTAAGAAGTTTATCTATATATATATGCACTATAGCAAAGAGATCTATTACCAACTAGCTAGTTAGAACTATAATAGTTAAGAGCACGTAGTAATAAATATAGGCTATTTTTAGAAGTGTAAGCTTCTAGTAGCTAGACCCCTTATAGTTACGCATATTTGCGCCTACTTAAGCTATATAGTACTTATATACTTAGGCAATTCTAGCTTATATTATAGACGAGTCTATATTATATATATCTATAATATATAGGATATACACTATCTTTATATTTATTCTAGGCAGCCTATACCTAGTAAGGCTCCTAATTAAGTAGCTAGCCTATTAACAGTTAATAATATTATAATCCTAGTTATATACCTTATCTAAGTTACATCTATCCTCTAATATTAGTTTAAGTATAAACTCTACGCCACGCAATAGCTAGGTGTATTTCTACCCTATTATCTCTCTATGCACTTATTTACACGATACTAGTATATTCTCTATATAATGCACTACCTTTTTACTAAAGATTATAGTATCTAATATTAGTACTTACTAGCGTATAAGGATATTTATTATCTTATTATAGATAATAAGGTAGAGTTTACTTAGGAAGGCTAAGAAGTAAAATAGTAGTATATCCTAGATAATAGTATTAGTTACATTCCTAGTAGTACGACTTTATATATCTATGTACGTAAGATAGTTAATATAGAGGGTTTTAGTAAGAGAGTTTTACACTATAGTTATAACCTATACCTCTAACGCTAATAGTAGTAGACAGACTTAGATAGTTATAGTATAGTAGTAGGTTTTATGCGCTATATACTAGGTAAAGGGTTAAGGGGAGTATAGTGTGTATAGAGATAAGGTTAATAGTAAGAGCATAGATAATATAGCGTAGAGTAAACTTTATAGAGGAAGGGGCTCTACTAGCGCAAATAGGTATATTACGCTATAATAAGTGTTAGGTAACGCTAGTTAGGAAAGTCTAGGATATAAAAACTAGACTTTTATAAATAACTATCTTACTTCCCCTTTCTATCTTTACGTATTTATTAGTAAGGTAGGATACTAAGTATATGCCTATTTCCCTTATACCTATAGGAGAGGGTTAGTAACTAGAGTATAATACTTATATAGCTACTTCGCGTAAGAAGTAGTTCCTACTTCTTATAGTTTCATAATAAGGTTAAGTTAGATAGTATTATAAAACGCTACTTAATAGCGTAAATACTTATTACTCTACTACCTAGTGTTAGACTCCCTTATTCTATAGTAGAAGTTCTTAACGAAGGCAACGTAGTTAATCCTATTTAGGCTTTCTCTTCTCGTTGTACCTATTCGCCTCTACGTACAGCTTAATTCTATTACTAAGCAGTTTATACAGCGGACAATACCTTAAGAACTAGTAAGCTTCAACTTTA
>Ga0210040_10001350_pt1 | contig 37505 bp, 36 predicted proteins | sample CryGeyCG12114_NA_FD_185462 | JGI IMG/M metagenome (GOLD analysis project Ga0210040, IMG submission 185462) | Groundwater microbial communities from aquifer - Crystal Geyser CG19_WC_8/21/14_NA (SPAdes) (version 2) | ecosystem: Environmental > Aquatic > Deep subsurface > Groundwater | place: USA... | reverse complement strand
TGCGGCTGGGTTGAGCAATATGATGAACGACGACATGCACTCTCACTCATTACAAGGCAGCCCTGCCGTCAGAATGGAGAGGCCGGGACCCATAAGGCGAGCTCGGAGTGCCACAATGATGGAGTTGGGTATGCCTTACAAGTCGCATTCTTGCCCAATACCAAGCTGTGGTCGTCTTTTCAAGCGTTTAGAACATCTCAAACGGTATGTTGTGTACGCCTTCTTCGGTACTGTTCCCGAGACTGACTTCTGACTTAGGCATGTTCGTACGCATACTCAAGAGCGACCATATGTATGCCCTTACTGTACAAAGGCCTTCTCGCGCTCTGACAACCTTGCCCAGTACGTCTTCGCCTCTCTATGACTATATCTGTAGCTAATTTGAAACAGGCACCGTCGCACACACGAATCTCAACAGGATGGTCAACCAGCACCCATGCTCAGTGAAGAGGACCTCGAGAATGACGAGCTCGAGTTCGGCTCCATGGATGACCTATCATCACCAGAGGAAGGCACTCGATCCGGACCGATGTCCACCACATACAGCATGCCACCACCGTCCACAATGATCATGCAACCTATGCCACAGCCCATGCTCGCGCCATCGCAGCTGATCCACAACATGTGAGCTGTATGCTATGGACGACATTTGCATTTCTCCGGCACTATCCCGGGGCACGACGTTATGACAGGAAAAGAGAACCCGAGTATGGTTGAACCCGAGTTTGGGTGCAATTATTCGCTATCGGTGCTTTGAGCATGACTTTTGCTTTTCCCTCTGTTACTATACCATGACCACCTTCCGCACTCATCTGGGGGGCAAGCCCGCCCCCCCGCCTCTGTACTTGTACATATATATCTTTGGAGGGGAGGAATACCTCTCGTTTTGTAAGTGGTCGATTTCCATGTCAAAGCCATTTAGCGCTGCATCATCTTGGAGCAGACATAGCGAGTTAGTTGTTGAGAGCTTGAGATAGGGGTTAGAAAGCGCATTGAATAAACCACGGTTATAACTCCCTTATCTTTTTGTTGTGAAAACTGGTCCTTTGTTTGATATGTTGATGCAAGGATTTATGATCATACAAAATTCTGGTGATACTGAGCGCTGATAGGACAAGCGAGTTGAATCTTGCCTCTCGATACAAACGAGTGTTCAGCAATTATGAAACACGTCAAGATGAGGGTCAAGAGTCGTGCATAGTTCTACGACGTATAATAAAATGCGCCAGGGAGCCTCAACGAGTAGTGCTCGCATCGGGGCGTGCGAAGAAAAACCATGCTGAAGCTTCATGGTGCGCGACGAGAGGGAGGGCCCGAGCTCGTGCGGTGGTACATTATCATTTCACGGTACCGAAGCAGGAGGCCAGGTTGCAGGATGTAGAGCAGTCGTGCGCAATGCATCAGACTCGATGTCTAAGGAGTTCATTATTGTATTTTGTTTAAAACATAGTATATGGTGATTTGCTTGCACAGACATTCGGTCATGCGTAAGCTGTCCTCAATCGGTCCCAATGCGACCTGCTCATGCGTCTTCCGACGGTGACTTCCTGTTCCGAGTGCTCGCTTCCACTGTCGTCTCGGAAGCCTTCCTCGAGCTCACGCGAAAGCCGTCGTGAGGAGTCGGCTGTTGTCTCGTCCACTGTCGCGTTCCCAGGGGTGGTGGCGGTGCGAGCGGCATTGCCGTCGATGCCGGCGCGTCTGTGGCCCCCGTCGGTGACGTCGAAGCCGACCATGCGTTCGCCGGATTCTTCATCGAATAGTGCGTCCGAGGCGGCGCTAGCACGGCGGCGAGACCATGTTGAGGGGAGGAAGGCGTGGAAGAGAAGACTCGAGAAGCGTTCGCGTAGTGAGGACGGTTGCAGTGAGGATGGGAGGTGGGAGCTCAGGGAACTGTTTTGGAGGGGGAGGTACTGGCTGTAGCGGGCTCGATGTCGGCGGTAGAGCGGGAGTAGAGCGTGGAAGAGGAGGAAGTAGAGGGCGGCTGATATCAGGAGAGGCAGGAGAACGGTCTGCGGTCAAGTTAGTCTCCTGTGGTACTGTGGGTGCCATGGTTCATGTTTTCGCGAGGGTTTCCATTGGATCTCGCAACTTGGGGGTACGGACCTTGAAGAAAGAGTTAGACGCTGCCATTGCGTTTGTAGATGTAGAGGTGTCGGAGGTGGAGGCTGATTGATCAGTCGGTGGAGTGCCCGAGTGCGGTAGGGATGCAGGCAGCGATCGGTCTGCAAGGATGATGAGACTCATGCCGGCGTGATCTTGTCTAGCACACGACTACCGCCGGTGCTCCGCTTATTATGGTCTCTACGATCTGATTTTTGGAGTTGAACGCAAACTGGCAACCTCAAAAGCCTTTAATATATCAGATAAAGTGGTAATCTCGCACTCAGGCTGACAGTGGCTTGTTCAATGGCAGCTGTCTATCTCGGGTCGACAGCTGTGGCTGCTCTATTGTGTACGCCGTATGGAAAAGGAATAAGACGGGTGATTTGAGTCTGGAGAACCCGAGAGTGGTAGACACGCTGTTATTGGCTGGCTCTAGGTGCGGGATAGGGAGGGTCGACGCCGGCATAGGGAACTAGTGGAATCCCTAATAATGAGGGGCGGGTTCTGTATGGAGCTGAGGTCGCGCCTAGAAGGTGGGATCTCAGCTAAGCATGCCGCCTATGCAGCCTATGAACGCCCATTAACCACAGTCCGCTTAGTGCCAGCATTGCTTGAGGCCCTGCGAATCAGGTGCCAGTGCAGTGGGTGTCCAAGGGTGCCGTGGGTGTGTGCCACTCGCAAGTTAAGCCTCACCTGCGCTGAAGGAGGCGCGCAGGAACCCCTGGAATTGTGAACCTTGACCCTCTGCCACCACCGAGTCACGCCTCGTCTTGCCTCGCCTTGCCTTAGCCGAAACAACATCACCAACGAGCACATTACAGTGTAGGACATACGCAGCTTTACGGAATATACGATTATTGCTATTTGCGTCGGCTGGGCTGACTTGCGTCTTCTGCGTTCGTCCTTTCCGGCTGCGCTCTGTGTACTTGACCGTTTGCGGCCAATATTGACCCCCTCGATCCTTCTTTCACGTGCACTCGAAACCCACCTCCAATCCCAAGCCTGGAGCATCAGTGTGGGTAGGAGCGATGCAAGGGTAACGCCGCAGCCCTGAACGTCACGCAGAGAGTCGCTAGTAGTAAGGTCAAATTGGTCAAGAGGTGGAATCGGACAAAACTACGCCGCCCACAGGCACGTCCATGAGCCTGACAAGCACGCTGTCGCGCCACAGACATGCCCTCAACATCAGCCGACAAGAACTCGAGACAGACTTCGGCGACCAAATCGTTCTTCGGGAGAAAACTACACAGGGATAGGGCAACAGATGGCGCATTTGGCGGTAACGGCGGGCTCGAGACAGCAAGTACGACGAACCTGTCTGGGTCCTGGAATTCTCGACATTCTCACCGAGCGTCTGTGGCATCAGTGAATCCCGGTCATGATGGTCCAATGGACGGGATCAACAACACTGCCGGTGTCGTAACATCAATCCCGTACTCTGCTATGGCTGATTCAAGAGCGCCAATATCTGTGGACTATCTGCCTAGGGAGGAGCAAGTGTCAGGGTCAAAAGAACCACAACCACATCAATTGGCCAGAGGCGGAGATTTCCATCAATATCCTGCGTTCGATGGAGTGAGCTTTCCTGGGCATCCTGGAGTCGGGGCTCCCCGGCCACCTCCACATGCCAGTGGCGGAACCGGACTCACTATGGCTTCAAGCCAGGCAGGAGACAGAGGCACAAAGTTACAACAATGGGGACGGCCAGGAAGCAGTGGCACGAACCACAATCCTTACGACTCTGTTTCGACCACAGAGTCGTCGATGGGGCATCGAAAGTCGATGGATGGCGCAAGTATAAAATCTACAGCTTCTTCGGCGACGAGAGGTTCCAGTCTCTTCTCACCATCGGACTTTTCGTCACGGACCGCTTTGCCTCCACGTATGGACTCTGACACGCTGTCGGTATTGACACCCTCTGCCTCAAGGTTATCGAAGCTCAGCAGCCATTCGGGTTGGCCAGCTCACCAACCATCAGCTTTCAGTTCCACCACTTCTTTCAGTCCTGCGGGATTTCATCTGCCGCGACCCAAGGACGATGCTGAGATTGAACAGCTCTTTATTGAACTCATGCACAAGCGTGGATGGCAGAATTTACCGGAGCAGGCACGGAGACAGATGCTTGCTTATGCGCCAGCCAAGAAATGGACACTTGTACATCAGGACAAATTGACGGAATGGCAAGGTGAACAGAAGCGGCGGCAAACCCGAAATACACATGCCCAAGATGGCATCCCGGTAGCTCCAAACGAGGAGGGTACTCCAGAGTGGTACGTCAAAAAGATTATAGATGATACAATCACAGGGAAGCAACTGCAGAGCTTGAGTGTTTCCTTACGAACGCAGCCTATCAGCTGGGTCAGGACTTTCATTGAAGCACAAGGCCAGGTCGCTCTAACCAACGTGCTCATGAAGATCAACAGACGGCAGGCAAGTGGGCCCGCTGTAGCACATGCACCCAACTCGACCGAGAAGGACTTGGACCGGGAGTACGACATTGTGAAGTGTATGAAAGCAGTCATGAACAACAAGTACGGTGCGGACGATGCGTTATCACACCAGCAGGTTCCCATTGCGCTTGCGACATGCCTCATTTCTCCCAGACTCACGACTAGGAAGCTGGTGAGCGAAGTTCTAACGTTCTTATGCCATTGTGCCGATGGCCAAGGTCACCTTACTGTGCTACAAGCTATGGATTATGTCAAGAACCAGATTGGAGAAAATGGCCGCTTCGACGCTTGGATGCGAATTGTGGAGGTTACTATCGATGGCCGTGGCAAGATGGGCAGTCTTGTTGGTGCTAGTGAGGAGGTTCGGAGCGGTGGTATAGGCATGGAAAATCTACTTATGGAATATGCTGTCGCTACTTTGGTCCTGATCAACATGATGGTGGACGCGCCGGACAAGGACCTCCAGCTGAGATGCCACATTCGGGCACAGTTCATTGGTTGTGGTATCAAGCGAATTTTGACAAAGATGGAGGGGTTCCAGTATGAGGTGATCGACAAGCAGGTCGACAGATTCCGTGAAAATGAGGCTATCGATTATGAGGATCTCCTTCAACGAGAGAGTAGCAGCATGGTTGACAGTATCGAGGCCGAGGCCAAGGACATGACTGACCCGATGCAAATAACGGACGCCATCATGAGTAAGCTACAAGGGACCAGGACGCAAGATTACTTCATCTCCGCGATGCAGCACATGTTACTGCTCAGAGATAACAGTTACGAAGAACGTCTGCGGCTGTTCCAACTTATCGACTCCATGCTGAGTTATGTGGCAATGGACAGGAGGTTGCCGGACATGGATCTCAAGCAGAGCCTGAACTTTACCGTGCAGAGTCTATTAGACAGGTTGCATACGGATTCCGAGGCTCGTATAGCCTTTGATGAAGCGACTGAATCGAGGCAGATCGCCGAAGCTGCCATTGCTGAACGAGATGAAATGGCGGCGCAGATCGAGCTTGGAGCTGAAGGTCTTGTCAAGAAGCTTCAGAAGCAGATCGAGGAACAGGCCGAGGTTATTGACCTGCAAGGGCGACAAAACGAGTCCTTAAAGTCGGAAATGGCAGACCTGCAGCGAATACGTGGTCAAGAGTTGCAACGAAATGAGCTCGAGACACGTGAGCTATATCTTATGCTGAAGGATGCCCAAGACGTGGCAGCCTCAAATGCCAGAAAAGCCGTGAATGGAGCTGACCAGCAAGATCCATCACAAATGCGAGGCATACTCGACCGCGAGAAGCTGATGGACAGACTCGAACGCAATTTAGAGCGCGCAAAAACACAATTCAAACTCGAAGGGAAAGTGTGGGGTCAATCCGGTCCTTCTGACCGCTTAAGAGAGTTGCGAGAACAAATGGACGACACGGTGGAAGAGGATTTCGAAGAGAAGACCAAACGCCATCTCACTTCAAGCGTAATGGGTAGTATCAATAGGAGTAACGCTATGCACCGCCCAAGGAGAGCCGCAGCGGATGCTCTAGCTGTCAGCGAAGAGATCGAGTCTGAGGACGAACTAGACGAGGATATCATCATCGAGAAGCCGCGGTTAGTTGAGTTCAAGCGACCGAAGATCAGCAGTGGGCAAGCAAATGCATACTTGAGCGAGCTGACATCAAAGATCAAGAAACACGATGCTAGCGACGACGAGGCCGAGGTCGAAGGTGATGGAGTTACCACCGGACCCTCCCATCCTAGTCTCGAGTCACAATCTCCGAAGACTCCTCTGGACGAGGCTCTCCATGATGCCAAATTTGTTGGGCCGCCTCCACCACCACCTCCGCCTTTACCGCCGACTGCAGGCGCTAACATGCTTGGGTTCACTGGGGGACCTCCTCCGCCGCCTCCACCTCCGCCTCCTGGCATGCCAGGTTTCAACACAAATGCCCCTCCACCTCCTCCGCCACCACCCATGCCCGGTATGCCCGGTATGCCCGGTATGCTGGGTTTCACAGGAGGTCCTCCGCCTCCTCCACCGCCAATTCCGGGCTCTTATCCAATAACTCCGTTAGAATCCCCAGGTCCACCTCCACCTCCACCACCACCTCCTCCTCCTGGCGCTCCAGCTTTACCAGGTGCACAGCACGGACACTTTTTACCGATGTCAGCAATGTCGCCTACTATATCTACACTTAAAACACCATTCATGCGTCCAAAGAAGAAGCTCAAGGCTTTCCATTGGGACAAGGTGGATACTCCACAGGTAACTGTTTGGGCTACTCAAGCCAATGCTGAACTCAAGGAGGAGAAGTATCGAGACCTTCAAAAGAAGGGTGTGCTCGATGAGGTTGAAAAGCTGTTCATGGCAAAAGAAATCAAAGTCATCGGCGCAGGGGCCGGCAAAGGCAAGACTAGTGCAAAAGAGATCATTTCTAGTGATATGCGGCGAAACTTTCATGTCTCTATGGCAAAGCTCAAGAACTACTCGGCCGATGACGTTGTCCGTATGATCATTCATTGTGACAAGGATGTGCTTGACAGCAATGTTGTGATGGACTTCCTGCAAAGAGAGGATCTATGCACCATACCGGATAATGTGGCGAAGTCGATGGCACCGTATAGCAAAGATTGGACTGGCGCAGATGCTATGAGCACGAAGCGTGAGCAAGATCCTTCTGAACTGTCTAGGGAAGACCAGATTTACCTCCAGACTGCATTCGAGCTTAACCACTACTGGAAAGCAAGGATGCGTGCTTTGGCGTTGACGAGAAGCTTTGAGCCTGATTACGATACACTCTCCTCCAAGCTGAAGGAAGTGGTCAATGTCTCCGAGTCTATTCGTGACTCAACCTCTCTCCTCAGCGTCCTTGCTCTGATTCTGGATATTGGCAACTACATGAATGATTCCAACAAACAAGCGACAGGCTTCAAATTGAGCTCCTTAGCTCGTCTGGGCATGGTAAAAGATGAAAAGAACGAATCAACCTTTGCGGATCTCATCGAACGCATTGTCCGCAACCAATACTCGCAGTGGGAAGTCTTCGTTGAGGACATCGCTGGTGTTGTCGGGATAGCTAAACTCAATGTTGATCAGCTACGCCAAGATTCCAGGAAGTATATCGACAATATCAAGAACGTTCAGGCTTCCCTGGATGCCGGGAATCTAAGCGACCCTAAAAAGTTTCACCCTCAAGACCGTGTTGCTCAGGTCGTGCAAAGATCCATGAAAGACGCAAGACGCAAGGCTGAACAACTTAACCTTTATCTCGAAGAAACGTCAAGGACTTACGACGACATCATGACATACTTCGGTGAAGACAGTTCTGACGAGAACGCAAGGCGAGATTTCTTCAGCAAGCTTGCTGGCTTCGTGACAGAGTGGAAGAAGTCCAGAGAAAAGAACGTAGTCATGGAGGACAACAAGCGTAGAGTGGAGGCAAGTTTGGCCAAGAAGCGCGCTGCTAACGTCAACCCTGCTAGTGTGGCAAATGGTATAGGGTCGGAGCCCGGCAGCCCTCAAGGCAGCGGAGCTATGGACAGCCTACTTGAGAAGCTGCGAGCCGCGGCGCCACAAGCTCGAGATCAGCGAGATCGTAGACGGAGGGCAAGACTCAAAGAGAAGCATCAAGACCGCGTTGCAAGTGGTCAGCAAATGCCTGAACTACAAATCAAAGAAGGCTTGGAAGAAAGTCGTGGTCTCTCTGTACCAAGCGAAAGGCCAGAAGGCGAGAGCGGCACAGATGGGGAAAAAGGCAAAGGCGGCCTAAGTGAGGGTGAAGACGTCGCAGACAGGGCGGCTACCATGTTGCAAAATCTCAGGAGTCAAGCGCCTATCGATGGAGATGAACTTGCCATCAGTAGGAGGAGGGAAGGTGCGGATGAGGAGAGGAAAGCACGACGGATCAGAAGGCGGACTGCGCAGCAGAGCAGTGCCGGCGCCACGGAGGCGCTAAAGTCGGCCACATCGGCCGAAATGGAAAAGGTCGAGGAAGCCGGCACAGAGGACAAGGACGGCCACAGGTCGTCGACCCAATCCGCAAGTCAACCCCCTCCACCACCTGTAATTGTGGTAAGCCCTACGCCGGACGAGGTAGGGTCACAAGAGGATGGTCCGGCCTCGAGGCCGGTGGTGATACCCAAGTAAGACGGGTCTCAAGGACGCCCGCCATGGCAGGAAGGAAATCTTTGATGCATTAAGGTCGCGCATAGTATCGGTGTCTCTGTTTTGTGTCCAGTATCCTTCTTTTTTTCTTTGGGGGGGGTTTTCCAGGAAACGAGCGTTCAAGCGGGCCTTTTTTTTCCCAGCGAGAAACGGGGTGGTGGAAATAGATGGAAGCACGCCAGTCGGAAGAAGAGAGACGGAGGAGGTGGTGGAGGGAGAGAAGGGAGACGTGACTGGGAGAAGCTTTGTATAATGATGGTGCTCGTCATCTGTAGAAAGCGAAAGTGAAAGTGAAAGTAGGACATGTGTATGAGAGAAAGAGAGAGAGAGAGAGAGTAAGAGACACAGAAGGGGTTCATGTCTACTCGACCTGGCATGTAAATCAAAATCCTCGCCCCAAATCACAAGGACGGGGATCGGGGGAGATGCCTACTGTGGAAACCATGACCCTACAGTAGTACTGTGTTGTGCTGTGTTGATTTGGGATTTTGTCCGCTCATCATTCGGTGCATGATCGAGTAAACGTGGAGGAAATAGAGGCGCCCCCAACCGAAACAGCTTGTGCCGACAGACTGATACTCATCATTCCCAAAATTACACCATATTCATATCTGCTCGGCCTAGGCACCAACGAACGTGATCGATGTGAACCGTCTTCGTCGCTCGCATTACCGTGATTAATAATAACCCTCCTCCAGGACCATTCGTCTCACCTGTTGTGGCATCTTCCTTGCGACATACAGATCCCGCCTTTGAGACCAATACATAAACCCCGCAAACACCATGCTGAACGCTACCACAAGTACCAAGAATTAAGATAATCCCATCAAAGAAAAACGTCCCCTCTCTCTCTCTCTCTTCATCTCCCGGATTCCGTCCTTCGTACACTGTCCCCTTCGCCCAGAACTCTAATCTGGGGATCGGGGATCTGGATGTCGAGATTCATATAGCCAGTCCTCCTCAGAGGGATGATCTTGACTCCATCTCCTGCTCCCACAGTGTGGTTCCAGTCTTCGATCCATCTCTCCAAGCCCTTCAATCTTCCTTTCACGCCGCCGGGTCGAAGATCCTCCCAGAACCATCCTGTCAACAAGCCCAACAGTCCGTCAAACCAGTTCCACGTCGAGTACGGGTCAAATGCCTGCACGAGTTCCGTGTTCACATGCTGTATGATTCTGCGAAACTCGGCTTCATTTACGGCTGGATCGAGAATTTCAGGGTAGATGTTGGAGTATGCAGGCGCAAGGTCTCCCACGACCATCCAGTCACGGCGAATGCGAATTATACGAGTCGAATGGTATTCGGGCGAGGACAGCGGGACATGCGGGTTGGAGTGTGGGTAACATGGATGTGAAGGACCCCAGGCTAATTCCTCAGCGACTTCGTCGCCTTGTTCTGGGTCATCCGCATTGGCGGCATAGTTACTGGCACCGTCATATTGAGATGGAAGAGGAGGGGCTTCGCTGTTTTTTCGTGGCAGAGTTGCGGATCGGAGAGATGCGGTCGACTGATGCTCCCGCAATGAGCGTTGGGAGGTTACTCGGCGTGGCGGGTGAGGTGCATCGTCGAGCGGGTTAACGCCATAGGTCGAGCGTAGCACAGAAGGTGTTTGTGGAGTGTTACTTAGGGGATTGTATTTTGAAGTTGGAATGTGAGCACGCTCAGGAGGGGCGACGCCATCCGTATTTGACTTTTCGAGGTCGCTCATTACAACGGGATCTTGGAAAGGGAAGAAACGAGCGTGTTGTTGTGTTCGTGGGAGGGGACTGCTTGTGCGCAAATCGTCTGGGTCAAGGACAGGACTATGTTCAACGACGGCAGTCGTGGGCGAGTGTTGTCGCGATCGTCTCTGCTCTGGTAAGGTGAGGAGGGTGTGCACGTCGTTTGCGCCTTCTTCGCTCGCGACTGTGGTTTTTCGGACTGCCACGGGCGTCGGTCGCGGAACGTGATTGATGGGATTCAGCACGCGTGATGTCGCAGATTGACCTTCTCGGCTCTTGCGCTTCTGTTGTCGCGCCAGGTAGATATCGAGGAATGAAGTCCTTTGCGCAGGCTGCGCTCGGCCTGTGCGTAATGATCTTTGCGCTTTGGGCCGGTAATTTGTCCGCTTGCTTGTCTGCAACGTAGATTGTGGATGTGCGTGATCGAATGCATGCGGATTCTGTCCAGCAATTTGCTTTTCAAGGGTCCTCGCCGAGCGAAGCTGTGGATTGTCGGTTGTTGTCGAGAGCGTGGTGTGGTTGACAGCAGCAAGCAGAGGGTGTGGAGAGTGTAGCTGGCGGGAGAAGTTGGGATTGGTGGTTGTGGTTTCCATCTGGGGCCGCGTTGACGCCAGCTAACGGTTATGGTAGCCGTAGCTGTAAGTTAACTCAGACACTCAGAGTTATACGGCAACATTTGTAGGGCCAAAGCAGTTTACTAAGCCTGCTTGCCTGCCTCCTCAACCGCATTGTGTTCTCTGGCAGTGAAGAAACGCTGCGCCGTTCTACAGGCCAGATTCTGTATGGACCAGAGTCATGTCGGGCTCGAATGGAAAGATTACAGATTTTGTTAGGCGAAGCGAAGCCTGACTACGACCATGTAACCAGCTGCAGGCTTGCGACATGTTGTCCCACCATCACCTTTGGGCGAGTCCCTCCTTTCTTTCTTCTCATCTCGGCGTTTTGAACCACACTTCGAGCTTCACCACCAGGCAAGCCACCTCCGATACCTTGTCGATCACGCTTCACTTCTGTCGAAGACACCGTCAATGTTTGCAGCTGGCACGCGTGGCGTTTAGGATATTGATCCGCATTTGGGAAAGGACGAAGATCTTGGGGCCCAAACTGCTCGTCTACCGATAGTGCAATGTTTGGCTATGCATTTGGACGTTCAGGGCTCGCTTTAGGCACTTTTAGCTCGCGCAACCCCGTTGCCGGGACCTTTGGGTTGCTGTCTCAGGTACAACGCCAAGGGGAAATGGGCAATGATTGCTAACCAGTTTGATCAGTACTGTTTCATTCACGCGATAGCAGGTGCAGGTTCAAGTTGGATATTTGTCACACAATGTTCAACTCCACTAGAACCAGCAAGCCACACCAAGGGCTTCGTACACCAGTACGTTCTTTCGGTCACGAGGAGCATCGGCTGATGGCATAGCAAGACTGGAGCAATCAAAGGTAAGGATGGTTTCCTGCCAGATCGCAATTCCGGATGCTCCGGCGCCCACCTATATCGAGCTGCCTTCATAGCCTTCTTTGTATGTAGGCTTGCTCGGAACCATGCTGCCGGTACCTGAGGGTCTTGCGCGCCCTTTCTAGAAGGTCCACCTTGAAGTCGATGTATCATGCTTCGTGTCCCTCTTGCACTTGGCAATGGCGTGCTAACAACGCCACTGAACTATAACATACCACTGAACCGCTTGCATCGAGCATAGTGTCAGCAATATGCTATCTAGATGACAGCTCCGAGAATTGTCCCTAGTATCGCTACGAAAGCAGGGATCAAGCGTTCAGCGGCATCGCTGAGTGTGGGACTTGCCACAATGCCACTTGTTGCCGTCGTTGTCTGGGTAGGTGTTTCAGAAACCGCAGAGTAGATGTTGCTAGATGAAGCGGCGGCGGAGGACGCTTCGATGGTTGAAGGGGCCGAAGAAGCTTCGCTTGTCGTTTCGACAACCGTAGACATTCGGGTCGACACGAGATTCGGGCTTGACGTTGATGTTGCAGGCGAGAGGCCGGATGTCGTGTTGATGCCGAATGTACTGAGTATCGGATCCAACAATGAGCTTGTTCCAATGGTGGCTTCAGGGATAGCTGTCAGCGCCACGTCGAAGGCAGCACAGATGACTGCCAGTGCTTGGTATGTCGCTGCATGTTGTCAGTCACCGTAGTCGTAGGCAGTTCTTTGGTCGGCGTTGAGAATCTGTGCCTGTTGAATGGTGTTCACTTACCATGTTGGTCTGTGCCGTTGCAGGAGTTCATCGCACAGTCGTTGACCCGATCAATGTACAGCTGGTTCGGGCAAAGGCAAGGCCATTGGCTATATCGATATAATGGTCAGGTGTGCGTGAGGGACAAGATGAATGTGTAATACCTTTGGAGGCAGTCTGTACCATCGACGTTTGCAAGGCAGGCAAGCTATGGACACGGTCAACGAGGGCTACAAGCATGTAGAGGATCCACCTACGCCGCAGTCGCCGACATCATCCTGAGCACGCACAAGGGAAAAGAGGTAGAGGCATGTAAGCAGGAAGGTGATAGAAAGAGCCATTTTATCCGACACGTCTACTAGGACCCAAGTCTCGAAACTGCGCAGAAAGGATATGCAGAAGAAAGAGGTCAGTCTGATGCGAGATGGAGATGTTGCTGTTGGAAGCCGTTCAGCAAGAGGAAGTGCTGCTGCCTGTGGGACTTCAGTAGGTACAGCAGGCAGCAACCGTTTCGTGCCAGTCGTCCTTGTCCTTGTCCTTGCCGTGCTGAATACTGGGCAGCCCGTTCTTGCGCATGAGGACCAACTTGATGAACTTCAAGCTTCTCGAAGACTGAGGACTCGGAGAGCAAGGTGAATATTAGGATAACAGAATTCGGCAGCATTTGCGCACACCATCATCTCCGCCCAAGTCACCATGAAGTGTCTGTTTGAAAGAACAGAGAGAGAGAGAGAGAGAGAGAGAGAGTCAATGATCCGGGATGCGCGTCAACCAATCTAAGTTACTGTGAGTTGCCAAAAGAGGCAAATCCAAGCTTGGCAATATTTCGAAGCTGCTGAGTACATGCTCAAAGCAAAACTTGTAAAAGTTAATCTATACAGACTTCTAATGTAAAGAGGATATTAATGATTATTTTCCTACGACGTAAAGTATACCGGCAACGGATTGAGACAATGCAATCAGAGGAGTTTTGGCGTGAAGGTCATAGAAACAAAGCTATGGAGAGGCGCTATTTCGCTCATGCATGTAGAAGATAGGAGGGAAAACGACAAGAACGAAATAAGAGAGTGCCACGTTTTCGTGTCGTCATAAAGTGGTCCCGAAAGCATATAGCTATCATACAATCCCCCGATCCTTCAAGTCCGTAAAGTCATCAAAGGCCAAGCCACCCTGTTCAGACACCGCTAATGCAGGGTATCAAAAGATAAACGAAAAGTCATCATACCACCTTATAAAGCAAGCATTGTGCCGAAGATGGTCGCGAGAATGGCCCCAGAAAAGCCGACACCGCGCATCGATGGTGCGGCGTTGGATGAGCCCGCTGTGCTAACAGCAGCCTGTTGAATGCCAAAGGTGGTTCCTGTGATCACTGATGTGGCACCGGAGATGATTTGGGTTGTAGTGATGGTAGCAGGAACTGGGGCAGCAGTAGTGCTTGAGCAACCTGACCAGGTGCCCGTCCATGAGCTTGCTGGTCCCCAACCAGCCGTCCATGTCGTCCAAGCATCGCAGTTGATACCGGAGGCTTTAGTGCCCCATGGGCCATAGCCAGGTCCTCCCCCCATGCCTCCATGGCCTCCATGGCCTCCGTTGTTACCACCCCAGCCACCCCAACCAGAAGCGGAACCCCAAGGACCGTTTTGCCAGCCAGATGGCGCTCCAGGCATAGCAGTTGAAACGGCACTTGCCCAGCTCGACCAGCTAGCAGAGTTCCAGCCGTTGAACGGGCCGGCGGTGATCGAAGGAATCAAAGTGCCTCCGGATGTGGCGCTGAACGTGGCTTGTTGTGATGCGGTAACGGGCAAGCCGGCATTGACGCAGACCTGAGCAATAGCGCCGTAGATAGCTGCATCTGTCAGCACCAACACATGCTAGGAACATATCATGATGTCTTACCTTCCTGATCAGTGACATTAGTGCAGGAAGTCGCGACACAAGTGTTGATCTGGGAAATGGCGGTCTGATTCGAGCAAAGACAATCCCATCCTGATGACGAGGAACAATCGCTCATACCTCCCCACGAGCCCATGCAATCATTCCAGGCGCAACTGGGCAGGTATGCCAAAGCCGACGTGGCAAGGGACGCAACTCCAACCGCAATTGCAAAGCTCTTCATCATAAATTGTCTGTGTGGATATTTTTTCGAGTTATGGACTATTCAAGACTTCCTTTGGCTCGTCTGTAAGAAGAAACTCAATTCTCAATGAAGGGAGCGCAGCACATCCTTATACGTTCCCCGCGGTTTCAGGCCGGACCGTCGTCACCAACTCAGCCTTGCTGAAACTTGAAAGCGCAATGGTTGCGCCGACATCCCGCGGGCCGGGTCAGCAAGATGGACACCACGGACATCGGGCAGCGTGCGCATCGCCGGCAGCATGAAGTTTGGGCTAACAGGGATGTTCGTGCTGGGAGTGAAGCGATTGGTTACAGCAGGACTTCGCTGTCCGTCGTGGCTTGGCATTAGCCCCATGATTCGACCGCTATTTCCGGATCAGCCTTCAGCCACCACAACTCCCACCTCATACATTTCGCGGCACCTTCTCTCCATGGTTCGGCCTGTTCCTTCATGATGCTGCTGACCCACGCCTTGCGAGCGATATGCAGCGTCCTTCCCTCTCGCGAACTTTTCCTCCACACTCACTACTCCAGCATAGTAGTCGAGCCATCATACCTGGGTAGATGATGAAAGCTTCGCGCAATCCGTGGCAGACCCTCCGGGCAAAAACTCGCCGATCGCCGACGCTGGCCCCGGACTGTAACACCGGCCATTTTGGCACGCCTTGGTGCTTCCTTTGATTTCCCTTCCCTTTCCGTGTTCAAGAATACTCACACTGGGGGCTCGAACAGCTGCGGCTTCATGTTGATTTTGCACAGCTTAGCCAAACAGCCACTGAGTTGAAGGAATGATTGTACACCCTCTAAGATACGCATATGCGTGAAGCCAATCACCTTGATGTACTCCAGTTTGGCATGTTCGGATAGTGTTGGCATAGATTTGGTCACTCGGAACATGGTGCTGATGATGTCGTGCGAGGAGTACCCCAGGTCCCTAGCACTTGTGTCAACGCGTGGCCTTTGTGTGGTAATCATGATGGTGCTCTCTTACCATAATTCAGTGAGCGCGTCAATTGCGTTGTCGATCTTTTGCTCCCAGCACGCCTTGAGCATTGCTTGAATCTTGACCGGATGAGGAGCGTCTACAACGCGAAACACGTTGTCACCACTGACAAAGCCAAAGCCTGCCCACGTACTCTGCAGGTTGTTGATGGCCTGCCTCATATCACCTTCGGCACTAAATACTAAAGCGGCCAGGCCATCTTCCGAATACTCCACCTTTTCGGCCTCGATAATTTGCAGCAAGCGCTGTACGACTTGTCCATCCGTCAGCCTGGCGTAACGCAGGATAGCACATCTGGACTGTAATGGCTCTATAATCTTGTTGGATTGGTTGCAGGCAAACGCGAAGCGGGTAGTGTTCGAGTAGATTTCCATCGTCCGTCGTAATGCTTGCTGGGCGCCGGAGGTCATGCTAAGCCATTGTCAGAGCACTTCGCGACGAAGGATGCGTCCTGGTGTACCTGTCTGCTTCGTCTAGAATCACGAGCTTATGCCGTCCGGGGGGCAATGTGACCTTTTTCTGTGCAAAGCCCTTGATGCGGTTTCGCACCACATCAATTCCACGTTCATCGCTAGCGTTCAGCTCTAGCACAGCCTCTTTATATGCGTCTCCCAGAAGTGTCCTCGCAAGGCACAACACCGAGGTCGTCTTCCCAATACCAGGCATGCCCGAAATAATGACATGCGGCATATTTCCATCTTTTGCAATGATTTTGAGTCGCTCTATCGTTTCGACGTTGCCGACAACATCGTCAAGGTAGACAGGCCTGTATTTCTCAACCCTGCATCCGATGTCAGCAAACCCGTGTGCACCAAGAAAGCATCATACCATGGAAGCTCGTAGTCCGGGGTTGCGCCGTTCGTGCTTGCTTTGAGTGCCTTCCTTGCCGCAGCGGAAGAAGATTCTGCTTGAGCCATTGTACGAGAGTGTAGCGGGGAATACTGCGAGATGTAAAAGTCGTATTCTTGGGATCGCTTCTGTTCGAATCGCTCAGCCACAAATCTAGAAGATACACTTATTCGTGCACATCGCGTCGCGCGTTTCATCTTGGATTAGACGCGTTCAGTGCTTGGCACATAGGCAGAACAACTTGAGTGATTTCAAGCAACTCATCTACCCGGAAGACTGTGTAGCCTTCGAAATGGCAGATCAAAGATCAGAGAGCGGATTTAGGTTCATGTAGCTACACGATCACACATATACATTACACTTGTTCTATACTCTATTCTACAATTTTTTATCAAGAAGTGCTCCCCCCACGGATCCGATCGGAATACAGGACCACCTTTTCACGCTCTGCATCAAGCTCATTTTGCTCTACGCGCCATTTCCTACCAGCATCGCTGAGATTGTATAGTCCTCGAAGGTAACCCGAAACAGGTGCGTTCTCTCTGCGCACTTGTTCGAATGCTGACGCACGTCGGTTCTTCAACGCAGTGTATTGCTTGTCTGCAAGCGTGTCTCCTAGAGGAGTAAGGTTGTACTCCACCTTCCATTCGTCCTCCTCAATCAGGTGGTTCGGACGTACGACTGGTTCGCCATTGACGATGTTGCGTATCGTTAGCTTCCATCCTAGAAGAGAAACCAGCGTCTTCTCTTTCATCTTCGAAGCGGGTTGCGTAATCTGGTCGAGGAATTCTACATCTGCAGCATTTGATTGCTGACCCGGAGAAGGAGCTTCCTGTTCTTGCTCGCTTGCGCTCGAATCGACACTCTCCACACTTGCACTTGGTTCTTCATTTGACTGACCATCCGCCAACATCTTTTGGTTCATCTCCTCGATTTGTTCCTTCTTCGACTCTTGTATCCGTTGAACCTCTTCATCCGTGACAGGCTCAGCGAATATGTACATATATGGAACACTTTCGACCCTATCTTTGTCCATCGTTTGGAAATGAAATCGCAAGGATTGTTTTGGGAAATGACTTGTTGCTCTATTGAAAACCTCGTTGAGGAGGTTGATGCTGATCTTGAACTCCTGATCGCCGAGCGTGCGGTTAGTCTGTCCGTGCAATGCTAAATCGAGTTCGGGAAGTGCAACGTATTGGAATCCAAAAACGCGTTCCACGTTGTGGTAGGCTACGAAAATGCCGTCCATTCTTCCCATGCGAGCTTGCAAGGAATACTTGAGGAATGCAGATCTTACCATGTCGAAGTATTCACGCTCATAGGACTCCCATGGACCGAACCGGCCTCTGATTTCGTAGCCGACACCTTGCTCGTACCCACTCATGTTCATGCGGATCGAAACGACCGCTCGTGTCTTGAGGTCGAACATCCCAGTACCCGGTAGTCTTGGATCATGCGCATCTAGCTGAGATCGGAGCAGGAACTGTCCCATCTCGCTGTAGTGGAAAGCTTCAGGATCTGGCTGTATTGGCAGATTTTCGCCGTTCTTTCTATATCTTTCGAACTCGTCTTTCTCCACGGTGAACAGTTTCTCCATGGATCTGCCCAAGTGCATGAGGACGTTGGCGGAATCGTATTCTTTGTCGGCATCTACTGCATAGACACCATCACTGTAGCGCAAGAAGATAGCGCTCGGAGCCTTCTGAATGGCAGTAACCTGATAAGCATCTCCCTTATCGCTCAACGCAGAAGTGAAACTGTTACTAAGAATTTTGGCTTGGAGTTGCCGCCACTGCGATAACAAGAAGTGGAAATGCTGCAGCGCCCCAGACATGCTAGAGGAGGAACCGACATATTTCTTTCGGTGTTCCAGTGCAAGATTCCTCAGGAGCTCATCCTCAGAAGATGTAACGTACTTGTTCAATACATCGTAGTTAAACTCGGTGACAGGCATAATGTGCTCCAAATAGGGATCGAAGTTGTATACTCTCGAGCGAGGATCCCGTAATTGATATATGCCCGGATTGAACAGTACTCGGGCAAGATCAAAGCTCAATTGGGGGACCTTAGGTGGATCTCCTATCAAAAGTGGACGTAGAGATAGGTCATTCGTACTGACTGCTTGTAGGTATCGTGACTCCAGCTCTGCAACACGGTCCGTCACCTCGCCAGACCCAGAAGTTGGCACCTTTCTCACCGTGGGGCCTGTAGCACGGATATTTGATGCGGAGGACGACACCTTCTCTATCACATGGGTGGGCCTCTGCTGGGTAGGATGTTTGGCATCTTTCTGAGCAGCCTTTCGTCTTTGCTGAAGGGATTTCCATTCCGCTGTATGGTCGAGATCAGATTGGTTGCTGGCATCTCCTGTGTCGCCTGACACTCGCGCCGTGAAGTTATCGTCTTGACCTTCGTGCTTGGTGTTTGGCTGCTCGGTGTCTGCTTCATACAACAGACCGAGCTTCCCGATAATCGCCTTCGTTTTCTTGTCCACGACCACACTGTTCCTCAGCCTCCTGTGTAGAAGCACGCTGTCTAACTCTTGTTTTACTTCCTCGAATGTACAACCAGCATACACTTCTTGCAGCAGTGGGATAAAGACCTCCTGATCAGCCCCAGAGTTTTGTCGTGGTATATTCTGTAGCGCTTCTTCTATGGACAAACCCTCTGGAGGCTTCGACAATTGAGTCGACAGTTGGGAGGCCCCAGTTTCAAGCCTGTTTCTCAGCTTGTGTATCGCTTGTAAGCCGTTAAGCTGTGCTTCAGATAATTTGATGGATTCGGATGCGTCTGCGGAGTATAGACGCCGTACTCGGGTAAGGTTTGGCTGGTCTAACGGTGCTTGCGTCGTGCGGTGACCTAGAGGTCGTTTCCGGCTCTGCGAGATACGTTGCGTCTCCGGAGAATTTGTTAGGGAGGAACTTGACCCTGCTTGGGCGGTACGACTGCGCTGTGAGGACGAAAGAAATTGTCTGCCATCCTTAAGGAGACAGGGCAAGCAGACATATTGCCTCCTTGACGAGTATGGACGCATCTATGAACGCTTCACATAGACGAGACGCAGGACCTGATGCGACAATGTAAATTTCTAGGACTCCCTGCACCGAGTACGTACAGTACATGCTTGTTCTCCGAAAATGTCGCGAGTTCATGCAGCGAGCCATTATCGCCGCAGCTTGGCATTATGCAGCCAACGACAAGTCAAATGCCAGTGAACCACGAGAACTACATACAACAGTACTACCAGCAGTATATCACTCGCGAAACTACTTTATTTCTTCTCCACAAATGAAGTACGAAAGACAGATATCCCCCAATCAACTAGCACGTTGATCTTGCATGGCGGTAATGCTCCTTGTCTTGGTCTGGCTCCCTCTAAGCAGCCTTCTCTGCTACTTCAACCTTCTCCTGTCGTTTCTCATCTTCTGAAGACTCGTAAACTTCCTCTGAGGCAGTGTCGATCATGTGCGGGACCAGCGTTCCTTGCGCAGGCCACGCCAGACTGGAGACAGTATAAATGGCAAATGAAATAAAGAATCCATAATACCAGTTGAAATCCCTAATGTAAATAGCTCGTCCAATCCTCGTATTAGGATTGACAGCATACACGAGGCCGGGAAGCGCGGGTGTAACCGCAACCACCAGAGCGTAAAGCGCTCGCCAATTGATACCGAACGCGTACCGGTATCGCCCACGTGGTTGATAAAGAGCTGGAATGTCAATGGCTTGTCGCTTGACAAGGGTCTGCAATCTGGATTCCCTATACCTTGTCAGTCCGAGATGCCCAACCACTAACAAGAGAGCCATACCATTATTGGTGCTAAGAATATTCCTAACGAATTCATGAAATTCAGTAGGGAACTGGCGGAATGGAGGATCTTCCACGGGACCATGACCCATCCGCCAACAACGGTGATGACGATGGCACCTCGACGAATGTTAACCCATTTAGGAAACAGGCTTGCAAGGTCATTGGCTCCAGAAATCACTGTTGCCGAGACGTTGACACAGATTTGAGCTAGGACCCATGATAGTCCAGCAAAGAATGCGCCTGCTCTTCCACCTGGTCCGTCCCATTCATTGATAATGGAAATTGGATCCCAGAGGTATTCTCCGTAAACGACCTGCGATGCCGAGGCAGCGACAATGCCGAGAATGGCGACCCAACTGCAGATGAGTGGGAACCAGACAGCTTGAGAGAAGGCGGAATGAGGCTTCTGGAGATAGCGGGCAAAGTCAGGGATGTTGACACCGACTGTGGACCTTTGGCGGTCAGTCTTTTGAGTCATCCCAAGAGCATATTTCACGAGGGGCACTGCGCAAAGGGAAAATGAGGACGTACCAGCTAGCCGTGCAGCTGTTGAGAGACCACATGATCAACCAAGACTTCGATGACCCAGAAACTGTGGCTTGTTGATCCCAGATCTTGCCCGAACCCCCAGCTCGGAGGCAGATCCAGATTACAGTGCCAACAATGGTTGCAAATGACACGATGACCTTTGCGACAAACAACCATCTCAATTTGTGAGGTGGGATAAGAAGCATTGGGAACTGAACGATCCACACCACAAGATAAGCGATCATCTGCTGAGTCGTGATGCCCACTGATTCTGGGATGGAGTTCTCGAGTGTCATGAACGACGGCCAGATGGCTCTGATGACTTGGATCATTGGCGCCACGGCTAAGAAATTTGTGATTGAGTGCCAAAACAGCGCGGTGATGAAGCGGACCACCACGGGAAAGTACGACAGATAGTAGCCGAACGACGCCCGTGCAAGCACTGGAAATGGGACGTGGGTCTTAGCACCGGTGTAGCCGTTCAAGGCCATTGGAACACCCATCACGGTCGACCCAAAGACTATTGAAAAGATTGCTTCACGCCTAAAAGTTGTCAGTGATGAATTGTTGACGAGGTTGTACTCATACCATGTTAGCCCAAGGGCTAGGATCGAACTGCCGGTTTCCCAACTCTGGATACTAATGATATCGCTCACCCAGTATCCAAGGATTGTTATACTTGTCCATGTACGACGGTCGGGAGGAGTCACATCAAGATCAATATTTGTCCAAGATCCTGGAGGTGCCCAGCTGGACTCCTGCTTCGGGAGAACCCAGCCTTGGACGCTCGACTTGTTCTTCGTTTCATTCTTTCCGTCCTCCAATCGTTGGCGGAGCGTTCTCTTTACCATTGCTACCTCGACGTTCCACGTAACAGCCTTAGTGAAACTTGACTTGAAGAGCAGATGACCGACTTATCAAGGCGGTTGCTTGACATGCTACAGAAGGTTCGGAGAATTGATGGATGTCCATATCAGACCAATGAACTTTGTCATCGAGCACTTTGATATCCGGCTCAGACTCACACAAAGACTTCTTGAGCCGCCTCACGGTAACTAATGAACTGAGAAGCGTGCCAAATCCTCCGCGCGAAGTCGAACTCTGATAAGGACCAGAAGATAAACAGTGCGCGCCCCAGCAAGACAGACGATTGGCTAACCATGAACCAAGACTGGAAGTTTGAAAGCCTCACCCAGTCTCAACCTAACAGGCGCTTCTGCAGCTAGTCTCGAATTTGACCACTACTTCCAATACTTGCAAGGGACGTCCCCGGTTCTGCTACCACAGTACGGGCTTTCCCTGTCAAGGTCCTCTATCTTTACGACTGAACGGAGATATCCGTGCACGACCTGATGAAGCGACTGCTCCTCCATCTACTGCATCCTTCCAAGTAGGTCATGCCATAATGTCAAGTCTGGCTCCTTGGCAGCCCTACGACTACGCAACCATCATCAGGACATCCCGCTTTTGACCTAAGAGATCAGTGGTGGAAGGTTTTCATACACCAGAATTCAAAGGGTGACCCGTATCATTCCAACAACTGCTCGACGACGTAAAGCCCTGGCAGGCAACAGCACCACAATGGGTGACGCATCAGGAGCTGTAGAAATCGGTATTCCGGTTATCGATATCTCCGGATACATTGACGGAGACAAACCACAGACAGCCAAAATAGCGGAAGCTATGAAGGCTGCTTGCATATCCCCGGGGTTTTTTCAAATCACAGGTCATCGAGTCCCGGCTGCTCTACGCCAGGAGCTTCTGATCAAGCTCTCCGAGTTCTTTTCTCTCCCAGCAGAGAAGAAGCGGGCATTGCATCGAAACCAATCTGTATGCCCCCGTGGTTATGAGAGCCTTGGCGAGCAGGAACTGGAGAAGAACTTCGCCGATCAGAAGGAAGGCTTTATGATTGGACCGGAACTGCCCTTGGGGCGTTTCCTTCAAGGTCCCAACCAGTGGCCGACCGAAGAGGATTTGCCTAGCTTCAAGGACACGTTCATGCGATACTTCACCACCGTCTTGGACCTTAGCAAAGTGTTGTTCCGATTAATGGCATTGAGTTTGAACTTGAACGAAAACTTTTTCGACGATTTCGTGGCAAGTAAAGACTGTAAGTACGAGGCTCATCTCTCAGATAATGTCTTGACGGTGTCAAAAGCGATTACCATGTGTCGAGCACACAGATACCCACCCGCCACCATAGAGACCGCCCAAAAGTCGCGTGGCATAGGAGCACATACCGACTTCGGTGCTCTGACGCTCCTGCTTCAAGACCAAAGTTCGCACCCATGCCAAAAATCCCTCGTTATGCTAACACGCAAGCAGTTGGCGGATTGGAGGTCTTCCATAGACCCACCTCGACCTGGCACTCAGTGCATCCGATTGAGAACGCCTACGTCGTCAACGTCGGCGACATGATGGGTGAGAGACATAGTCAACAGACAAAACACAAAACAAGGACACTAACCCACCACGACAGAACGATGGACCAACAACCGCTACACCTCCACGCTCCACCGCGTAGTCTCTCCCGTCAGCAACCAGTACCGCTATAGCGTGGCTTTCTTCAACGAAGGACTCCTAGACCAAGTGGTCGAATGCATCCCGACATGCCTCGAGGGCAACGAGGAGCCGTCGTTCGAGCCTATCACTGTGGAACAACATCTTCGAGCTAGATATGGTGGCAGCTACAAGAACCAGTGAGTGCTTGGTATGGTGCCTAGACTTGCTTTTTGCATTATCGGCTTACTGGGGCTATGCTTCGACAAGCACTCCTTTGTACCTCTAGAAGGCTCTGCCCATTTCCGGACAAATGGAGTGTTGTGGAGTATCATTTCACTGGCGACACGGGATCATTTTCGCGGCACTTATACTTCGACACCGACTGTGTTTCCGGACGTAGAGCGGTGATTGATGGGCTAAAGGGCATTGGAGCGCGGTGGCATTCGGTCTCCTACTCGACTATGCCAAGATCGTGACGAGTGAGTCAAGTGGACAATGCAGTCCAGCAGCTCCTTCTCCACCTGGTCGACCATGTGAAACTCTCTATCCCTTTCTTCGTCACGAGCGCGATCTCTTGCTCAGCGACCACTACGCCAGACGAGTGGACTGGGAAAAGATCAACGGAACACGCTCGACGTTCGTGTGCTCAGCTGCCGCGTCGTCTTTTGGTCCTGGGACTGCATCGTGCGCAACAAAGCATCTCCGAGGGAAAACATAGGTCTTTCTAGTCTACCAAGCTACAATCCCAGTCCAGCTCGCAGCTCCATAGCCAGAGCGGTGCTGAAGAAGTTCATGCGTAGAGAAACAAACTTGTTCAAAAAGACCCCACCGTAGACAGACTACTTTGCCTTCCAGACATCCATATTCGTCAACACGCAACCCTCTCCTTTCCTCGCCCCGAGCCGGCCGATCTTGTACACCGTCTCTCCTGCGCCTTCAAGGTCCTTCGTCACCTGTCCATGCGCGGCTTCCGAAACGACCAACACCATACCGATACCGTTGTTGAAGGTCCGGCTCATCTCGTGGTTGCTCACGTTTCCAGCCTCCTGCAGCCAGTCGAACACGGTCGGTCGCCTCCAGCTCGACGCATCAATCTCCGCCGCGAGATGGTCGGGCAGCATCCTCGGTACATTCTCCAAGAGGCCTCCACCCGTAATGTGCGACATTCCCTTGATCAGGTCTTTGCGCACCACTTTCAGCAGGGGCACGACGTAGATCCTCGTCGGCGTCAACAACGAGTGGCCGACACTCTTCTCCGGGTCCCACGGGGCATTCTCCGAGAAGGCGAGATGCTTGCGTTCGAGGATTCTTCGCACCAGCGAGAACCCGTTGGAGTGCACGCCGTCCGAAGCCAAGCCGAGGAGCACGTCGCCCTCGTTCATGCTTGCCGTGTCTGGGAGCAAGCGCTTTCCGGCGGCAGTGTCGAGTGCGCCGACCGCCGTGCCGACCAGATCGTATTCGGTTCCCGCCAGCAGGCCGGGCATCTCTGCAGTTTCGCCTCCGACGAGCGTGCAGTTGGAGATCTTGCATCCTTCGGCGACGCCGCGGATTACACTGGCGGCGATTGCGACATCGAGTTTGCTGCACGTGTAGGTGTCGAGGAAGATAAGGGGCTCGGCGCCCTGCACGACAAGATCGTTGACGTTCATTGCCACGCAATCAATCCCCACGGTGTCGTGCTTGTTCACAGCGTGTGCTATCTTGAGCTTCGTTCCAACTCCATCGGTAGCTCCGATGATGGTCGGTGACTTGGGGTCAAAGCCGGCTTTTGCAAGATCGAACGCTCCGCCGAATCCGCCGATGATTCCGTCGGCACCCGGTCGACGGGTCGCCTTGACGGCAGGCTTGATCTGTTCCACGAGCGAGTTTCCAGCATCGATTGACACTCCCGCTGACGCATAGGTCAATGACGGCTCGCTCTGCTGGGTATCCTGTTTGCGCTCGAAAGCTCTATGAGCAATGTCTTTTCGAAAATGCATGCCCTCGAACTTGATCTTATCCATTCCTTGGTATGCCTTTGCCACAGCGTCTTCCAATGTAGTGGCTGTTGCCGTCGCTGTGATGACACGTCCTCCAGTTGACAAGAGCTTCTTATCTACCATACTCGTGCCAGCATGGAAGACATGTGTGTCTTCTGCTGTTTTGTGAAGATGGATCGGCGTGTTCTTCTTGTACGGTCCTGGATAACCTTCGGCAGAAGCTACCACGGTCGCTGAGAACTTTGATTCGATTTTCAGATCCACACCATCCAACCAATGTTCCGTGCAGGCAACCATAACCTTGGCAAGATCTGTGTCCTGGCTTAGCAGAGGGAGGAGGGTCTCTGTTTCTGGGTCGCCGCCACGGACATTGTACTCGAGTACTTTTGGTCCAGAGTTTGTGATCATAAGACCAGTGAAAAGCATTCCGACGAACGGCATGCCTTCTCTCCTCATGCAATCAACGGTTGGCTGGACGATTGTTCGATCAATCTCTGCTATTAGCTCTTTCGATGCGACACGAGTTGGGGCGTAGGCGCCCATACCACCGGTGTTCGGTCCTTGATCGCCATCGTATGCGCGTTTATGATCTTGCGCGGGAGGTAACGACCTCACAGTGTAGCCGTCGCTGAATGTGAGGACGCTCAATTCTTCCCCCTCTAGGAATTCTTCGATAACAACCTCTGATCCTGCGGAACCAAATTCGCGAGCGACCATGATCTGCTTCAGGGCATCATGTGCTTCTTGCTTCGTCTGAGGGATGATGACACCTTTGCCAGCAGCCAAGCCATCTGCCTTGATCACAACGTTGTGATTGACCGAGTCGAGATACTTTCTAGCCTCATCATAATCGGAAAAGTTGCGAAAAGCTGCGGTCGGGATGCCATGTCTCTGCATGAAATCTTTCGAAAACGTCTTTGAGCCTTCCATGCGTGCGGCAGCCTTGCTTGGTCCAAAACATCGTATTCCAACATTGCGGAAAGAACCCTCTATGCCGGCTACTAGTGGTGCTTCTGGTCCTACGACAACCAGATTTATGCCATGCTTCTTCGAATGTGCAACGAGTTCTGTGAAGTCGTCGACGGATATTTTGACGTTAGAGATTTTGTCGCCTGTGGTACCTCCATTTCCGGGCGCGACGTGGACAAGATCGACCGAGGGTGATTTGGCCAGTCGCCAGGCCAGTGCGTGCTCACGGGCGCCGGAACCAACGACAAGCACGCGCAGGTGCTCCGTCATCGTGGTGGATTTCTTGCGTAACAACTTTGAGCTGCTGGATTGTTAGTACATGGCGTCTTGTACGCGACGAATGTGCCCGAATAAGCGGCAGAACAAAGGCGTGGTCCACAAGGAAGGCTCAAGCGTCATGCTCGTTACATCAACCAAGTGCAGGTGAAATAATGCAGAATATGGGTTCTCATGGTTCGCATAGTTGCCATGAACAGTGCGCCCTCCTGTGCTAGGAGGAAATGGCCTGCTTGCATTATGCGCCAGTCTCTGCGTGACCACCCATGAAAAGCGTAAAGTACCAGTAAGATTGTACTGTCGGTGGAGAACATAGCCGAAGTTGGACGTCGCTTCTCAGCAATAGTGAGGTGAGGCGTTACAGGGTGAAGTTGAAGTTTTCCACGCTGCCGGCAGACGAGGCTCGCTTGGCGAGGGGAGAGAAGAGAAGAGAAGAGAAGAGAGTGCACATCGGTGCCACTAAAGCAGCCAATTGCGATGGAATTGAGATTTACGTACCTAGACAGCAGTAGCAGATGTTCACCTCTAATACTGCACACTCATCCAGAGTCTCATCTCATTTCATTTCATTCGCAGTGATCCAAGTTTGTGTCAGTGAGGTATGAGTATGGAGAAAATGTCGACTTGGTTGCGCCAAGCTGAGGGCACAGCAGTGTTAAGTGTCAGTCTCAGACTCGGACTCGGACGGTCGACGGAAAAAGGTGAAAAGTTTTGAATGAGGATGCGATCATCGGCCACACTTTTGGTCGATCCCGCCCTCTCCAGAATATTATTATTATTATTATTGTACGAGTATCTTGTACTGCAGTGGAAGTGGCCTGGTCAGTGGTTGCAGGGGTCTAACTTAGAACTCCGAGTCTGCCATCTCTAACTTAACTTACCGTATCGTGGCATCTTGCAAGTCACATTGCGAGAAGAAGAAGAGAAAAGAAAGATAGAACGATAAACGAAATACCTTTGCAGATATTAACTGTTGTGTTGCTTCGATCATCTGTTCCAAGTCAGGTCGCTCATCTACCGCAACCCTTGGGATAGCCTGCACGATCAAGTAAGAGCACACAGAGCACACAGAGCACACAGAGCACGCCTGGTGAGGGCACTTCGATTTCTTCCCCCAGTCCATACCATTGCCTCTGTCACCATGCATATCATTAGTCAGTGCCACTCTCCTTCTCCTTACTCATCTGACAACATGTAGGAGTACCTTGCTCTTCGGCCAACATCGGTAAGTCGTTCTCAAGCAACAGCGGCCCCGTGCCCTCCCTTCTAACGCATCCAGGCCCCGGTTTCGATGTCATCGGCCTCGCCCTCTCCATGTACCTGGAAATCCGCGTCACAGTCAAAGACTCTCCCCCTTCGGATTCAATACCCTTGAACTGCACCGTCTCCTACACCGGCGTCGGCGCCTCATCCGTCGACCTCTCCCCAGACAACAACCTCGTCACCCGCACCGCCCTCTACGTCCTAAGATGCCACGACCAACACGCCTTCCCACCCCAGACACAAGTCCACATCAACAACCCCATCCCCTTAGGACGGGGTCTCGGCTCCTCGGGCGCCGCAGTCGTCGCCGGCGTGCTCGTGGGCAACGTCGTCGGCAAGCTCAACCTTCCCAAGCCGCGCCTGCTGGACTTCTGCCTCATGGTGGAGCGACATCCAGACAACGTGGCCGCAGCACTGTACGGCGGCTTCGTAGGCACCTATCTCAACGAACTCGACCCGGAAGACATGGCACGCAAGGAAGTCCCGCTGTCCGAAGTGCTTCCCCAGCCCGCCGGCGGGGAAGACACGGGCCTGAGACCACCCATCCCCCCACGTGATATAGGCCACTACCGACGCTTCAACTGGGCCAAGGAGATCAAAGCCGTGGCCATCATCCCGGACTTCGAAGTCAGCACGGCAAAGGCACGAGAAGTGTTGCCCAAAACTTATTCCCGACAAGACATGGTATGCTCCTGCTCCTCCTATCCCCTCGACCTCCCCATAGCCCTTCCTCCCCCTCCCCATAGCCCTTCCTCCCCCTCGTCTTCCACCCACCACCCATCAACCCCATCCATCCATCCATCCCAACCCAAGCCTCTCCCTCACAGTAGACCTAGATATTCAACCTCCAACGCCTCGCCCTCCTGACGACCGTCCTCTCCGATTCACCCCCGGACCCCGACCTGATCTACTCGGCCATGCAGGACAAGATCCACCAACCCTACCGCTCGACACTCATTCCCGCCCTCCCCTCCATCCTGTCGTCGGTCACCCCTAAATCCCACCACGGTCTGCTCGGCATCTGCCTGTCCGGCGCCGGTCCCACCATCTTGGCACTGGCGACCGAGAACTTCGAGGCCATCGCGCAGGTCATCATGGGCCGTTTCAAGGACGAGGGCATCACGTGTGAGTGGAAGGTCTTGGAACCCGCCGAGGACGGTGCCACTGTGGAGGAAGTGCCAGACAGTTGAGGCACCCACGGCAAGGAAATATCGCACGGTACGGTTGACATGGCAGAAAATCTACGCGCAGGCCGGGTATCGCACTCATACTTGGTACATCGACAAACACGCGGGTCAAGTCGTCACTACGACAACACCATCCAACATGGCATTCGGCCAAAAAGATCAAATCCATGGCAAGAGACAGGGCTTGCTCGACTGTTTAGACATTGCCAAAGAGGTCTAATACGGGAGAGAAATGGAGTCCTGGGTTGGAACAGGCTGCTTATTGAAAGGTGTTATTTGCTTGATACATGCTTGGCTCATTTCATCCCTCAATAGCATACCAGTAACGGACGGCCTCTAGCGAAACATGCCCTTGACCGCTCCCAAATTGCTTTCAACGGCATTTCTATCGCTTTCCTGCTTGGCTCATAAAGGTCTTGACGTCGTTTGGCATTTTTGAATTTCTGGGAAGGAATTTGTCGTGAAAAGGATGGAAATAACAAAGCGATATGCTTAGAAGCATTTGCGGTGGACGATGGATGGACCACTCTCATCGTACTCCTGCTTGGAGATCCACATCTGCTGGAAGGTGGAAAGGGAGGCCAAGATGGAACCACCAATCCAGACGGAGTACTTTCGCTCGGGTGGAGCAATGATCTTGACCTTCATGGAAGATGGCGCCAAAGCAGTGATTTCCTTCTGCATACGGTCAGAGATACCTGGGTACATGGTAGTGCCACCAGACTAATAGATGTTAGCGCTTCATCGTTTCGGATTCTCGGATATGACGTACCATGACAATGTTGCCGTACAAGTCCTTTCTGACATCCACGTCGCACTTCATGATCGAGTTGAAGGTTGTGACATGGATACCTCCGCTCTCAAGACCCAAGACAGATGGCTGGAACAAGGCCTCTGGTGCTCGGAAACGCTCGTTACCAATGGTAATAACCTGACCGTCAGGCAGCTCGTAGGACTTCTCCAAGCTGGAGCTCTGAGAAGCGGTCTGGATCTCCTGCTCGAAGTCGAGCGCAACATAGCAAAGCTTCTCCTTGATATCCCTAACAATTTCACGCTCGGCGGTAGTAGAGAATGTGTAGCCGCGCTCAGCGAGAATCTTCATCAGGTAGTCGGTCAAATCACGGCCAGCCATGTCGACACGAGAGATAGCATGGGGAAGAGCGAAACCTTCGTAGATAGGAACAACGTGGGTGACACCGTCACCAGAGTCGAGGACGATACCTGTGGTACGACCAGAGGCGTACAGAGAGAGGACAGCCTGGATGGAGACGTAGAATGCTGGTGCGTTGAATGTCTCAAAGACGATCTGTGTCATCTTCTCACGGTTGGACTTCGGGTTGATGGGAGCTTCGGTGAGCAGAACTGGGTGCTCCTCAGGGGCGACACGAAGTTCGTTGTAGAAGGTGTGATGCCAGATCTTTTCCATGTCGTCCCAGTTTGTGACGACACCGTGCTCGATGGGGTATCTCAATGTAAGAATACCACGCTTTGACTGTGCCTCATCACCAACATACGAGTCCTTTTGACCCATACCAATCATGATACCGTGGTGACGAGGACGACCGACAATGGATGCTGCGACAAGGTTAGACCACCAAAAGCGTTCTGGGATCCATTGGAATCGACTTACGGAAAACTGCTCGTGGCGCATCGTCACCGGCAAAGCCAGCTTTGCACATACCAGAGCTGTTCGCAACTATGTTAGCCCTGTGTTCCTATAGAGGACCGTTTGGCATTCCGAGCAGTGTTTCCAGAGTCAATGTCTAAAGGAGGGGTATATCTGGAACGGCTGCCCCGGAGGCGCAAGACCGCGAGGGAGGAGCTTACCCATTGTCAATGACGAGGGCAGCAACTTCTTCTGTATAGAGGCATTCAAGTCAGCACAATGGTCACTCCAGTGTTTTGCGGGTGATGATAGCTTCAAGGGCCCGATTGAGCTTACCCTCCATTGTGATTTAGATGAACAGGGATTCGGAACCGGAAACGATAGGATGCAGTGAAATAATGGTGTTTCGACTTGGTGAAGAGTCGGTGTTCGCTCAGGTAGTCGAGCGAGGGCGGTGTTGGAGGTGAGAGGTGGGAGGTGGATGTGATAGAGGTTGAAGACGTTGAGGACAAGTGAGATGGTTTTAGAGGACGCAGGCGGTGGGCGGTGCGCAGGGAAGGCGCTGCCAAGACCGACGACGTATCTTAAGGTGGCAGTAGCAACCGTGACCGTGACCGTGACCGTGACCTTCGCCTCAAAGCGCTGGGAAGCAGTGACCAAAGTATCCGTGCGGCGACTTGAAGCTTTGCTGACTTTGATGACAAGTCACATCCAGGCTGTGTCTATGATGGCCGGAGGCTGGTTGCAAAACTCAGTTGTACAAGGACCCGACATTCAACCAAGGCGGGGAGTCCGTAGGTACTTATCATTACACCTACGGTGCCGGTCTATTATTATTGTAGGCCACGCAATGCTTGCGCTGTGTCTACGCAATGGAAAGGCTTCAGAATAGGCGACTGTATTTTGTTGTTCCTCGCACATGCAGTAGGTATCGCGCTATACGAGGTACCTTGGATCTCCTGATCCAGCTGAGTGACCAATATCGTCGGACTTATTTTTGGATGGCCCTGCGTGCGTAATACGGTTCCTTGCTGACAGTCCAAGTGCCCCTCTATCCTTACGCGGAAACACTGCCGCCAAGACATAATACTCAACGAGCCGTGTTTGAGTCGTGTGAGCTGCCTGTTGTACAGAGAGGCAGTTGCATTGTTGCTCTTGCTAACCGTCAAGACGATGAGGTGTACTAACATCACTGTTGGTGAGCAGTTAGATCGGTATCTATCGTAGACCCTTGGGGAGGCTTGATAGTGGGGCACCGGCGTCACACTACTCGGCCACACCGACTTTCTCCCTGTTCCAGAGCACCCCACAATCCTATAGTAATAATGCCAGCCATCTCTTCCAGCCATGGTTCATAGATAACACAGACATATTCTGGTCATGGTACGAAGCAATGATCTGCATGTGCTACCCTTCGCAAGTGACATTTCCTGAGTGACAACAGCATGCGACGGCGCATCGAGGTCATGCCGGAGAACTTCATCGAAGATTACGGTAAGTACTGGAAAGAGCCACGGCCAAGACCTTCACAATGATGGTAGGACACTTTAATCCGAGTTTGTGAACCATATCACATTTGTCGCTTCCGTTCAAATGATTACGGTGTCAAATCTTATATCTTCCCCAGACTTGATATTGCGATCACGATCTTACTTGTAGGGACTGTGCATAGCGTCCTCACTGTTGGGGGCGTCTACCTAGTCTGAATCAAGATCGTCCACAAAAACAACAACAAAAAAACATGGATCCAGGACTCAACCAGCTCCTGAAATGGGGCGTCGAGAACTCCGAGGCAGGTCGCCAGCCTGACGGCTCAACCACACAACCCCGAGGCATGTCTGAAGATGCTCTACGTGCGTTAATGGGTGGTCCATCCGACGCGGATCTTATGAGAGAATCCATGTCCGTTATCGTCAACTCCGAAGCAACAATGGAAAACAAGATGATCGCATTCGACAATTTCGAACAGCTCATCGAGAATCTGGACAACGCTAACAACATGGAGCCTATGGGTCTCTGGTCGCCATTGATAGCGCAGCTTGAAAGCGCCGAAGCAGACCTCCGCAGGATGGCAGCCTGGTGCATTGGCACTGCCGTCCAGAATAATGAAAAATCCCAGGAGAGATTTTTGGCTCTTGATGGCATTCCGAAGTTGTGTAAGCTTGCTATGGACGACAAGGACACGGCTGTGAGGAGAAAGGCCGTTTATGCCCTCAGTTCTGGAGTGCGGAATTATCAGCCTGCCATGAACGAAGCTGTCAAGACCCTGCCGAAAGACATATGCGGACCGGATCAAGTCTCAGCTGCGGACATGGCCGTGATCGACGCCATCATGAGCAAGCTGAGAGATAGGGAGTGAATGCTACATCGTAACACGTTACAGTACTTGTCGAGTTGACTCTCAACGACGACCATCTACTTCCGCTCAATCATATAAGTGCAGTCCAGGGAGGACGGACGTGGCTTGTTGAAACGACAGGAGCTAGACTGCATGGGACACGCAGACAGATTAAGGGACACTTCATCGAGCATATCCTGCTGAAGCCGTGGGGAGGACAGCCTGACGATTCGCTCATTGAAGGAACACCTGTTCGAGGATGAACAGCGTTATCGTATGTCAGATCGCCTGCTCTTTCCGATCTAGGTCTATCGGCCCACATGGAACGCTGAATTTAGGGGGTCACACTTCCCTTAACGAAGGATGGCTGGCACTTTGAATAGTGGTAGAGCAAGCTGGATATACTCTGTTGGTAGAAATGCATGAACGGGACATTTTGCCTTGATAGTCGATCATTCTCATGAAATCTTATGCCGTTACTATGCCACATTCACCGCTTTAGCTCCGACTTCTTGCTTTCACAACGCCAGGTTATAAGTATAGTCATCCTCCATGTTCTGGCTGACCCAAAGTACCACACTACTCAGCATAACCAGACCATTGGCCACCACATTCGCAATTCCCATGTACATGGTCCTCAGCGTATAATCGTGCAACAAGTACTTCAGTGTCATTACGGTAACACTGCCAGCCAACCCACCAGCCATGAGCGCGAACCCAAGGAACAGGACCAGCCTTGCCTTCCACGCAACGCCGTTGCCGGAGTACGAAAACGAGTCGGCGGACAATCGGGTCTTTTCGATCGAATTGATGACTATCATGCCCAGGATGGAGCAGAGAAGAGGGATCCAGTCGACAAAGTTTATATGCACGAAGGAACCGTTCAGGATGGAGTGTGAGAAGACGGAGGCGTCAATGAAGAAGAAAAAGCCCATGGAGAACTGCGAACGTTAGCTTTCCAAGGCCATGGAACTGGAGGGCGAGGCTAACCAATGCGCCGGAGAGGTAGACGCCTGCAGTGCGCGTGTTGGCGCTGTTGAGCCAGGCGGGCTTGGGAAAGCGGAAGAGTCGGTCGGAAGACATGATGGTTGGACGTCTCGAGGCAATTGGTAAGAATATATTGACTGATAGGGCAGAGCGAGGATAGAGAGCGTGATGTGGTCGTGTGAAGGTGCCCAGGTGGAACTGAGCTTGAACGAGCTGGCTACTGTGGTACACGCAATTGTGGCTGGCGTCGCAGCCGCGCCAAGTCCAGCCTGAGGCCTCGGTCATCAACTGAGCACGAGGCTACCACGCCGCAAGATACATATTGTCCGATACTTGATTTTTGAAGCAATCGCAAGTCTACAAAGCGTCTTAAATTGCGAATTACACTTGCTTCGGCTCCATGGCAAGACTGTGCACCCTGTGTAGTAACACACAAGGTTAGATATGATATGCACCCTTCGTTGTATGTTGTAGAAATGCATTATATTGCTGCAACACCTTTCCACTCATCTTAGTGCCATGGATTATGCTTGCGCAGCTTATCCTTTGTATACCGTATACCCGGAGTCATTTGTTCTTGTTCAAAAGTCCTGCTCTTCCTTAAAGAACTGTGAAAAGCTTATGATGGTGCCATAAATCAGAAGGCCACCAACAATTGACATGACCATCGCTGGCACTTTAATGAGAGCACAATGTGCTAGCAGTATAGGCAGTGCTATGTATCCGTCAGTACGTCGCCTAGGGTGCCATTGCCATGCTTCATCTTACCAATGCCCATGACGACCAGAAAACCTGTGCAGAATCTGCCAAAGTCTACCACAGCGTTTCCTGCGCTCTCCATAAAGTCATCCGGGTTCGCACATCTTCCACAAATCCAATTGGGTAATGGCGCAATTACATAGGTTGCGACAACGAGCAGGGTAAGGAAGTTGTGGAAGAGCGCTGCGGAGAGGATGACCAGTAAGAAGCCGATGGCGAGGACCTGTGTCTCTCATTAGATACCACATTCTTCATGTGAAGCCAGGTCCGTGGAGGCATACAAAGGAGAGAGCGATAATGGTCTTGAGACCTGCCGCCATGGCTGACGCTGACGCGGGAGGTGTATGCGAGTGCTTGGAGGATTGTGGGCGGCTATGGTCTGAGGGAAGTCGTAGCCCTGCTTGTAATATCGATATCTGTGAGGAGTCGCTTATGAGAAAGTCGAATGTCAATAAGCGCAGTAGAATTCGCTGTGAAAGCACAAAGACAAGCAAGCAAGCTCGCAGTGATGCTGGAAGTGTGGCTGGGCTGGGCACTGTTCCGCCGCGCTCGAAGCTCCGAACCGCGCTCGCCGCGTCTACATTGCTTGCCTACCGGTGAATTTATTGAAGGTCGACAACAACAATCGCGGCCATAGTCCTCGTTCACATATCCCGACGATAATTCGCTTTGATCCTCCCGGCCAACCAAAATGTTTAGAAACAACTACGACAACGATTCCGTCACATTGTGAGCCACCGTCATGACCTACCTTGCAAGCATATGATACTAATCTATCTGAAGCTCTCCGCAAGGTCGAATATTCCAGGTCGAATATGCACAGGAAGCGGTCAAACAAGGTTCTGTGGTCGTCGGTATAGCCAGTAAGAAGCACGTCGTGCTTACAGCCGTCAAGGTAAGTACGAACGCATTGACAGCCTACGGCGTGCTCACATCCTACTAGAGAAACGCAGAAGAATTATCATCATATCAGAAAAAGATCATCGGCGTCGATGACCACCTGGGTGTTGCCCTAGCAGGTCTCGCCTCGGATGCTCGTGTGCTGTCCAATTTCATGAAACAGCAATCCCTTGCCTCGAAGATGACCTACGGCAGAGCAATCCCAGTCGAGAGAATAGTCAATCAGATTGGAGACAGAGCACAAACAAACACACAGCACTACGGAAAGAGGCCATATGGTGTGGGGTTACTGGTGGGCGGTGTGGACGAACAAGGACCACATCTCTTCGAATTCTCCCCAAGCGGCATGACACAAGAAATGCTGGCTTGCGCAATCGGTGCGAGGAGCCAAATGGCACGAACGTATCTCGAGAGGCATCTGGAAGAATTCGCAGATTGCGACCGGGACGAGCTGATCAAGCATGCCCTGCTAGCGTTGAAGGAGAGTTTGGCGCAGGACAAAGAGTTGACGATAGACAACACAAGTCTGGGTATTACAGGATTCACGGAGAAAGACGGAAGGAGGCGAGTCGAAAACTTCAAACTCTACGATGGTCCCGAGATCAGTCCACTTCTAGAAGCAAGTTTGGAGTCAACAGGTGGAGGTGAAGAGGCAGGCGGTGATGCCATGGAAACCGACTCATAGTCGGAACTTCCTGCTGTAATTGCATAGCACGGCGTTCCGGCGTGTTACGAGGCCACAGACAATTGAGGATATCGAGGAGCCACGACGTGGTCATCAAGCGAAATGGACTCTGCCCTGACGACTCTATTTCTCTGTTCCAACCTGGAGTCTTTGGCCATAGTCTATTTGGACCAATCCAGATTGTACCTGCCCTCTGCCACTCTATACTGTCGTAGAGCATCCACAACTTCGCTAGTATCCTTCACCTCCACCAGAATGTTTGCTGCCCCCTGACCTACGAAGCCCTCCTTGATGCTGTTCCTCACCCATTGCAACAGTCCGTCCCAGTATCCGTCGATGTTTACCAGAACGATTGGGCAAGCGTGTATACCTAGCTGGTTCCAGGTCACCATCTCCATGACTTCCTCGATCGTACCATAACCACCTGCCAATGCCACGAAACCACTTCCGGGTCCGCCAGCAACAACCTCTTGCGCCATCATGCGCTTCCGTGTGTGCATGTCCGGAACGATGGTGGTCCGTCCATACTCAGACGCCGGTATGATCTTACTGTCTGGATCCGCGTCGTTGCTGTCTATCCTCTTCAAGGCTGCCTCACTCATGGTCTTTTCGGCATCCTTCTCACCGCTCGCACCGTGACGTAGTGTGCCGTCCTTTTCAGTTCTTATCAAAGCACGAGGAATGATTCCATTCACAGCATCTGGTCCCGATAATCTAACAATTGTTTTGGCCAACTCTCCCATTACACCCAGCGTGCCCCCACCATAAACCAAGCTGTATCCCGCCTCGTTGATCTCTTTTCCAAGTGTTCGCGCCGATTCGAGATGGATTGGGTTCTTGCCGTTTGAAGATGCGCAGCTGAAGGCTGTCAGTGTTGCTGTTCTGATGTCCATTTCTGCGAACTCACAAGACACAAACGACAGGCGACTTGTCCTTGCCCGAGGCACCCTTTTCCAGAACCGCCATCTTGCCTCTACGATTGCTGCGCACGCGAAAGAAGCTCTAAAACAACGCTGGAAGTTCGTTGAGTGAAAACAGATCTTTGATACCCGAGTGTGAGACAAGACGGGAGGTGAATGCCAATGAAAAGCTCTCAAGGTGGCAACCGGATACAAAAATACCAGTGGGTACG
>Ga0210040_10001349_pt1 | contig 37512 bp, 30 predicted proteins | sample CryGeyCG12114_NA_FD_185462 | JGI IMG/M metagenome (GOLD analysis project Ga0210040, IMG submission 185462) | Groundwater microbial communities from aquifer - Crystal Geyser CG19_WC_8/21/14_NA (SPAdes) (version 2) | ecosystem: Environmental > Aquatic > Deep subsurface > Groundwater | place: USA... | reverse complement strand
GTGCTACGTGAGGTTTTCGGAGGTTGCTTTTGCAGCAATAAATTCTCTTCGCAGCATCGCAATATTCTCCAGCGAAATGCCAACCGGGCATTCTGCCGCACAGGAGCCGATGTTGGTGCAGGAGCCAAACCCTTCAATATCCATCTGGGCTACCATATTCTCCACTCGTGTAGTTCGCTCTGTTTTGCCCTGTGGCAACAGCGCCAACTGCGACACTTTAGCGGATACAAATAGCATAGCCGATGCATTTTTACAAGCTGCTACACAGGCGCCACACTGTATACAGGTAGCGGCGTCAAACGCTTTGTCAGCAATTAATTTAGGAATAGGAATTTCGTTGGCATCCGGCACACCGCCTGTGTTTACAGATATATACCCGCCAGCCTGCTGAATACGGTCGAAAGCAGAGCGGTCAACCACCAGGTCTTTATGGACTGGAAAGGCAGCAGCACGCCATGGTTCTATGGTAATGGTTTCACCGTCTGCAAAGTGGCGCATGTGCAGCTGGCAGGTGGTGGTGCCACGTTCAGGGCCATGTGCGCGGCCGTTGATGAATAAGCTGCACGCACCGCAGATTCCTTCGCGGCAGTCGTGGTCGAAGGCGATTGGTTCTTCGCCTCTCAGCACCAGGTCTTCATTCAGCACATCCAGCATCTCCAGGAACGACATGTCCGGAGAAATGCCTTTTACCGGATAGGTAACCATTTGGCCTGTTGATTTTCTATCTTTTTGGCGCCAAACCTTCAGCGTTAAGTCCATTGGTTTCGCATTTGGATTACTTCCAGCCATCTTATTTTAATTACGAATTACGAATTAAGAATTACGAGTTACGAATTAATAACTATGAATTACGCATTAGTGAAATCGGAGGAGTTATACTTACCTGTGAGCCTTATTTCTAATTAGTAATTCGTAATTCTTAATTCGTAATTCATTTATTTATAACTACGCTGCGTCAGCTTCACGTTTTCGAATGCCAGTTCTTCCTTGTTTAGTACCGGTTTGTTGCCCACGCCCGTAAACTCCCAGGCTGCCACGTAAGCAAAGTTCTCGTCGTCGCGCAGCGCTTCGTTTTCCGGGGTTTGATGCTCTTCGCGGAAGTGCCCGCCGCATGATTCTTCTCTATGTAAGGCATCGTCTACCATTAGTTCGCCCAGTTCCAGGAAGTCAGCCACACGGTTTGCCTTTTCCAGCGTCTGGTTCAGTTCTTCGTTCACACCGGTAACTTTCACGTCGCGCCAGAAGTCATCACGCAGCCTGCGGATTTCCTTTTTAGCAAGTGTCAGGCCTTCTGCGTTACGGGCCATGCCGCAGTAATTCCACATAATATGTCCCAGCTCCTTATGGAAGTCATCTACCGTGCGGCTGCCGTTGATAGAAAGCAGCTGTTGGTTTTTAGCGGCAACAGCTTGTTCTGCTTCTCTGAAAGCAGGATGATCGGTGCCTACTTTGGTAGAAGGCATGCGGGCCAGGTAATCGCCAATAGTATAAGGAAGCACAAAATAACCGTCTGCCAAACCCTGCATCAGGGCCGAAGCTCCCAAACGGTTGGCACCATGATCCGAGAAGTTACACTCGCCGGCAGCATATAGACCGGGCACAGTAGTCATCAGGTTATAATCTACCCATAAGCCGCCCATGGTATAGTGTACGGCAGGATAAATGCGCATCGGCCTTTCATACGGATTCTCGTCCGTAATTTTGGCGTACATTTCGAAAAGATTACCATACTTCTGACTGATGGCGTTCAGGCCATCACGCTTAATTGCCTCCGCAAAATCCAGAAACACGGCCAGGCCGGTAGCGCCCACACCGCGTCCTTCGTCGCATACTTGTTTGGCATTTCGGGAAGCCACGTCGCGCGGCACCAGGTTACCGAAAGCAGGATATTTACGCTCCAAGTAATAATCACGATCAGCTTCGGCAATGTCACCTACTTTTATTTCACCTTTACGCAGGCGCTGCGCTGTTTCAACTGTTTTAGGTACCCACACGCGGCCATCGTTCCGCAGCGATTCCGACATCAGCGTCAGCTTTGATTGGTATTCTCCTGAAACAGGGATGCAGGTCGGGTGAATCTGAGTGTAACAAGGGTTGGCAAAGAAAGCTCCTTTTTTGTACGCCCGCCAGGCTGCTGTGGCATTAGAGCCCATGGCATTGGTAGAAAGGAAAAATACGTTTCCGTAACCGCCTGTAGTCAGTATAACGGCATGTGCGCTGTGCGACTCCACGGCACCCGTAATCAGGTTGCGTACCACAATACCACGTGCCTGACCGTCTACCACAACCAGGTCGAGCATCTCAGTGCGCGGGTACATTTTAATTTTACCGTAAGCAATCTGGCGGTTGAGGGCAGAGTAAGCGCCCAGCAGCAGCTGCTGGCCGGTTTGGCCGCGCGCGTAAAATGTGCGTGATACCTGCGCCCCGCCGAACGAACGGTTAGCCAGCAAGCCGCCATACTCACGGGCAAACGGAACGCCTTGCGCCACGCACTGATCGATAATGTTAACAGACACCTGCGCCAGGCGGTATGTATTGGCCTCACGGGAGCGGTAGTCGCCGCCTTTGATGGTATCATAAAACAGGCGGTAAACAGAATCGCCGTCGTTCTGGTAATTTTTGGCCGCGTTTATACCGCCCTGCGCTGCAATGGAGTGCGCCCGGCGCGGTGAATCCTGAAAGCAGAAGGACTTAACGTTGTAGCCTAGTTCTGCCAGTGTGGCTGCCGCAGAGGCTCCGGCCAGACCGGTGCCTACTACAATAATTTCATACTTACGCTTGTTTGCCGGGTTTACCAGCTTCACATCAAATTTATGTTTATCCCATTTCTCCGCTAAAGGGCCTTCCGGAACTTTCGATTCTAATATCATAGCAACTATTAAAAGTTATTATTTACACAAAAAAGAAGAAATACAGCGGGATAGCTGCAAACGCAAGGCAAACAATAACCGAGAAGGCGTAGCCAAACATCTGGATAAAAGGCGTATATTTCTTGTGGTTGAGCCCCAACGTCTGGAAAGCGCTCTGGAAACCGTGAATCAGGTGATACGCCAGAGCAATCATACCCAGCACGTAAATCAGCACGTACCACCATTGCTTAAAAGCATAAACCACCTGCGCATACAGGTTTTCATACTCTACATCCTTGATATTTACCGGTTCAAGGCCATCAAAACGAGCAGGAATCAGGAAATTGTAAAGATGAATGATCAGGAATACTAAAATAACCGTGCCCAGCAGGCCCATGTTCCGGGACGACCAGGAGCTGTTTTCTTCCGGGTGATTGTTCTGATAACCGATGGGCCTGGCTGCCTGGTTGCGGCGCGTGAGCACCAGCGCATCGTAAATATGAAAGGCAAAACCAGCCAGCAGCACCCATTCCATAGTACGGATAAGGCCGTTATGGGCCATAAAATCAGAATAGAGGTTGAACGCCTCACCGCCATCGTTCCTGAAGAGCTGCAGGTTGCCCAGCAGGTGCACAACCAGGAACGAGCACAGAAAAAGCCCCGTGACAGACATCACGATTTTTCTGCCTATTGTACTGGAAAACGTTTTAGTAAACCAATTCATCTGTATTTTTTAAAGGTTGATAAATGATGCTTTTTTAATTCTCAAAGGTACATTCGGCCCCTCTATAAAGCAATTTTGGAATCATATTTTGAATCAATCTAAATTGGATTCCGTACGACAAGAAACTTATTCTTACAACCCGCAATATATCCGCCTGTAGATACTAAAATCAAAAAAAAACAGTTTACTTTATACTTATAATGTATCGCTTAAAACTACTTGTATGCCAAACAGTTTACGCATGAAGTATCTGCTGCATGGCAGTTTGTTGTGTGTGTTGATCTTGTTGCTGGGATGCTTTACAGAAGCGCAGGCCACCCATATCCGGGCAGGAGACATCACGGCCCAGCGGGACACCACTCCTAATCCAAACCCGCGCCGCTTCTTCTTTACCATGGTTATTTATATGAATACCGGCGCTACCGCAGACCATGCGCGTGTAAGCATGGCGATGGGTGACGGTACTGTTAAAGAAGTAGACAGGCTAACGGGCGCCGACGGCATTCCGATAGGTAACCAGACAGATAAAAATATCTATAAGTGGGAGTATACGTACGGTGCCGACGGCACCTATACTATTTCCTGGAATGGTGTGAACCGCAACGAAGGCATCCAGAACATTGCGCCGCCCTCTGATCAGATTTCTTTCGTGATAACTACCACTATCAACATCAACGCCCTGCGCGGGTTTAACAGTACGCCTGTGCTGACGGTAGCGCCAATTGACATTGCTGCAGTGGGACGCGTGTTCGTGCATAACCCCGGTGCCTACGACCGGGACGGCGACAGTCTGGCTTTCAAGCTCCGCGTACCGCAGCAACTGGATGCCGCCACGGGCCGCATCATTGATGTGCCCGGCTATACCCTGCCCAGCCGTACCTTTAATTGTCAGACAGAAGATGGCAGCGGTCCGGCCTTCCTGACGCTGGACATAAACACAGGCCAACTCGTCTGGAATGCTCCGTGCAGGCAGGGAGAGTATAATGTGGCCTTTGTAGTGGAAGAGTGGCGCGTATCTGCAAATGGTGTAGTTAAACTGGGGGAAGTAGTGCGCGACATGCAGATTATTGTAAAGGAAACACAGAATCACCCCCCGGAACTTACGCCTAAAGATACCTGTATTGTGGCTGGCACTACGCTTGAAGGTACCGTGCGCGCCACAGATCAGGACGGTGATTTTATTGATGTGACTGTGGCGGGCAGCGGCATTGTGCCACCGGCTACTTTCGACATTACAAGCAGGGTAAAAGGTTTAACTACCGGAAAACTGACTTGGGCGACTTCTTGCGAAGATGTGCGCGATCGTCCTTACCAGGTGGTGTTCCGGGCACAGGATGTAAGGCCACAAAATGAAACGCACCTGGCTGACCTGCAACCCTGGAATATACGTATAGTGGGACCGCCGCCGCAAAACCTGACTGCCACCGGCGCCGACCGGAATGTAACGCTGACCTGGGACCCGTATACTTGCCAGAATGCATCTTTTATTCGCATCTATCGCCGCGAAGGGCCTTCTGGTTTTGTGCCGGACGTATGCGAGACAGGTGTGCCTGCCAGCACCGGCTACGTGCTGATAGGCGAAGTAACACCCGACAAAACTACTTTCTTTGACGATAACGAGGGCGCCGGACTGACAGCCGGTGTTGATTACTGCTATATCATCTATGCAGAATTCCCGTCGCCGGGGCTCGGGGCAAGCCTGGCCTCTAACGAAGCCTGTATGGAAGTGGAACGCGATATTCCGTACCTGACCAATGTTACTGTGGACAAAACTGATGCTGCATCAGGCCAGATTATGGTGAGATGGACACAGCCTGGAAATGTGGATAAACTGACACCGCCGCTGGAATATCGCCTGTATCGTAAAGTAGGGCAGGAGCCGGGCACCGGTTTCCAGCTTGTCGCTACCAGACGTAACATGGCCGATACAACATTTGTAGATCGCAACCTGAACACTGCTGATAATGCCTATCGCTACCGCCTCGAGTTTTACCAGGCGCCACGGCCGGGCGCACAACCCACTTCGCTGCGCGACAGCACCGAGGCATCGAGCGTGCGCCTGGGTGTGGCAGCGGCACCCAACGATGAAATGGCGGTTGTGTTGAACTGGACATATGATGTGCCCTGGAACAACAGTGTGTTGCAGCACCGCATTTATCGCCTTATTAATAATAAATTTGTCTTAATTGATAGTGTAACCGCTACGGCTGGCAGCGGAACTTATACCGACCGTGGCACTTTTGGCGGTAATGCATTAACGCGCGGCGAAAACTATTGCTACTATGTGCAGACAGCAGGCACTTACGAGATTAGCGGATTGCCAGAGCCCTTGCTGAACAACAGCCAGGAAGCATGCGTTGCATTGCCAAAGATTGTATGTGCGCCGGTGTTAAGTATAAACGAACTCGACTGCGATGCATTTGCCCAGAGCCCTACGCAACCGCCTTACCAGAATGTACTGACCTGGATACCACAGATTACGGGTGAATGCACTGACCAGATTGATTTTTATACCGTATACTTTAAAGGCCCTGGCGATGCGGATTACACCAATCTGGGTACCACAAAGGAAACTACTTTCACCCACAGTGGCTTGCAGTCGTTTGCCGGATGCTATGTAGTGACAGCCACCGACACGGCCGGCCGGGAGAGCCCGCGCAGCAATGAAGTATGTAAAGACAACTGCATATTCTTCATGCTACCAAATATCATCACGCCAAACGGTGATGGCCTGAATGACGTATTCCGTCCGGAGGAGCGCACCGCTTTTGTGAAGAGCCTGACATTTAAAGTATTTGACCGTTGGGGAGTGCCTGTGTATGAGGGCAAAGATCCATACATTAACTGGCCGGGCACAAATAATGACGGCAATCGCCTGCCAGACGGTACCTATTATTACGAGGCGCAGGTTGAGTTTTATACCATTGATCCTTCCAAAGCACAAGCCAAGTATAAAGGCTGGGTAGAGATATTACACTAATGAAGACACCAAACATGGAGCAGCTGCAGGGCAGGCCCATCGTATTTTATGATGGCACCTGCGGCTTTTGCCAGGCAAGCATTCAGATTATACTGAAGCATAACAAAAGCCAAGACTTATACTTTGCAGCGCTTCAATCCGGGATGCTGGAAACCCTGGTGCCGCCCGAACAATTGCCTGATCCACTACCTGATTCAATACTCTTTTATGAGCAAGGAAAGCTTTTTGCCGAGTCTGAGGCAGCGCTGCGTATTGCCCGCCACCTTGATTCTCCGCTGTCTGCACTTGCGCATTTCCGTTTTATTCCTTTATCTTTCCGCAACCTTGTATACCGCTTCATTGCCAAACACCGCTACAAAATTGCCGGTCGCATCGAAGAAGCCTGTATGCTGCCCAGCTCCGAAGAACGGGCGAGATTTGTGAGTTAAATTTTTAACCACAAAAAAGGATACGAAAAACGATACAAGAACAACGAATGAAAAAAGCTTACATTTTCCCCGGCCAGGGATCTCAGTTTGTAGGAATGGGCAGAGACCTGTACGAGCAACACGACGAAGCAAAAAAACTGTTCGACAAGGCAAATGAGATTCTGGGCTTTAACATTACCGACATCATGTTCAGCGGCACCGACGAGGAACTGAAGCAGACCAAAGTTACCCAGCCGGCTATATTCCTGCACTCGGTGGCGCAGGCAGCCGTAGCCAAAGATTTTGCCCCGGATATGATGGCGGGCCACTCATTGGGAGAGTTTTCAGCGCTGGTTGCCAGTAAAGTTTTAAACTTTGAAGATGGGCTGCGCTTGGTTTCGAAACGTGCTTTAGCCATGCAGGCGGCCTGCGAGGCAAACCCATCAACGATGGCGGCTATACTTGGTCTGGATGATGCGAAGGTAGAGGAAATATGTGCTTCCATAGCGGACCAGATAGTAGTGCCTGCCAACTATAACTGCCCCGGCCAACTGGTGATTTCGGGCTCTAACAAAGGGATAGAAATAGCCTGCGAGAAAGTGAAAGAGGCCGGTGCCAAGCGTGCCCTGCCGTTGCCGGTGGGCGGCGCCTTCCACTCGCCGCTGATGAAGCCTGCCGAAGAGGAACTGGCCAAAGCCATTGAATCGACTACCTTTAGCCAGGGTATCTGCCCCATTTACCAAAATGTAGACGCACAACCGCACACCGACCCCACCGAGATAAAGCAAAACCTGATAAAGCAACTTACCGCGCCAGTGCGCTGGACACAGTCGGTGCAGCAGATGGTTGCCGACGGCGCAACTGATTTTATTGAGTGCGGCCCCGGCAAGGTACTGCAGGGCTTGGTGAAGAAGATCGATCGCAACGCCGAAGTAAGTTCTGTGGAGTAAACCGCAGTTTCATAGTTGAAAGTATCTGCAAACCCGGCAGGTTTTCAAAATCTGCCGGGTTTTACATATTCTGGAACGGAGAATCTGAAGTATAAAGGCTGATTCGTATACCTGGATTCACGTTAGCAGACTTCTAGCCTCGTAAGCCTGAACGGAGGGCGTGCAGTATGAATATGTACAGCGCTGATGTTCCCGGTAGTATACCTGCTGCTGCATGGTAAAGGCAAGGCTGCCCCGAAACAGATGCCGCAGGATGAAGTGGTTCCGCATCATCCGGCTTGGGTAAGGCTTTCTTACTAATCAAAGGTACTGGCTTAACCATTCCTTTGCAGCATCCTCATCTGCAAATTTTTTCATCGGGAGTGTGTTACTGTTGCAAGGACGAAACATATCATTTAGAAACTGTAGCCTGCTGAAACGCCGAAGTTTTGAGCCAGGAAACCTGTGCTGCTAATTACGGGTGTCCAGTTGAGCCGAAACATGAAACCGTTGTCCGGCGGCTGAAAGCGATACCCTACATTCAAATACCCATTTGCTCCCCAACCATTCTCTTCTATAATTTCGGGGTTTGTGGGGCTATCAATTACAGTATCAGCATAATGAGGTGTAAGGCCTAAGCCCGCCTCGAATGAGCTTTTGTTTTTACCCATTAAGTAATTCAAGCCGATAGGAAAAGCCAGAACACCTTTCATTTCGTTTCCTGCGTCAGCATTTGCTGTACATGTAAAGATACCACCAACACCTACCCGAAAGCCTATTCCATCCTGCGCTCCCAGCATAAGCCGCATGTTGTAATTTACAGAAGCTTGCAAGCCTTGTCCAAAAGCTTCTATAAAGATTGCCTTTCTGAAACTGCCCGGCGTTTCTAATTGCGCTTTAACCTGTAAGGTTAAGAAAACAACAAGAATTTTAAAGGATTTGGTTTTCAATGAAGTATGAATTTTTGCTAATGTTAGGTTTAACAGTGGCGAAGTTCCCGTAAAGGTGTGATTAGGCTACTTTGTCTTATTTTACTGTTCATTTTCAACCTGAACATAAAACACATCTTCTTCACCACATCCACATGATAAAAATTATCCTCCACATGATGGACATTCTTCTACATCACAATTCGAAAGGTGATATTGACCTTTAAGGCAGCCACAATCATGACAAGGATTTTGTGACCATTCATACTTCTCCTTTCCATATGCTATGCGGAAAAAAAACTCACCTGCTAATCTTAACCCGTTGTACTTCTGAATCTTTACGATTTCTAAAGGAATTAATTTATGAACCTCTGTGCCATTATAATGGACAAATCTCTCTTTAAAATTATTCATCAAATCTGCTTCACTCGACCATAGGGATTTTTCAATGCACTCATGTAAATCTTTATTTAGATGCTTCTGATGGAAGTAGTGTACGAATTCAAATAGTTGAACGAAGTTGGACTTCAGCTCATGATGATTATATGTTAGTTCATAATGGAGAACTTGATTACGATAATTAATAGCCTTATTTATTAATCTTTTCTCTTTGTCATCAATCTTAATATTTGAAATTGAAATTAACCTTTCTAACGCTTGTGAAATTGAAACTGTATTCTTCGGCTTATCAACATTTTCATAAATCAAAATTGGATGTTCAATTTTTAGAATATACTTCATTAACAGTTCAAGACCTTGGATAAGTAGAAAGATTGTGAATGGCCACTTGCTCTTATCTTTCTTAGTTCTTCTGTAATATCTTATTGATTCATTTATAAATGAGTAAGAGTTTTCTAGAATCGAGATTGAATTTTGTACAGGTTTCTTCATTTTTATATTGATGAAGCTTAACTATCTTCTAAATGTGGATATTCCCTTTTCTGCACGATGTACGAAGACAATTCCAGCTATTACTTAAACCAAAAGCTATCTTGGAACGAATATAGACTAAAAGTATACAACGTATACTACATCTCCAGCACCCGAACCTCTAAATCATCCTCGCATTCCTCCAGCAATTCCTTTATACTTTTCCCCAACACCGGATGCACCAGATCCGGCGCTATTTCGGCCAGCGGCATGAGCGTAAAGCGGCGGAGGTGCAGTTGTGGATGCGGAATGGTGAGGCGCTGCGTTTGCAGCACGAGGTTGTCGTAAAACAGGATGTCGATGTCAATAACGCGGGAGCCCCAGTGCTCCTGCCTTACGCGCCCCAGTTCCTGCTCAATCGCATTTATACTTTGCAGCACCTGTTCGGGCGTTAACGCTGTCTGCACTTCCAGTACCTGGTTTAGGAAGGGGGGCTGGTCGGTTTTGCCCCAGGCGGCGGTTTCGTATAGTTTGGAGTTGCATGTAATTGGCCCGACCTGCGCGGCTATACTTGCGCGGGCCTGCTGCAGGTATAAAATGCGGTCGCCGAGATTGCCGCCCAGCAGCAGGTATAGCCTAGGCATGTCTCCGGAAGAAATCTATACTCAGATCAGCAGCTATGCGGGCAGGTTCCGGCAACTCATTGTCCTCAAACGGGTGTTTACCTCCGAAAGAGTGGTTTGCCTGAGGAAGCAGGTGCAGCTCGGCGTCCGGCTTGTGCTGTTTTAGAACATGAGCTGCCTCCAGGGGCACTGTTTCGTCCTCCTCGCCATGCAGTATCAGCAGCGGCTGCTGCATTTTTGTGAGTCCCTGCGGTATGCTCAACCGGTTTTTGTTTTGCTCAAAGTTCTCCACAAGCTGGTAGTAAAGCGGCATTTGCTGACCCGTGCGGCTGTTCGCTACCCACTGCACGCCTTCGCGCTGCCATTGCTCCATCACGCCCGGGGCCCAGCGTTGGTCGTAATCGCTTACGCCTGCCCAGGTAGCTACGGCCTTGATCCGTGGATCTTCGGCGGCTTTTAAAATAACAGCACCGCCACCACGACTATGGCCTATCAGGTATAAATTATTTAAGTTGAGTTCCTTTTGTTGCAGCGGCCCTTGGGTATCGTTCAGCAAATCAATCAGCGCTTCCAAGTCATCGAGTTCCAGGCTGAAGTTGTTGCGGCCAAAAGCTTCCAGGTCGTGTACATCCGAATCATCCGCTACGGTGGTGCCGTTGTAAGAAAAGTTGAATTTAATGAACATAAAGCCCTGCTCGGCAAAATAGCGTGCCAGCAAATTAAAATGCCCCCAGTCTTTGAAGCCTTTAAAGCCATGGGTGAAAATAACAACAGGTTTGGGCTGTCCGTCCTGGGCAAAGGTTGCATCGGCCGTAAATGGGCGACCGTGTGCGGGGTATACTACAAAGTTAACTTTCATTATAGTTTATTGTTAGCAGTAGGGTAACTGATGTTTGCTTAACTGGTCGTTTTAACCGGCCTCCCCGCTGGTGCGAGCTTGCAGCTCGTACTTTTTTCTGTAGACGTAAAAGTACGAGCTGCAAGCTCGCACCAGCAGAAGTCAGTTATGAACTGTCTGCTTTATCAGATTCATCACTTTTATGCAATTTAACAAGCAACAACCAGCAAGCAACAATTATACTCCGTTTTGGCGGCACACGTTTGGAAACCACTTTTGCAGGCAGTAATATTGTAGACCCAACACATGAGCATCAGCCTAAAGGAAATACAAGCGCCCATCGCGCAGGAGATGGAGCTGTTCGAAAAGAAGTTCAGGACCTCGATGAAGTCGAAGGTGCTGCTTCTGGATCGGATCATGAGCTACATCGTAAAGCGAAAAGGCAAGCAGATGCGGCCGATGTTCGTGTTCTTCATGGCCAAGCTTTTCCGGGGTGATGGCATTGGCGATGCTACTTACCGCGGCGCCGCCCTGATAGAGCTGCTGCACACGGCCACGCTGGTGCACGACGATGTGGTGGACGATGCCAACTACCGCCGGGGTTTCTTTTCGGTAAATGCGCTCTGGAAAAACAAAATCGCCGTGCTGGTAGGCGATTATTTATTATCAAGAGGTCTGCTGCTTTCGCTGCACAACGATGATTTTGAGCTGCTCAAGATTGTATCTAACGCGGTACGCGAGATGAGCGAAGGGGAGTTGCTGCAAATCGAAAAAGCCCGCCGCCTCGACATCACCGAAGAAGTATACTTTGACATCATCCGCCAGAAAACCGCTTCGCTGATTGCCTCCTGCTGCGCGGTAGGTGCCGCCTCGGCTGGAGCTTCGAAGGAGGAAGTGGAAAAAGCCCGTTTGTTTGGCGAGAAAGTAGGCATCGCCTTCCAGATAAAAGATGATTTATTTGATTACGGCACCGCCGAGATCGGCAAACCCGTGGGCATCGACATTAAAGAAAAGAAGATGACACTGCCGCTGATCCATGCCCTCCAGAATACTGACTGGCTGACCAAGCGCCGCATGATTTATAGCGTAAAAAACAACAACGGCGACAGCAAGCGCGTGCAGCAGGTTATTGATTTTGTGAAGCAATCAGGTGGCATCGCTTATACCATAAAAGCGATGAACCAGTACCACGCCGAGGCACTCGCTATACTTAACACGTTCCCTGTCTCGCCGTCGCGCACTTCGCTCGAGCAACTGATTGCCTATACTATCGAGCGGGAGAAGTAGGCTTTCGTTTTTCCTTTATCGGGAATGTACAGTTGCGTGGAAGACCTCGCAGGAGCTGCGCGCACTGCAAAGTTTTTGCAAGGTACATAACAAAATGAGCCGCTACTTTTAAAGTAGCGGCTCATTTTGATTTAAACCGATGAGCGAAAAACGAGCAACGAAAAACGAAACTACGCCTTCTCCTCCAGCAGTTCGTCCATGGTCTTGTTAAATTCAGCTACCCAATCCTCGTAGTATTTGCCGGTGCCGGGACCGGAGAAACCCGTATGTATTTTGCGCACTTTGCCGTCGCGGCCGATGAAGATAGTAGTTGGAAATGACATGACATGGTTAAGCGCAGGCAGGGCTTTGGCTGCTGCTTCATTGTCGGATATACCGGCTACGAGCAAATCATAGTTAATATCGAAGCGGTCTTGCATCTTGCTGATACGGGCAGCGGCTTTGTCAAACTCCGGACTTCGCTCAAAACCAAGGCCGATTATCTCAAGGCCGCGATCTTTGTTCTTGTCATAGTATGGCGCCAGGAAGTTGGTTTCGTCCATACAGTTGGGGCACCAGGAACCCATTAGCTGCACCAGCACCACCTTGTCTTTATACTTGGGGTCGGATAAAGATACTTTTTCGCCCTGCAGATTCGGGAATGTGAACGACAGCGCATCGTAACCTTCTTTCAGGAATGTAAGAGAATCAGCGTCGGCTAATCTGGCATTGGCATCGCGTCTGGCAGTCCAGGTTTCGTGGCCGCTCATGCCGGAATAAAATTCGCCCTGCAGGGTGCTATCATAGGCAGGCGTAGCCGTAAATAGAAAAGCATGGTTGCCATCAAAAGTCGACAACTTGAGCTGATTGCCTTCTACCTGGCCGTTCAGGTAACGGTAATCGCCTGTTTCAGTCAGGAAGGTGCCGGTTACTTCGTTGCCATTCTGTTTAAAGATACCTACAGCATCGTAGGTGCTACCGTCTCCCTCGTCGAACTCTACCTGCCAGCTGCCATCAAAGTTATAGGTAGCTTCGGCGGGATTGGTGGCGAAACGGTTGCTTTGGCCATGCGCCGCTGTAAACGGAACGGAATACGGCATTTTGGTATCGTTTTTCACAAAGCGGCCCACCATCTGGTGGCCGTTCACTTTGGCAATCAGATCAGCATCAAAAATATGCAGCCCGATTTTAAGGGAGTCGTTTTGCTGCTGAATGCTGTCGAGCAAAATGCGCTCTTCGCCGTTTATCAGGTATAGCATTGTTTTATTGTCCTCAGTGGCGGCTTCCATCAGGAACGGAATTTCCTGGCCCTGCGCCTGCAGTACCACGCGCCATATGCCGGGTTGTATGGTGTTATCGGTGGAGGTAGTAGACGTACAGGATGTTATCACTTGCGTAAAGGTTAGCATCAAAAACAAAAACAGCCGAACAGGTGTATTAAAAATAGACAGTTTCATGTATAAATAAAATAGTATAAGTTGATAAGGCAAAAATAGAGGATATAGTTCTAAAATCCGCATCATGCCTGTTTCGCTGTATTATTTGGCTTCTGTAAGTATTCATCAGAGCGAATGTTATGCTTGAAGTATGATATTTCGTACATTTGTAAACGTCACAATAAAGCTTTTAAAACACTAACAATAGCAAAACTATGGCATTTGATTTAGGAATGATCAAGGCGGTTTATGCCGGCATGGAAGAGCGCGTGAACGCTGCCCGTAATAAAGTTGGAAGACCACTTACCCTGACAGAGAAGATCCTTTATTCGCACCTCTACGAAGGTCCGGCTACAGGGGCGCATGAGCGCGGCCAGTCTTACGTAGACTTTGCGCCGGACAGGGTGGCGATGCAGGATGCAACAGCACAGATGGCCTTGCTTCAGTTTATGCAGGCAGGCAGACCTACTGTAGCGGTACCGTCTACGGTGCACTGCGACCACCTGATTCAGGCGCGTATCGGTGCTGATTCTGACTTACGCGATGCTTACGATGAGAACAGAGAAGTATATGATTTCCTGGCTTCTGTATCTAATAAATATGGTATTGGTTTCTGGAAACCTGGCGCCGGTATTATTCACCAGGTTGTATTAGAGAATTATGCTTTTCCGGGCGGTATGATGATTGGTACCGACTCGCACACGCCAAATGCGGGTGGCTTGGGTATGATTGCCATTGGCGTGGGCGGTGCCGATGCCGTTGACGTAATGGCCGGTATGCCCTGGGAGCTGAAGTTTCCGAAAGTTATTGGTATAAAGCTGACCGGTAAGCTGAGCGGCTGGGCATCAGCAAAAGATGTTATTTTAAAAGTGGCCGGCATACTTACTGTAAAAGGCGGTACCGGCGCGATTGTAGAATATATCGGAGAGGGAGCGGAAAGCCTTTCCTGTACCGGCAAAGGCACTATTTGTAACATGGGTGCCGAGATTGGCGCAACCACTTCCGTATTTGCCTACGACAGCAGTATGCGTGAATACCTTAATGCAACTAACCGCGAAGAAATAGTGCAGATGGCCGACCAGGTAGCACAACACCTGCGTGCCGACGAAGAAGTATACGCCAACCCGGCTGCTTTCTACGACCAGCTGATCGAAATTAACTTATCAGAACTGGAGCCACACGTAAACGGCCCTTTCACGCCGGATGCCGCCTGGCCGATTTCGCAGTTTGCTGCCGTGATAAAAGAGCATAATTGGCCTGCTAAACTGGAGGTTGGTCTGATTGGTTCGTGCACTAACTCTTCTTACGAAGATTTAACGCGCGCTGCTTCAGTTGCTGCCCAGGCCGTTGAAAAGAATCTGGTAGCCCAAGCGGAGTTTACCATCACGCCGGGTTCTGAAATGGTACGTTATACTACTGCCCGCGATGGCTTGCTAGATACTTTTGCGGAGATGGGCGGCGTGGTGCTGGCTAATGCCTGCGGCCCGTGCATCGGCCAGTGGGCACGCCATACAGACGATCCGACGCGTAAAAACTCCATTATTACTTCTTTTAACCGCAACTTTGCCAAGCGCAACGACGGCAATCCAAACACACATGCCTTTGTGGCCTCTCCCGAAATTGTAACGGCCTTCGCTATTGCCGGTGATCTTACTTTTAACCCGCTTACGGATACACTGCCAAATAAAGATGGCCAGCAGGTGAAGCTGGATGAACCCCGCGGCATTGAACTGCCACCTAAGGGCTTTGCCGTAGAAGATGCCGGGTATGATGCCCCAGCCGAAGACGGAAGCAGCGTAGAGGTAGTGGTTGATCCCAAGTCTGACCGCCTGCAACTGCTGGAAGGATTTAAACCCTGGGAAGGCACTGATCTGAAAGGCCTTAAACTGCTCATCAAAGCGCAGGGCAAGTGCACAACCGACCACATTTCGATGGCTGGACCGTGGCTGAAATACCGTGGCCACCTCGACAACATCTCTAACAACATGCTGATTGGCGCCATGAATGCGTTTAACGGCGAGGCCAACAAAGTATTTAACAGCATGACCCGCGGTTACGAAGCTGTTCCGGCCACAGCCCGTACATTTAAGGCGGCAGGAATAGGAAGTGTAGTGGTAGGAGACGAAAACTATGGCGAGGGATCTTCCCGGGAGCATGCAGCCATGGAGCCGCGCCATCTGGGCGTGCGCGCTGTTATCGTGAAATCGTTTGCGCGTATACACGAAACTAACCTGAAGAAGCAAGGGATGCTGGCGCTTACGTTCGCCAACAAATCAGATTATGATTTAATAGAGGAAAATGATACCTTCGATATTATAGGATTAGAGAATTTTGCACCGGGCCAGCCGCTCAAAGTGGTATTGCATCACAGTGATGGCAGCCAGGACAGCTTCCCGGTTAATCAGACTTACAACCAGGGTCAGATCGAATGGTTTAAAGCGGGTTCCGCTCTTAACCTGATCCGCCTGAAAGAGAAGCAAAGTACAAATTCATAATTGCTGACGTTAAGTTTTATAAACAGAAAAGCCTCACCAATCGGTGAGGCTTTTCTGTTTATAGGCATACTTCCTGTTGAAGTTAAACAGAAACATCTATACTTTATTTTTGCACCACTACAAGTCGTTTAACGATACTGGTGTTACTGTAATTGATGCGCACAAAGTATATGCCTGGTGTCATTCCTTTTATATTTATACTTACTGTCATCTCCGGCGAGTTGCTGAACTTCACTTGCGGCAAGCTGATTTTACCTGCTATGTCTGTGAAAATAATTTCGGGTTGCCTATCGGATGTTCCGTCAGGCAGAAGGCGGATAGTAACGGACTCAGTAGCAGGAACAGGATAAACTTCTAAAGCTTTGGCGATGGCTGCCGCGGATGTTTCCTGCACATGAACCACTTTAACTATAGATGTTTCGGTGCAGCCCCACTTGTCTGAGGCAACCAGTTCTACCTCGTATGTACCTGGTTTCTGAAAAGTATAAATCAAATCCTTTGCAGTTACCGGCTCCTGGTTATTAATGCGCCAGCGCCAGCCATTGCTCTTGGTACTTTTGTTGCTAAAACTGACGGCTATACCTGGGAAAACCGCTGCAGGGCTAATCTCAAAATCAGCGACAGGAGCGGCAGGCAGCGAAAAAGCAGCCGCTGCCGCCGTACTCTCAAACAAGGAATCGGCGTTGGCAGCATAAATCGTTGTTGCGGCGGTGAAGGCAGGTAATGTATAGGAGGTGCCGGCGCCTAAAAAGTGCTTTTTCTCCGCATCAGCATAAAAGTTAAAATTATGGCCATTTTCCGGCGCCCAGGTAGGGAAGCTTCCGGCGCAGGCAGTATCTGCAAGAGCCAGCGGAACAGGGCCCGCTTTCATGCGGCCATACTTTAGCTGCGCGGCGGCGGCATGTTGTTGTAGTTCTTTCAAGTTGTCGCCCGCCAGCAGGGCGAAGGCTATTACTATGGTTTCACCCGGCGCAATATTGTCAGAAGTGCCGCCTACTACATGCGAAATATTATTGCCAAAGCCGCCTCCATCTGCCTTGGTTCTGGCCACACCGCCCGATAAGGCTGTAAATTTTTCGGCTGAAGTAAAACCGTCTTCTATAGCGAGTGTGCCGGTGCCGCCGCCAATGTTATCTATAGCATAGTAGGATGGCTCGTTTTTGGTCAGCAGCTTGATGCCTGTGTAGGGCAAATCAGTCATCGTGTTGTAAGCGTAGCCCAAGTGGTTGGTGCTGTCCCAGTCTGCTGTATTCGAAGTATAGGCACCGATATCCCAGTCTGCAAAAATGCCGGTATAGAGTTTTTTTATACTTTCTTCCGTCAGGTTTTTGATATGATATTCGAGTATAACATAGTTTCTGTCGGGCTCCTCGCTCCAGGCATAGGCCACGTGCTTTACCTGCACACCCAGGTGCTGATCGGAAGGATAGGTGTCGTGCATCACCGCGCGTGCCTCCTGTGCAGCCATGGGGGTAGCCAGGTGCAGCCGGGCAGCGCTGGTAGCAGTGAAATCCCCGTCGCTTACATACTGCTCGTCCCGGATATTATCCGACACATGCGTGGCATCAGTAGCAACAAGTAATCCTCCTTCAAACAACAGCGATGCGCCGCCCTTGTACTGGATGCCATCGCCCTGCGCCAGGTTAAGGCCGTTATAACCCAGGTTACCCATGCTGTTAATAGTTACCTTCAGATTGTTTGCATCCAGAGTAACGAAATCGGGATTGATAGTAATCGTAAAATACTGGAAGTCGGTATAAGCGCCATCGGAGAAGCTCAGGCGCAGGGTAACTTCAGTGTTATAGGGCACATCGTCGGCCACTTTGATTTGAAAAGGCTGCTGGCTATTGCCTATAGATGCCATGGTGCCTAGGCTGCCAAGCGACAGGTTGCCCTGTGTTACAGTTACGTAAGGAGAAGAAGAGGTTAGCTCTACCTGCAGGTTCTGGACCGGCGCCAGGTAGTTTACAAATGCTGCTGTAACGGCAACGGTAGCGCCCGCATAAGGTATTTGCCTATCAGCAACGGAAAAGCTGCTGCACCGCACCGATTTTACAGCAGTTGCTAGTAAAGCCTTTTTCATGTTCAGGCGGCCTTTGCCCAGCATTTCCAGGTAAGGCTTGTTGCCTGCCAATTGATAAATGTCATCAGTCGTCATCCGCAGCCGCTCCATTACCTGCCGGGCATTCAGTTCCGGGAAATAAGCCCGCACCAATGCTGCCGCGCCCGATACCATCGGAGCCGCAAACGAAGTGCCGCCCAATCCGGTGACCAATCCTGTATCGTTGCCACCCGATAAGGAACGCACACCAACAGACGGAGCCGTCAGATCGATATGATAACTATAAGTATAATCTGAGAATTTTACATCTGTAGCGGTAGTGCCTCCTACGGAAAGCACATTGTCATACGAGGCAGGGTAAATGTCCAAGGGGCTGCCGTTGTCTGTGTTACCTGCTGCGGCTATAATAACGACGTCTTTGTTGATGACGGCATAGTTGATAATATCCTGCTCAAACTGCGAACGGCCTTCGCCGCCCCAGGAAAGGTTTATCACCTTGCAGCCTTTATCTGCCGCATAAACAATGGCTTCGTACCCGCCGAAACTGCTGCCTTTGGACGAAAAAACTTTTAAGGGTAGAAATTTAGAATTAAAACCTGTTCCGGCTATGCCCGAGCCATTGTTGGTAGCAGCAGCTGCCAGACCAGCCACAGCGGTGCCGTGGCCTTTACTGCTTTTAGGATCATCGCTCGGATTATTGTCATTGTCGGCAAAGTCCCAGCCCTGGTAGTTGTCGGTGTAGCCGTCGCCGTCGTTGTCAATGCCATCAATCGGGTCGGCGGTATTATACTTTACCTTGTCCTTTAGCTCCTGATGCGTAAAGCGGGTACCCGTGTCCAGTATGCCTATCAACACGTCATCCCTTCCCTGCGTTACCTCCCAAGCCGGAAAAGCCTGAATAAGTTTGAGGTAATATTGTAAAGTTGTGGTAGAGTCGGCAGAGGGATCGTTAGGCTGAAACAGCGGTTCGCGCAGGTATATCGGCTCCACATAGGCCACCGCGCCGGTGCTCATTAACGTGCGTTGCACCTGCTGCAGGCTTTGTCTTGTGTTATAGGTCAGCTCATAAAGCAGCGACAGGTCTACGGCTCCTGTCGCGACACGGGCATTGGCAGGCGGCGCAGCCTTGGGAAACTTTTGCCGGATGCCTTTCGCGCCGATCTTGGTATAGGCCGCATGCAATCTGGAGGCCGCAGGAGCTGCAAGGCGCGCATTAGCGCTGGATTTTAGCTTATATACCACCGTGTAAGCTTTGGTATGTGCCGATGCCGTGTCTGCCTGTTGCGCCTCTGCCGCTTGTGCAGGTGTTATTGCGAGCAACATACCAACTATACACCATTTGAATGCTGTTAGAGGAGTAAACATTTTATCTAAAACAGAATGCCTTTAAGTTATATTATTGAACTTTTGTGGTATAAGAAAAAGACCGCCTATGCGCTCTAAAGGTATAGATGAATTAGGATTAGTGTCCTGACCTTTCCGGGAATTTATGTAACTTTCCGAAAGAAAAACAAATTTATTAAAATTATCTTATATAGTAATGTTTGTATGAAAATTAATCTGAAAGATAAACACCAGCCTATACTTGACGCAGCGATTCGTGCGTTGCATGAGCGCACGTTCTTTGCGCAGTATCCTGAGAACCCCTCGCCCGAAATTTATGGCGAAAATGCTGATAAAGAAGGCCGTGCGAAGTATAAAACGTATTTGAACAGCCAGTTTACGGAGTTGCTGCAATCTGAGCCGGAAGCTTGGGTAGGGCAGGAGGAGTCGCCGTATGAGCAGCAGGCGCTCGGTGTAAAATATCCTTTTTTCTCGCCTGATACCTTGGTTAACCGTGCTGAAGAAGCGTACCACGTGTGGCGCAAGGTAAAGCCCTCAGACCGGGCGGCTATACTTGTAGAATCGCTGGAGCAAATAAAAAGCCGCTTCTTTGAAATTGCCTATGCCACCATGCATACCACCGGCCAGGCATACATGATGTCGTTTCAGGCATCGGGGCCGCACGCCGCCGACCGTGCCCTCGAAGCAATTGCTGCCGGACTGGAGGAGCAAACACGCTTTCCGGAGACAACAGCTTGGGAAAAACCTATGGGCAAGTATAATCTTAAGCTGAACAAATCGTGGAAAGCGGTGCCGAAAGGTGTGGCGCTTGTTATTGGATGCGCTACTTTCCCAACCTGGAATACGGTGCCGGGCATGTATGCGAGCCTCGTAACCGGCAACCCAGTTATCATCAAACCTCATCCTAAAGCCGTGTTGCCCATTGCCATAGTGGTGGCAGAGGTGCAAAAAGTGCTGCAGGAGAATGGCCTGAACCCAAACATCTGCCAACTGGCAGTGGATGCCGACGACCATCTAATAACAAAAGAACTGGCTGAAAACCCGAAGGTAAAACTGATTGACTATACCGGCGGCACCGAGTTCGGAAATTATGTAGAAAGCCTGCCAGGCAAAACGGTTTTCACTGAAAAGACAGGCGTGAATTCTATTATACTTGACTCGGTAGATGACCTGGATAAAGTGGCGCAAAACCTTGCTTTCTCGGTAAGCTTATACTCCGGGCAGATGTGCACAGCACCGCAAAACTTTTTTGTGCCTGAAGGCGGCATCAAAGCCGGAGGTGAAATTGTACCTTACGAGGAGGTTGTGCAAAAACTTGCCGGAGCAGTTACCAGTCTGATAAATAACCCGAAGGCCGGGCCGCACATTCTGGGAGCTATCCAAAACCCGGCTACCACAGCGCGCGTGCAGGATGTTGCCTCCATCAAAGGGAAAGAACTATTGGGTACCAGCGATTTCAGCAACCCGATGTTTGCCAATGCCCGAACCTGCACGCCGGTGATGTATGAGGTGAATGCCAGCGAAAAGGAAAGTTACAGCAAGGAGCTCTTTGGCCCAATTGTGCTCGTCATTAAAACTAAAGATACCAACCAGTCGATTGCCATAGCCAAGGAGATGGCCATGCGGTACGGCGCTATTTCGTGCGGTGCTTATACGACAGATCCGGAGGTGAAGGAGCAGATTATGGATGAAATGAGCCTGGCGGGCACCCCTGTAAGCTTTAACCTGACCGGCGGCATCTATGTAAACCAGAACGCCGGCTTCTCCGACTTCCACGTAACAGGTGGCAATCCCGCCGGCAATGCATCTTTTACCAACCCTGAATTTGTGATCAAGCGCTTTACGTGGGTTGGTTTTCGCGAGCCTGTGGCCGGATAAAGTATAAGCCATAAAAAAATCCCCTGCTGTATCCACAACAGGGGATTTTTATGTTTTAACCGAAAAAGTCTTCCAGGTCTTTTTTAATGTTGTTGATTCCATTCTGCAAATCCTGCCAGGTAGAGTGATTGTCTTTGGCACTTGCCATTTTGTTGGCGATCAGCTCCCGTTTTTTTTCCAGGCCCGCAATGTGCTCGTGGTAAGTATGGTGCGAGTCAGCCGCCGTAGCATTGGCGCGTGCTTTCAGCGTTTTAATTTTACTATCCAGCTCATCCATGCTTTTTTGAATATCAGCACGCGATAGGTTGCTGGGGGCGCGCATGTGTTCTGGTTTTAAAGGGTAGTTATCCATATCTTCCTGTTTTCAGTTAAATATTTTAGCCAACATGGCAGCTGTTCCTCCTCTAAATACTCCTTTAAGCGCCAAAAGGATATACAGAATCAAAGAAGAAATAACTTTTATTTAATTAGCTTAAGCTGGATATTCATCCTTGCAGTGCAAGTAATTTTTATACTTGCCGCTGCTTCTTTATGCGGTGTATCAAGTCGTACCAAAACATATGTGCACCTGTGCCAGATGTATGGGCAAATAAAATTATTCCTGCTAAAATACATAGTATGCAGCATTTGAAAAGAGCAGTCCATTTATTATTTTTGTTTATCTGAAACAGGTATGCCACCCCTGCTGTGGGTGCAGCATTCTTGGATTCACTTTCCCGGACTTTTTTATATCTGAATGCATGAACTCATCAAATGCCTTACTGGATTTGATCCTGTTAGTTGACGACGACGACACTACTAATTATTTGAATGAGCGACTGCTGAAGGAGATGCAGGTGGCCAAACAGATTCTGGTACTTAAGAATGGCCAGGAAGCAATAGAATATCTCAAAAAAGCTAATAATGCTTTAGAAAATCACCCGGATCTGATGTTCCTCGACATTAAAATGCCTGTAATGGATGGGTTTACTTTTCTGGAAGAGTACCACAGCAGCGGGCTTGATGCAGGCGATCATGTAATCATCCTGATGCTGACTTCTTCTGCCAGTTTTTATGATCTGGAGCGGTTAAAAAATTATAAAAAAGTAAAAAAGCATTTCTCTAAAGCACTTACAAAACATGATGTACAGGAGATAATGAAAGATTACTTTAAGCAAAAAGAGGTTGGAAAGTAACTGTAATAATTATAAACTAAGTAAGCAGATGAAAGTAGTATAAATATACTTTCATTTTACTCACGAAGCTGGCATTTATCCTTAAATGCCAGCTTTGCTTTTTAAAGTTGATTTTCTGGTACCAGTTCTGCGGCAGGCCAGGTGAAGGTAAACGTGCTGCCTCGGCCAGCGGAGGTTACCCACACGCGGCCGCCTTTTTCAAGTATAATTTTTTTTACGATTGACAAACCCAGGCCAGTGCTGTCGGTACGGGCGAAGCTGGCACCGGTATCATACATGTCAAAGATATTTCCCTGTACTTCCTGCGGAATACCGGGGCCATTGTCCTTAATGGTAAATTCAATAAAATCATCCAGCAGTGTATAGCTTATTTCCACCAGCGCCTGCTTAGGGGCATCGTGGTACTTGATGGCGTTGCCAATGATGTTGCTGAAAACCTGGTACAGGTATACTTCCTGGGTATAGAGCACGGGCATATTGGGGTTTACCTCAATCAAAAAGTTGGCAGGCACACTTAAAGAAGTAATAACCAGGTGCAACAGCGTGTGGATATCGATTATTTTTTTGGGAATACTGCTGTGGCCCGCCAGCGAATAAGCTAATATACTGGTTATTAGCCTGTCCATTTTATGTGTTTGCTGGCGAAGCATCGGGAACATTTGTTGAGCTTCCTCCAGGTGACTTGCCTCTATGCAGGCTTCAAGCGTCAAGGCCAGGCCGTTGATGTTTTGCAGCGGCCCCCGCAGATCGTGCGATACGGTGTGGGCAAAGGAATCCAGGTCTTTGTTAATTTTTTGCAGCAACAGGTTCTTTTTCTCCCGCTCTTCCAGCAGCTGACTGATTTCATGGTTAGACATGTGCAGTTGCTTGTTCAGCCGTCTGATTTCCTGCAACTGCTGTTCTGTTTCAAGGTTGCGCAGGCGCAGTTGCTCCAGCAGTTCCAACAGCTTTATGTTCTGCTTTTTAATTTCGGCATAAGGCGATACCGAAGCCTCATAGTCAAAATGCTGCGCCCATTTATCAGCAACAGACTTGGTAACTACCGGTGCATTGCGAGGCAGGCGCAGGCGCAGGGTTACGGTAGTGCCTTTTTCCGGGCTGCTTTCTATATCAAAAAAGTCTACCAGCTTCCGGGAATTGGCGAGGCCGTTGCCTCTGGAATGAAAGCTGCCGGCGCCATCCTGCACCAAACGTTCTGCATTGGCAATGCCACGGCCGCGATCCGTTACAACCGCCTCAAGGTAATGGGTGCCTGCCTCCTCTGTTACATTCAGGTCAACATGACCGCAACCAACATGCTCTACCACGTTGCGGCATATTTCGGAAACGGCAGTGGCAAATTTTGTCTGTCCCACCATGGCTACGCCCAGGTTTTCGGATAACTGCATGGCATGCTTATAAGCCAGCACGGCGTCCAGCTCGTTGTTGATTTCTATTTTGATGATGTTTCTAGGCATGGTTGGTTATGTTTTGCTCCGGACTACAACTACCAGGGCGTCGTCGGTCTGGCGGCTGTGGTCTCTGTATAGTACGGCGGCAATGGTGGTCGGATCGTGGCGGTGCAGGTTGGGATAAGCGCTCATGTCCCATCTTGATTTAAGCCCGTCAGAGTGCAGGACAAGCAGCCTGGCATTATGCCATTCTAAGGCTTGCGTATGGAGCCTGGCAGGAATGTTGTGGCCCAGCGTGCCATTATAAGACATCACGCTTTTGGCTGCGGCCTCGCTTGTAGTAAAAATCTTGCCGGCAATGTTGCCGACGCCACACAGGTTTATGTGCTGTTTAGCGGCATCGATGCACGCTACCAGCCCCACGGCTCCCCTGGTATGGCGTATGCCTTCATGCACCTGCCGCAGTATGGCGGCCGGATCGTGCTGGAGGCTACGGCCAAATATCTGCACGGCCTGCTGGCTGGCCTCGTAGGCTTTGGGACCATGGCCAAGCCCGTCCAGCACAATTACATAACAGTTGTGTTTTTCGTCCAGCACTGCCCAGCCGTCGCCGCATAGCTCCTGGTTAGCCATAGGCACTGCCACAGCTCCAATTTCGAAGCAGCTTGTGGCGTTGGGCCCTGCAGCCCGGCGACCGTCTTTGTAAAGGCGTGACAGTATAACCGTGCCGCTGCCTGCCTGTGAATAAAGATCAAACACATCCGATTGCCTTTGTATAGCACCCAATCCCTCGCCTGCCGTACCTGCCGTAGAAACGCCATCCAGCAGCATCCGTTGCGGATCGTACATACCAGGACCTTTATCCAGACAGATTATCTCCAGTCCGCCGGGCTCCGAGTCCAGGCACCTGACCAGAAACTCGCCTCCCTTCGAGGCGTACTTCACAAGGTTCGACGCCATCTCTGAAACGACAATATTTACCTTGCCTACTTGCGTTTTAGACAGGCCGCAGTTTATGGCCATGCCGGTGATATCCCTCTTGATAATGTTGGCGTAGGTTTTATCAGGCAGTATAAAGCGCCTGTGCTGCTTAACGTCCATTTTGCCAGTGGATAAGGATGATAGTGGTTCCTTGGCCCGGCGTGCTCTGGATGGAGAACTCGTTCACCAGCCGTCTGGCGCCGGGCAGGCCAACACCCATGCCGCTACCTGTGGAGTAGCCGTCCTGCAGGGCCGCCTCTAAATTTTCGATACCCGGCCCTTCGTCTGCAAAAGTGAGTTTTACACCTTGTCTGGCATTTATACTTACAATTTCCATTATAATCTTACCGGTTTTAGCATAATTGAGTATGTTGCGCACCAGCTCACTGGCTGCTGTGATAAGCTTTGTCTGGTTGATAAGGTTCATGCTGATCTCAGCGCAAAGCTCCTGTATATGGTTCCGGATAAGTATAAGGTCCTGCTCCCGCACGATAGGTATCGTGCGGTTATTCATCCTGCGGGATATCATCCTCCTGCCCGCTGACCGGCAGTGTAAACTGCTGTTGCAGCAACTCCATACCTTTTTCTATGTTCAAGGCAGTGTATACGCCATGCAGCGTCAGGCCCAGTTCCACCAGCGTAATGGCCACAGCCGGCTGCATGCCCACCACCACGGTGCCAGCATCCATCAGGCGCGACATAGAAGCAATGTTGCTCAGAATGCGGCCCATAAAAGAATCCACAATACTGAGCGCTGATATATCAATCAGTATGCCTTTGGCCCCTGTTTTATGGATCGTGCTGACCAGATCATTTTCCAGATTGAGGGCAAGCCTGTCGTAGAGGTCTACCTGTATGGTTACAAGCAGAAAAGGCCCCATACGCAGGATAGGTATTTTTTCCATAGTGGTTATTTCAGGATCGAGGCTGCCATCTTGTCCACACATCTCACCTGCAGGTTAAGCCTGGCAAAAGCCACCTGCAAGGCACTTGCCAGGGTAGCTTTGGTCACAATGTTAGAAAGGTCGATGCCTAAATGAACAATGGTTTGGGCTATTTCAGGCCGGATGCCGCTGATGATGCACTCGGCACCCATCAGCCGGGTGGCGCTCACGGTTTTTATCAGGTGCTGGGCTACCATTGAGTCTACAGTGGGCACGCCCGAAATATCAAGTATGGCGATGCTGCTGCCCGTGTCCACAATTTCCTGTAACAGGTTCTCCATCACGGTCTGGGTGCGGGAGCTGTCTAGGGTGCCGATAATGGGCAGTGCCAGAATACCGTTCCACACGCGTATAACGGGCGTTGAAATCTCGTTTATCTCATCGCTCTGCCGAAGTATAACTTCCTCGCGTCCTTTTATGTAAGTTTCAAATGCTACAATGCTCAGGTTGTCGAGCAGCCTGTTTATTTGCAGGACCTCTTTATAAAGCACTTCCGGCACTGCGCCGTGCTCTTGCTCCAGCACATCGCATAGTGTCTGTTTCAGGCTTAGCACATAGCGGTTGGTTTCACGAGGCGAAAATCCCTGCCGTGCCCGCATAATGGAGATGTCGTTCAGGATATCATTTACCTGCGCATACTCATCTGTAGAAATATTGTCGAAGTTACCCTTTTTCGTTGCCTGCAGCAGCGCATCCAGAAGCTCTTCAGACTGTCTTTGTAGTTCCTCTCTGGATATTAAATCATTATGCTGTATGGTATCATCTAACTGCATCTTCATCCAGTTTCCCAGAATTTGCTGTTTGTTTTCCTGTAATACTTGTGCTGTATTGTTCATGTGTGGGCGTGATAGCTTCAGCTATTAGATATCAGTTTAAATGGATATAAAAACGCAAGTATAAACGAGCGGGTTTGCTTTCGGGAATTTAAAGTTAGGCAAAAAGTACGGGATAACAGAACAGTTATACTTCTTAAGGCAGCTTTCCGGGCATGTATTGTTAAATGCTAAAAACTACACGGGCTTTTGCTGGTACGGTATACTTATTGCAGCGCTAATTTGTTATAAATGGCAGCCACGTGCCTTCTGCTGCAATGATTTTATTTATAACAATAAAGTTTATTAATCATATTTCAATTATCATGAAAATTCGTATTTTATCATACCTGTTGCTGCTTCTGCTGGCGACAGGCTGCTCACCCAAAATAACTGTTACTTCTGAGCCATCGCCTGATTTCCATCTGGCGGGTTACCAGACGTTTGCCTTTTACGATGTGGAGGCTTCGGGGAGTGGCTTATCAGACAACTATAAACCGAAAATAGACCTTCTAAAAGAGGAGATTGCCCGGCAACTGCAGGCGCGGGGCCTGCGGCAGGTATCCGAAAGCCCTGATCTGCTCGTGAACATTGGTGTGGTAGTGGAGGAAGAAGTGCAGACGCGCCAGACAGATTTCAGAACTGATGCGCCCATTTACATCGGGCAGCGCCATTATACCTGGGAGAGCAAGGAAGTGCCTGTAAGACATTACAAAACCGGTGCTGTATCGGTAGATTTTATAAATAACAGCCGGAACGAACTGGTATGGCAGGGAACCGCCGAAGGAATTTTACCGGACAACGGCAGAAAGCTGCGGGAACAGGTACAGCAGGGGATAAAGGAGCTCGTAAGCCATGTGCCGCAATAGGCCGGAATAAGGTAAATGATTTGTACTTAGTACGTGGGCAGGCGGAAACCAAGGCCAAGGTAACCGTACAAAGATGACCTGTTTTGGAGTGCTACGCCCAGCACCAGCGGCCCGAGCGGCGAGTCGTAACCTGCTATTAGCCCATAACTTATTCTTAGATCCTGCCCTTGCAACAAATGGCGGCTGTTTAAAAGGCTCAGGTTAACAGCCTGCACGGCCGGATGAATATAAACATTGTTTCTGATGCGCAGCTGCAAGCCTGCATCAAAGTATAAAGCTCTGGTGAGGGAGTAAGTATAAGGCTTCACGCCCCATAAATCGAAAGCATCCGGAACAATAGGCCTGAATCCGCCGGCGTATACTTCCTGATCCGGCGGAACATTTTCGGTGGTGTAAAAAATTAAACCTTGGCGCAGCACCAGGCTGAGGTTTGGCCGGAGGAGTGTAAATTCTGCGCCTTTCACTGTTAATCTGAGGTATGGATGGTAGTCAATGCCGTTGATGGAATCCTGCAGCGACCTATATTCAGGAAGCAGGTCTGCCTGCAATTTTCCGGGCAGTTTTCCTTCTGCAGTTACGTCCACCTTTATGCCCTTTGTTGGGAAGATAGCGCTGTTGAGATTGTTGAGTTGGTAAAAAGTACTGAGGCCCCAGGCGCTGTTTTTCAGTTTCCGGATGATACTTGCGTTAATCGCGTTGCCGTTAAGTATAACCGGCCCCGCTACCTCCGGCGAAAACTTGACGTGGTAAAAACTGACGCGCTGGCCAAAAGTCCAGTTAGTGTGGCTCGTAGACTGCCAGCCGGCATAACCCGCATACCGGTTTTTATTTAAAACAGCTATTTTGTTGTTGCTCTGGTTGTAAGTCGGGAACTCATAACCATAGTAAGAAACGCCCATAACCGCAGCCACATTTTGCAAATTGCCCAGGTATTTAAGGTAATTTAAATCTACGCGCGGCGCCTGGGCAACATCGGCCTCAGCTATAAACCGCGATCCGGAGAGAAGCAGGTTGCGCTGCGTCAGGTTTACCGTAACGCCTGCGTGGTTTTCCGAATCATAAAAAACAGCCGCCTTTACCGACGATGGAGGCGCTTCTTTTACCTGCACTTGCAGGTGGTAGCCTTCGGGGCCCGGCTGCAAAGTATAAGAAACCTTGTCGAAGTGGCGCGTGCCGTAGAGTTCTTCCACATTATCTTCTATCTGTTCCAGCGCCAGCGTGTTCCGCTCGCGGATGTGGAGCTTGCCGGTAATAAGTTTTTTTGGTACCCGCCGGGTGCCCGTAATCGTTATTTTTTCCACATACACCGAATCGGCCGCAGCAATGTGCTGCACCGGTGATGGCGGCGGGCCGTAAGCATTGAGGCTGTTGGCCAGTGTTTTCAGGGAATCGAGGTACAGGCGCGATACGCTTTCTCCCACTTTAATGATTTCGGCTGTTCTGCCGAAGCTGCCGGTGCTGAATTGTTGCAGCGAGTCCTGCATCTCCACCAGGAAATCAGTTTTCAGCTTTTCCTCATAAGTATTGGCTGAACTGGTAAAAAAAGCAATCTGCACCAGCACGTTCAGCATCGAGGTCAGGCTTTCTTCCGGCTCCAGTGCGCCGCTCACGTTCACGCCGATGATAATGTCAGCGCCCATATCTAGGGCTTCCTGCACCGGAAAATTCTGCACCATGCCGCCATCTACCAGCAGGCGGTTACCTATTCGCACAGGTGTAAAAACAGACGGAATGGCCATGCTGGCGCGCATAGCCTCAGGCAGCGAGCCGCTTTTTAGTACTACTTTTTCACCAGTCAGCAGGTCGGTAGCCACGCAAGCAAAGGGGATAGGTAGTTTGCTGAAGTCATTGATGCCGTGTGCGCTGCGGGTAAGGCGGGAGAAGGTTTCGGCCAGAGCCTGCCCTTCAATCATCCCACTCGGAAAGCCTATTTTATAATGCTCCAGGGGCAATTCTACGATGTAGCGGCCAAAGTAATCTTTTTCTTCCATGGCCACCTTGTCCAGCGATACTTCGTTGCTGAGCACCTTGTTCCAGTTGATGTCCAGGGCAATTTCTTCTATTTCGGTGGCTGAGTAGCCCATGGCATACAGTGCACCTACCAAACTGCCCATGCTAGTGCCGGTAATATAGTCGGGCCGGATGCCGGCCTCTTCCAGCACCTTTAGGAAACCGATGTGGGCCATGCCTTTGGCCCCGCCACCACTCAGCACCAGGCCCACTTTGGGGCGGGGTTTGGCGATGGACTGCTGCGCATATACTTGAGGCGATGCAAACAGCAGCCAACAGGAGAGCAGCAACCATACTTGGACAGGCTTAAGGGGCATCGGCATTGGTCTTTTACCTAGAATAAAGGTAAGCAGGATGAGTTTGAGTTGATAGCGACCTAACGCAAAATCTTTTAAGTATAACTATACTGGGAGCAGGATATTGTGCGAAGGAGAGAAAGGCAATCACGAAAAGAAAAAAGCACCCTTTGAACGCAAACATTAATTAACGTGCTCGTGTAAACAATGTGCTATGTCGTTGGCCGAAGTATGACTTATGCACCTTGTTGGGTGGTGTAGCTTTTATTGCAGATTAAATAGAGCCTTTAGCTTCTTCTCGATTTTAGACTGCTGGTTTGCAGAGGTGCTGCCAAGTTGTCTCTTTATTAAATTCTTTGGTATGGTTACCAATCTATGCAGTTTTATCACTGAATCGACAGTAAGCCCTGTTACTTCAAAGTCATTATCACTTTTGTTTATAAGCAAGTCTGATGCTTCCAGAGAAGTTGGTATTTGACTGCTGATGAATGCTATGATAACATGACTATAAAACCCTATCTCATTCGTAAGGCAGACAACTGGCCTGACTTTGGTTCCGCTAAAATCATCGAACGGAAAAGGAACCAGTACAACTTTTCCTTTAGTCATGGAATGGCTTGCCGTCTCTCAATGAGTATGTATTCTCCTGTTCGTCATGTAAAAAGTCGAAGACTGGATTGTTCGTCATAGCTGACAACCACAGCTTTTCGTCTGTTTCTTCGTTTTCTTCTGACACGAGAATAATCACTTTAACTTTCTTTTCTCTCATCGTCAAAGGGTTGTCTAAACGTAAAACCCCTTTCTTATCTACCTCCCCTGTAACTTCTATGGCTCTCATAATAAATCCTTTTCTTAAGGATACGTAAATTTCAGAAAACTGCTTTCATTATTTCTTTACCACCTAATGGTCTTGCTAAACAGCTTTTTAAGTGTTGTTGTGAGTTTGTGTTTTATTTGGGCATTTCCTTTTCTAACTCTTCTGTTAATATTTCAGATTCAACCCAATTAGTGGTTAATTTCATTAGCATCTTTAGATCGTTTATATCTTTATCTCCCCAACGTTTCTCATAGTGTGTATGATCGTTTCCAAGCCAAGCAGCACGGGTGGCAGTCTTTTTAATTCGAGGGTCATCAACCCATTTACTTATACATTGACCTAAGAATGCCTTCTTAATTATGCTACTTTCTTCAGGATACTTCTTTATTAAATAGTCCTTTATGAGAAACTCTAGGGACTTTCTATATCCTACGCCTGCAACTTCGTCAAGCCCTATCTGCTCAGCATGAAAACTTTGATTATAAATTTTCTCAAAGCCATGTGAGAACTCTGTAACTGTTGGCGATAAATTTGTCTTCTTTGGCTGACCTTTAAAAATTTTTTGGAAGTCATATGGAGCTGGATTAGCATTCCAGTGTTCTGAAGTATATTTAGCTGTATACCCTACTTCACATTTTGAATTAGAACAGACTAAAAATGCATAAAGGATTTCATTGTCTTTATTACATATGTGATGGGAAACAAAATTTGGAGTTATAGTTGAATGGCATTCAGGACACTCATTAGGATAATCATTGAGATTTACATGTCTCCCAGACCCTGCTTGAAATTGTTTATACATTCTATATCAGTTATATATTTAGCCCAACTACCAGCTAGGAGGAGTACTACTCCTACTAGCTGCACTATGTATGGGGTCGTTAAACAGCAATATAGTTAAAAAAGTAGGTAAAACAGGACAAAGTCAAAACCAGTAGGAGGGTAGGGATGAAAAAGTTAACTTCTATCATATAAGATAATAAAAAAGTCCTTCTACATATTGTAAAAGACCTTTTCATTTGTCGGAGTGGCAGGATTTGAACCTGCGACCTCCAGCACCCCATGCTGGCGCGATACTAAGCTACGCTACACCCCGATTTATGTTGCAAATATACGTATTTCAGATAATAAAAGCCCTGCAAACATATATTCGCAGGGCTTTTTATACTTTGATTATGTCAATATTTATCTATGTTTCGCTTAGCAGCGTCCGGACAGTTAAATATAGCGATTAATCAGGTTTTCCAGGTATTCCTGGCGTCCGCTTTTTACCTCTGGTTCGCCTTGCTCCGCAGCATAGTTGCGCAGGTCTTCCAGGCTCAGGTTGCCTTGCTCATAGGCCTGGCCTTTGCCGCTGTCGAAAGTGGCATAGCGCTCCTCGCGGATTTTTTTGTAATCAGAGTTCTGCAGGATTTTATCAGCTGTAATCAGTGCGCGGGCAAACGTGTCGGCGCCGCCGATGTGGGCGTAGAACAGGTCAGCAGGATCAGTAGAATTTCTTCTGATTTTGGCGTCGAAGTTGACGCCGCCGCCCTGCACGCCACCGGCCTCCAGAAATACCAGCATGGCCTCAGTCAGCTCGTTGAGGTTGTTAGGGAATTGGTCGGTGTCCCAGCCATTCTGGTAGTCGCCGCGGTTGGCATCTATACTTCCCAGTAAACCGGCGTCGGCAGCTGCCTGCAACTCGTGCTGGAAAGTATGGCCAGCTAAAGTGGCGTGGTTTACCTCAATGTTGATCTTGAAATCTTCCAGCAAATCATACTTGCGCAGGAAGCCGGCTACCGTGGCCACATCATAATCATACTGGTGTTTGGTAGGCTCCATCGGCTTGGGCTCGATAAAGAACGTGCCTTTAAAGCCCTGCTTGCGGGCGTAGTCTCTGGCTGTCTGCAGGAAGCGGGCCAGGTGCTCCTGCTCCCGTTTCATATCCGTGTTCAGCAGCGTCATGTATCCTTCGCGTCCACCCCAGAACACGTAATTCTCTCCGCCCAGAGCGATGGTAGCATCCAGCGCACCTTTTACCTGTGCAGCTGCATGAGCCAGCACATGGAAGTCAGGGTTGGTAGAAGCGCCGTTCATATAGCGGCTGTGCGAAAATACGTTGGCCGTGCCCCAAAGCAATTTCACGCCGCTTTCCTGCTGCTTTTGTTTGGCGTATTCCACCATCGTCTGCAGCCTTCTTTCATTATCTGCTACGTCGTTGGTATAGTCCACCACATCCACGTCATGGAAGCAGTAGTAAGGCATGTTCATTTTAGTGATGAACTCGAAAGCAGCATCCATTTTATCTTTCGCACTTTCAATCGGCTCCGATTTTTCATTCCACGCAAAGTTCAGTGTAGGGCCTCCGAAGGGGTCAGAGCCATTGGCGTTGAAAGAATGCCAGTAAGCAACCGCAAAGCGCAGGTGATCTTTCAGGGTTTTGCCGGCCACCACTTTGTTCTCGTCATACCAGCGGTAAGCCAGCGGGTTATCAGATTCCGGGCCTTCGTACTTAATCTGGCCTATACCTTTAAAATATTCTTTTTCTCCTATTACAATGTTTGCCATAAGTATAAATGATTATCTGTTTGATAGATGAATTTAAAGTTGATGCAGGTGCTGCTCCAGCAGCGCTTTCCATTCCTGGTAAACGGGCTCATACTGGTCTATTGCTTTCGGTTCGATCACCTGCAGTTTTTTGCTGTTGGTAAAAGCTTCTTCTTCAGATTTAAAAGCCTTTACACCAATGCCTGCGCCTAAAGCGGCTCCTATGCTGCCATCGTTCTGGTATAGCTCCACCGGCACATGCGTGGCGTTTACAAAAGCTTCTGCAAATGTCTGGCTCAGGAACAGGTTTGCCTTACCAGCCCGGATGATGCTTGGGTTCATACCACTTTCGCGCATAATGTCGAGTCCATAGCGGAATGCAAAAGCGATGCCCTCCTGCACACCTCGGAACAGGTGCGCTTTTGTATGCAGGTTCAGATCTATGTTGTGGAAGTGGGTGCCGACAATCTTGTTGTTGAGCATGCGCTCGGCGCCATTACCAAAAGGGATAACGCGCAACCCGTTGCTGCCGATACTGATGTTAGCGGCTGAATCATTCATCTCGGCATAGCTGATGCCGGTGCCGGCAATGGTTTTTATCCAGCGATTGAGGCTGCCGGTGCCATTGATGCACAACAGCACACCTAACCTTTTCTGCTGCGCACCATAGTTCACGTGGGCAAAGGTATTCACGCGCGATTGTGGGTCATAGATCAGCTGATCGCTTACGCCATAGATGACACCCGAAGTACCGGCAGTAGCGGCTACTTCGCCTGGTTTCAGCACGTTTAGCGACAGGGCATTGTTGGGCTGGTCGCCTGATTTATAGGTTACCGGAATGCCTTCTTTCAAACCAAGCTCATCAGCCACAGCCTTTTGCACCGTACCATGCACCGAAAACACAGGATTAATCTCTGGTATAAGCGACTTCTCAAAATTATAGTAGTTGAGCACATCAGCGGATAAGGTGTCATCCTGAAAATCCCAGAAAACTCCTTCTGAAAGCGCGGATATGCTGGTGGTAATGTGGCCGGTCAGCTTCAAGGCTACAAAGTCGCCGGGAAGCATAATTTTGTCGATGTTATCGTATAGCGCCGGCTCGTTTGCCTTTACCCAGGCCAGTTTGGAAGCCGTAAAATTGCCCGGTGAGTTGAGCAGGTGCGACAAACTTCTTTCTTCGCCAATGGCTTCAAAAGCTTTGTTACCAATTTCCACGGCGCGGCTGTCGCACCAGATGATGGAATTGCGCAGCGGTTGCTGGGCCTTGTCTACCACCACCAACCCGTGCATCTGGTAGGCAATGCCAATAGCGCCGATGTCCTTTGGGTTATACTTGCCGGTAGCATTAGCCTTGCGTATGGCTGTTTTGGCATGCTCCCACCACATCTCCGGGGCTTGTTCGGCCCAGCCGGGCTCAGGCGTGATGATTTCAGATTCTTCCTCAGGAAACTGGGCCGAAGCCAGGCTTTCCTGTGTCTGCGCATCTACCACGGATACTTTAATGGATGATGTACCTATATCTATACCTAATAAGAGCATATGTTAGCGGGAAGTTTAGTTTTTGGAAACAGAGTTTATGATGGCCTTCAGCGCCGGCTTAGGTTGGTAATTACGGTCGAACAGCAGCGGGTGGCTGGTACGACCTTTCATTGGCCAGTCGTTGAGCCAGGAATCAGCATCTGTAACGCCCCAGAAAGTTACGCGGCTGATTTTGTCGCGGTGCTTGTGGAACAAAGCGAAGATATCGGCATAGCGCTGTGCAAGTTGTTGCTGTACATCATCCGGCAGGCCGTTTTTGTAAATATTATACTTCTCATCAGCTGCAAAAGTAGCATCAATGTCGGCTCCGCTCCGGTTGCTCGGGTTAGGCAGTACATCGATTTCGAATTCGGTAATCATTACTTTGCCCAGTTTAGAAAAAGCAATGATGCTTTCCTCGATTTGTTCGATGCTCGGACTCTCCAGTCCCCAGTGGCCCTGCATCCCGATGCCGTCCACCTGCACGCCCTTTTCCTGCAGGTTGCGCACCAAACGGATAGCGCCATCGCGTTTGGCCGGTTTCCAGAGATTATAGTCGTTATAGTATAACTCAGCTTTTGGGTCGGCTTCGTGCGCGAGCCTGAAGGCATCAGCCAGGTATTCTTCGCCAACAATTTTATACCATTTGGATTCCCGCAGGGTGCCATCGTCGTTCAGGGCCTCGTTCACCACATCCCAGCCGCCAATTTTGCCTTTGTACCGGCCCGCCACGGTGCTGATGTGGTCTGCCATACGCTTTTGCAATACGTCTTTACTGACAGCGTTGCCCTGGGTATCTTCAAACACCCAATCCGGTGTCTGGTTGTGCCACACCAGGTTGTGGCCTACCACAAACATATCATTTTTCTGACCAAAAGCTACGTAAGCATCAGCCGGCGCAAAGTTATACTTATCTAGGGCAGGATGTACAGATTCCCACTTCAGAAGGTTTTCTGGGCTGATGCTGTTAAACTGGTGCTCTACTATGGCAATCGCTTTCGGGTCTTTTCCGCTTACCTGCCTGCCGTTCAAAGCCGCACCCACATAAAAGTCATCTTTGAATACTTTTTTGAGCGACTCCTCCGGCCCCTTTGTTGCCACAAATCCACAACTGGCTATTGCGAGGCAGGCGGTAATCAATAGTTTACTTTTTATCATGTCCTTAATAGTGCTACGCAAGCAAAAAAATATTCACCTGCTCACAACCGGGAGCAGGGTATAAATATAAGTGTTATTCTTACATGAAAAATGTTTGGCAAATATAAATTATGCTGCTAAAAGCCGATAGAATTACCGCCATCAACCGGAAGCACGGTGCCCGTAACGTACCTGGCGCCTTCGGTCGTATAAAAGTAAACGGCCTCTGCCACATCGGCCGGGTTGCCCAGTTTGCCCATGGGTGTTCTGGATAGTACTCTGTTTTTACGTTCCGGGTCATTGTTGAGCGCTTTGGCCGACATATCGGTAGCTATAAAACCAGGTGCCACGCAGTTGACGCGAATGCCGAGCGGCGACAGATCCACCGCCATAGAGCGCGTCATGCCTTCGATAGCCGTTTTGGAAGCGGTATAAGCAATTACCTTCGGTATGCCGTATTGGGCAGCCATGGAGCTGATGTTTACGATTGCCCCGCTCTCGTGTGGCAGCATGGTTTTCACTACCTCGCGGCTCAAGGCAAACACCGACGTTACGTTGGTCAGCAGGATGTTCTGAAATTCTTCGTCTGTTACCTCTGTAAAAGGTTTTTTCATATTGATACCCGCGTTGTTTACCAGTATATCGATGCGGCCATACTTGTCGGCAATCTCGCTTACCAGGTTTGGTATTCCCGGCAGGTTGGTCAGGTCGAACACGATATAGGAGCACAACTCGCCGAAAGCTTCTTTTGCCTCCTTTAGTTTTTGCTCGTTCCGGCCGATGATGATGGTGCGGATGTTGCTTTGCACAAATTTCTCAGCAATGGCATAGCCTAAGCCGGAAGCTCCTCCGGTTACAATTGCCGTTTTGGTGGAATCTGAATTCATAAGTAAGTATAATATTAAATGCCTGGCACAAACTTAGGATCTAAGCTCATATAATAGTCTAAAGTATGGTCAGGCTTTTCCAAATCCTGTGGTATTGGTTGCTTCGAAAATGTCTGGAAGTATAACAGACAGGCATCCCGCCACCATTTTGCTTCTTTTCCCTGAATGGACAGAAACATTTTTACGTGATTAAATCTTTCTTCGTCTACCATGCCTTCCATGTTGTTCCAGGTCTGCTGCATCTGACGCACGGTGTCTACGCCGCTGCTATACTTATAGCAGAGTTCATTCCAGAGGGTTTTGCCGGAGTTTACTTTATAGTTCCAGCTTACATGGTGGAACCAAAGTAAATATTTTTCCGGGCATTTTTCAAGGCTGGCAAATTTTTTGGTAACAGGTGGAAAATACTGTGTCACCGCATTACTCCCTGTTTTGGTGCGATCGAAACCGATACCTTGCGCATCAGCCCGGTGGTAGTACACGGCAGTCCAGTCGGCGCGGGGGCCGCCCTCTACC
>Ga0210040_10001348_pt1 | contig 37518 bp, 24 predicted proteins | sample CryGeyCG12114_NA_FD_185462 | JGI IMG/M metagenome (GOLD analysis project Ga0210040, IMG submission 185462) | Groundwater microbial communities from aquifer - Crystal Geyser CG19_WC_8/21/14_NA (SPAdes) (version 2) | ecosystem: Environmental > Aquatic > Deep subsurface > Groundwater | place: USA... | reverse complement strand
GTCTGCGCGTTGTATCAAGTCTAAAGACAATTCTAAATCTGCACGGATGCAGCATACCTGTGAAACCTCAAAAATAGAGTAAGCCCTAAAATAACACTAATTTTAGTGATAGATATGACTCAGTTGATAGTTTTAATTAAACATTACTTTTTATGGTTTTCCGAAAATACTGCTTTCCGAATATTAAGGATTCCGATTTTTATGCATTTCGGATTTTATGCGTTCCGGTTTTTATGCGTTCCGAGTTTGAAATTCCGGGAATGATGCTTCCGGAAATGATGTTTCCGGATTTAATGCGAATACCGATTTGCAGGCACACGTCAGCTATAACTCTCAACCCAAATTCCATTTCACTGGCATGCAAGTTTTATTGAAATACTGCAGTCTAACAAATAGATGATGAGAGCCTCGCCAGTTGCATCCCTATATGCTTTTCAGTTGAATACTGACTGCAGAATTATATGGAAATGCGACAAATGCACCTCCATATGCGTGCCATGCATACAAATAGGACTTCATGTACACGCACATCCCATTGTGCTCATCACAATCGTAATATTAATATTATTATTATCTTCATAATAATATCTAAAAGTGAGAGATTACATGCAAACAGCACTTGAATGAATAAAAGACCTTGACTAACAAGAATACAGTGGAGCCTCAGAGTTTACACTCATCATTATTGAAGCTACTATTTCTATTGTGCATGGGACACATATGTATCAGTGATCCCAGAAGACAAATATCCTCACTTTTCATTATCAGTTACCTTATACCTGAACTCAAGCAAGAAGTGACCTTCCTTGAAAAATAAATACTGACGAGACACGCTTGTTTGACGAACCAGAATGTGGATTCTGTATTTGCATGCAATCTATGGAATACTGTGCACAAACGGACCGGTCTATCTCTGATCATCATGGTCCCTGATAATGTTCAGGTTTGAGCTAACAATAAAAATTCCAGAGGTCACTACATTATTTTCCCCACTGTCTATACTCACATAATGATGACTCTGTCAAGGAAAAAATTATGATTGGAACGAGAAAGATTGACTGAAAACTGACAACTCAAAACTGCTACAGTATTCATATAGTTATTGGATTTTCACTTGATTTTAATTTCAATGAAAAATTCAGACTATATTTTATGTTCCTAACATTAAAAAAAGTGAACGCAGATGCAGAAATGTAAATCAAGGCCATTTTGAATATATCAATTATTGTATTTTGTATTTGGACAGAAGACCATATTAATTTTGATCCATGGAAGATTTTCTGCTCTGGCCGTTAGTAAAGTTTGTAATTGGTGAATGACTGATGTCATAAACGTTTATATTTTTAGTCCCAAGAAGTGCAGTATGCATTGTATTACGTGAGTTTATGAAATGCAGACAGAGCGCATCAACCGCAAAAACACAACAGAAGACAAAAAGGGTTTGCACGCAAACAAGGGGGAATGAATAGGAAATTCTTGATGTAAAGAGTGAGAGTGTTCAAGCCTCGTTTCCTTTTATTGGGCTTGTCTTCCTCAAAAATGTATTACTAACTCAAGTAACCAAGAAACCCATGAATAATGTATCTTCTATTCACATGCTAAATAACTTGCTCATTCTTTTCTGCTTTCAACTGTTATACTCTATTGTTGCGGTTCAGATCTCTGATCTCATAACCAAACCAAACGTCTTATTCCTGTCTGTGGCATCGACAGCATACCATATTTTTTCTAGCAGACTATACTGAATGTAAACCATCCAAAATCTTAAAGTTGTACACTAAAATTGCAGCTAATAATACGGCTTATTTATTTCAAATTTGTTCTATAGTCTGTGCTACTGAAGGCAATAAGATTGCAAGATTTTGCTTCCATTCAAGCATAGCTGACACGAATAAAACCAAACGCCAAAAGCTACAGTAATAGACTCCCGTAATGATCATACCTGCACAAAATGATCCAATTCATGTGTTCAGACACATGTTTGCACGTTTGTCACTAAACTATTATCCAATTGTTTTGCTATACACAGTTCACAATTTATGGTTTGATTCACTAGGGCTGTTTATAAAGCACATTTACTTGAGCACCTAGATGCACCTTTAAAATTCACTTTGTAATGACAGTGTATGTAGATAGGGCTCTCTAAAAATGTATTTGGTCAACGAATCCTGCAAAACATGAATCCAAAAATGAAATCCAACTAACTAGATGCTTCGTTCACAAGAATACAAATCACTTGAAATGATAATTCCGTCCTTTTCAGTCGAACCTTAGTACAGTAAAAAGTGGACTCAGTTTTCCAAAAGTTAAAAACACTTGAAAAACCACCAACACCAAGTAAGTACTCCAAAGTTGGTGCAAAAGTTTGCACGCTCAGTTATTCCCAGAACACAGCTCACAATTGTAAACAATGCCTTGACACTAAAGACAGTTCATAAGTTTAGAAAAAGCACTTAACCACAACAGGGAAATGCAACATGCACTGCCTAAATATTTCCAGCTATCAGAGGCACACAAATTTTTCCGAGCAATTGCATGGAAAACTAGCCTGGTAGTGACATGCACACAACAACATATGTGAGAGGGGTCAATGAATCTGATATAGGAATTTCACTTGTGGCTTTGATTCATCACAAGACTCACAATAACACTCACTCACTAGTGTGAAATTCCGGTTCCTTAAGTTAATCAACGGATGAAAGACACAAATCCAATGATTGTATCCCTATGGAATGAAAAGTCCATTAGGTAGGTATATTTCCCACATTATGTAAATATTTTCTGAGCAGTCCAATTCACATTGTCTCTAATTAAAACAGGCACTAGGTAGTTAGTTAGTCGCAAAAATTATCCTACGAGTGCACAAATTGTACACAGTAAAAAATCAATCACTTCACATCACGCAAACTGAATCCGATTCTTGTTAAAAAATCCGGCAGTTCCCCTTTCCTGAATTAAAAAATCAACACAAACACTTTACCAAAATGTGTAATTCACTTGAACATTAGGAATAAAAAATGCACTGGAAAAACGGAAACTCAGTTGTATTTGAGCTCATAAAGCTAACGTTGGCGACACTAGCAGTTGACACAAAACAGTTTGGAATGAGACAGGCGTGAGCACATGTCTGCTAAACTTGAGTATAAGCTATAAACTAACGTGAATGCAAGGGTTGAGGCTCTCAACTTCCCTCTTGCTTTGTTTGCAACCATGTACATGTGAGTACGCAGCACCAGCAGAGCAACGAAGATTTCGCCTTGCCATTTTGCAAGGATATTCAAGTCCGTGCCAATACTAACTACGTATAGTAAGTGTGCACTACTACACATGCACCATATTACACACACTACGTGTGCAGGCTGCTCTACGAAACGTGTAGCTCACAAACCCATCGTGTGTTAGCGTACATAGTACACACTGCATGTATAGGAGTACGAATATTCCAAGAGGTGTTCTGGACCTCTGTGTATCATTAGGGCTGACGAACTATTATTGCAATTCATGATGAGTAAAATTTGTTGCTAGTAACAAATTAATTTCCATTTTTTGTCTTTTTTTTTTCAAAAATAATAGCTGAATCTCACTTTTATAACAATGTACGTAGTGAAACGATTCGAGGAATTGAGTTAGTTAGTTAGTTAGTTAGTGAGATGCCTTATAGAATCAGAAGGCACTATGTTGTGTGGATGAATTGATTGCTCTAGAGGGTATTTAATACATGTATCGGTTTTAGTATTTCATGATCACGTTATTTTTACTTTTCTGTTAGTGTAACAGCAAATAGATGGATTTTAAATGCTGTGAGAATGAGCAGGAATTATTTACGCCACTGCAGTTTAGAAGGTGTGAGTGAGCACAACTATCTGCATATTTTGTTACACAAATGAATTCCTCCTGAATTACTAAATAGTTATGGCAAGGTAATGAGTTAGTTATTTTAGTTGAGCTATTTGGACTGTTTTTTAGCGCAATGAAATTGTAGTGCATGTTGTTCTGAAGAATACTTCTGGTCACTGTGTTTAGTTGTTTCTGCTGGCATTCATTAGTTTATAACGACGCCTTAATGGTTTCGATTTTTTTTGTGCATATTAAACTTAAAAGGGAATGAAAAGTTACTAAAACAGTCAACATTGTTTAACTGTACCGTGAGTATCATATGTATTACAAGTCTTATATTTATTTTTTTAAATCACTAGGTCTAAAACTGTAGTAAATGCTCTCATTATTTCTATACATTTTTAGTTTCACTCTCATTATCGCATATTTTAATGGCAACTTAAGTCATATTGCCATCATTTATTAGCATAGTAGGCTGTACAAAAAGATTTCCAATGTACGCATGATGCTATAGTATTTAACTACAATGTTATAACCCAGCAATCCTTACCGTGTGTACCTTTTACTAACTTATTATAGGTTGAACAAGATGAAAAAATGCTCTCAGCCTTTATGGCCTCATCCACGGCATATTGGCCTCATGCAAAAATGTTCACACTCATTGTTACTCTTGCTCACTTCTTTTACATACACCAATGAAGCTAAAAAAGAAATTTTTATCACTCTCTTTTAGTTATTAAAAATTAGCATTCATATTTCCAACGTAAACATATCACCATTTTCCATCGAAAAACTTTTTTTTAAATTGCTAACTAATCATATCAAAATGGGCAAAACATACAGAAAAGAATGGCAACACCTCGTCTCAACTCATGGTACTACTACTTATTCCTACTTTGCTCGCATATAGTAAAAGTCAAGGAACTTTAGATAATGCCCCAGGCCCATCAAAACACGTTGGTCCCGTTACATTCTTCACGTTGGCTCCTCACTTTTTACTACAACTACTACTACGTACTTTTACGTTCTTCGTCCATTCCCGACTGTATTGCAGTAATCTCACTTTTCAATCTCATGTATTGCCTAGACATATACTAACTTAGTTGCTTGGTCTCCCCATATATACATTCATCATTGCCAATCTTGTGTCATGAGCACTAAAAGTGAAAGATATTTTGACATGTACGATAGTAATATAACTATATATATTATATTACATAGACCCATCTAATATGATGGGATGAAGAATCTACCTGCGCTGCTGTCAAAGAACTTTGTATGGAACGATTAGGAAAATATCCTATCTTCGTTCCTTCTCCCAATCCTTCCCATGCATTATAGCTCATTCCTAGCCTATGTCCTATTCCGTACCTACATTGCTTTTGCTAACTTACTGTGTACAAGTTTTACTTTCAGATTCACTCCTGCTGTCACTCATTTTTCCATGCTTGTCAGCGGGAAGAACCAGGAGTACCACGCTGGAGAATCAATGCACTTGAGTAACCCATATAAACTGCTACTCGGGCTAGTGCATTGCACTGTTGCATAATGTGTCATTTGATGGTTCGTAGTATCCGCTTGAGCGCATCATCTGTCAAAACATTCATGACGTTTTCACAGGACAGAAACACCCCCATTCAAAATATATTTATACAATAAAGCGTGAGTATTTTTCTATCTATTTTATCATTTGGCAATGACACAGAGAATGTTATAGTTTAAAAAGCTACTGTGGTATTCCTATGAGAGCATGGTTTTATGGAATGATTCAAACGCTTCCACCAAGAGATCTGATCTTTTTGGAGTGAAGCTGGACTACTCAATGCTAATTTTATTTGTAGGCCTTGCGAAGCAGTTTATTAGTGTGGAATACTATTTATGGCTGGTCTATGCTGAGCCAGCGAGAAGTCATAATCACAAAATGACCTAACATTTAATTGAAATACTAGAAAATTCGAATTTGGATTGAAATGAATTGCCAACCGATTGAACATGACCAAGCTAGTAAATGGGCATCTTGTTGAAAATGAAAACTGAACGGATAAGAGCACACACAGGTCATTGAAATCAAGTGAAACAGGAATGTTTTTAACTTGATTCGCATATGGGAGCTCTCAGACAACAGTCGTTTCAAAAAGAACTTCACTTTCAATGCTCCCGTGAGCGTGACCTCGTCCAACAAACAACTCTTCAAGTCCATTATGTTTATGCCTTACATTATTGCATGGGCTCGCTCATTAATCCTACGATTTTTTTAAACCACACCAAAAGTGCAAGTTGAAAATACATTTTTTACGTCTACTTCACTCTTCCAAATGTACTATTTTATGTTGAATTTATTCAATGCTTTACTCTTTAAAACTCATTGTGGAATGAAATAGTCTAGTAGATGAGAATTTTATAGGCTACATAGTTTGTTCAAATCCCATCAGATGCTTGAAACCACTGGGTAAATGGATGTATACTCAGAGAAAAATGTATAATTATCTCATTTGACTGATGTTCTCCCATGATGTGTGGGACTGCGAGCCCATTAGATTCTTGTGTCTTACATACGGACGAGTGCTTGAAATCTTAACGGCCAATAACTAGTACTTATCGAGAAGGCTCTATAAGTTTCATTTACCACATGTATAGTTATAGTCACTCTTATGAGTACTATGCTATTAAATGTGGTTGGCTAGTTACTGAAAATTTGTAGGAATAGTTAAAGACCTAAGAGGTCATTTCCGGTCAAAGATTTTCTCTATAAATTATTTTTATCTTCAACAGGTTGTAAGCATAGCAAGGATTCATCGTTACATACCATGTTAGTTCCCAAATGCATTTGCAGTGACACTAGATTATAATGCTATAGTAGATTAGTATAATTTGTAAATGTATAGGTATCATTAAAAAATTTCATACTGTGTGAAGCAGTGATTTTGACTGCATAAGAATACATGTACTGCTGCTAGGAAGGGCATTTTACCTACACACTTGAGCACATGTATTCAAGAAATACAAGATGCACTTTTTGTTGTCAGCTCTATGCAATTTTCTTGTTCCGCTTGTCTGCCAGATAATAGGATGCCAACTCTGAGTTTCCAAAGCAACATGTGTGCAAAAAAGTGTTAAATAATGTACAAAATGAAAAAAAAAGATACCACCAATAATTTGTTTACAATGAAACCGAAACAAATAAATCCTTTTTAATAATTTAGAACGCATTCAAAGCTAAAAAATACGCTCATTAGTTTGCACAAAAAAACAATAAAACATCACTTAATCAGCACACAAAATCATACAAAAGATACTAACTAACTAGTCATAAAAGCTTCATTTGAACCATAGACAATTATTTGGCCACTTGAAACACCCAATTACTCTCATATCGAAAACCTTAAACAGCAACTCAGTCAGACCTGTGAGTGTTTATAATATGCTTAAATACAATGAAAACACAAGTTGAAGAAAATTAAATCTAATTTCAAATGAGTATGACAAAAATGCGATCAAAGCTATTACTTAACATAGTTAGTTAGTGAGCAGTCCAAAGAATAGAAAGACTGTAATATTATCGTGGGTGATGGGAGATGCCTTTTTTGAACCAAAGATTCAAGACCTGAGGAGTGTAAAAAAAGAGAAAGAGAGAGTGCTGGCAGATAATATGAGTAAAATTGCAGAAAAGGTAAAGAAACTTGACTCAATAAACAAAATGCAAACCACTAGGCAGGCTTGATGCATACACTGTTGGGTCAACGAACTTGGCAACATGGTGTGCCTCTAGTCTATACAGCTCTAGCTGTAGCTAACTCACCAACTAACTAACTAACTAACTAACTAGTACTACTGTGGTATGGCCAATAAACTAAAAGTGAATGAGTGTAAATACTGCTGTAGCGCATTATTGAGAGTGAATGTTATAAGAATGCAACTCGTCTCTGTTCCTCTTGTACATGGTGCATTTCTGGTAAGTCATAAAGTAGAAAGGAGATTAACTTTATATTATGTGTGCATGGATAGCTGACTGACTGGGTTCAATGCAATACTATGTACGGTGCAAAAATCCTTTCGCTACGTTTACATATATTGTAGTAGTGCCTACGCTAGTTAGTTAGTTAGTTGGTAAGTATTTGGCTACTTTTTTTCTCGTGCCGTGCGTCCAACCAATTTGTTTGTGGCATGGCATTCTATGTACAGGATGGTAGAAACTTATGTACAGCAAGCGAGGAGTGCGTTATCTTTCTTTGCTGAAAGAATGCATTAATGTGCTACGCACTTATTCACCTTTGGGTGCTGCTACTTAGATACAGCGTTACCCGAAATGTATTCTCCATCAGGCTGCAGAGTTAAGTTGGGATAATTTGGATTTTTCTATGTCTGTTTCTGTTTGTATGCTTACGTACGTTTTGTATGAATAATTTATGGATAGTGTTTTATGATGGGAATGTGTGTCATTAAATCAATGGAACGAAAAGATGTATTCTCACATGCTAATTTAATGCGGGGATAGAATGAGTTTGCTCGTGTTTTTGAAGCTTGAGCTAATGGTTTTTTGAATCTTTATGAATGTGAATGTTAGGATTGGCATAGTGGTCCATTGGGATTGGATGTTTCAAATTGCTGATTATTTAAAGCTAATGCATGCTTTTCTACTTGAAATATTTGTAAGTTTGTATTCCTTCAGTTTGTTAGTCAGATGTATATTCGTTACGGTAATGTTTTCAAAATTTCTTTTCAAAAATCAAAGATGGTAGGGGGTTAAGGAAGTTTAAAAAATCATAAATCAGTCTCTGTATATAGTGCACAAGCCCACTATGCGAGGACTATTTCATTATGTATGCAGCTGAACGTACAATATTGAAATGCTATTTTAGCAGCTTTTAACTAACTTTAAATACCAAATTGGTAGGAATTAAATTTAATACATTTTAAACAAAACGTGAAATAGATGAAGGACAAGTCTGAACTTGTAAGCTGCATGCCTAGAAATGTGAAGAAGAGCACAACAATGCAATGGTACTGACTAAATCATTACAAGCTCCTACGCTAACCAACTATAAGCCTGTGTTAGAGATTACTCTTTGAAACTCTTAAAGCATGCCCTTCGTTAGTTTGTTATAAAATTGATTCGTAAACTTATTCATACTTCATGACTGATGCTTCACAACTGACTTCCGAGTGGAGAAAAAAAGTTAATAAGCGAGGACAAAGATGAATTTTTAGCCAAATTGATGACATGATAATCATTTTAGCAACCATACGCATTATTCAAATCTTGCAAAGCTTCTATGTTTGCATCAGGAAGTGCTTGTCGGTTGACTGATTCTTTGTACAAATGATCAGAACATGCAAATAACGCTGTTTTAAACTATGGTAGTGATTTGAAAAAAATAACCTTAAAGCAAATTACGATCACATAATAAGTCATTATATATAGTACCGGAGCTTCAAAATCCTAATGTTTGTGCCTTTAATTTTATCGGTCTTGTGTACACATAATAGAACGTAGCATTATAAATTTCCAAAACCTGTTACAATTTGATGTATTATCAATCATTATGTCATTGTTTTTCATATTTACTGTCTGACCGAATTTACAAGGATACATTTTACTGAGAAACCACAAACACGCATTGTCTCATCTTATCTAAAACGAATTCAAACATTTAGTAATTCTTGTTAAATTGAATGCAAAACCTTAAACGTTAAGCTCACCTACTATTCTAACACTTAACTTACACATGTGTAAAAATTGAAGGCTATTTGTTGATGAGAACATTCATAAGACTCATGGCATTGCTCAAGTCAAGGTAAAATGTAGAAGAGGAATCATTGCCATTTTCTAATCATTCATTATCAGTTTCACTGTGTATGCCCACATAATATAATAAAAGTAGCGAGTAATGTGTGTGAGTGTACACCGACAAGCGAAGGGCACATCATCATTATATTATTTTCGCCTGAATGTTTTACAAACATTTTTAAGCATCCATTCCCTATTCTGTACGGCGTGTAGGTAGTTAGTGAGTTAAGTCACATGCGTGTATAGTGAGCATTGGGATGCAAAGTATAGAAAATTTTGAACCTATCTAAAACAACATAACAATAATATAGTCATTAAACAGGTATAGAATGACTGCAACCAGAATTTTTGAATGTCACCACCCTTGAGAGCTGATATTGACAATAGCTCAAGTTCATTGTGTACCTTCAAGTGAACCTTTGTTGACTGTCATGGTTGTATCTATTGCACACCACCATTATTATTATTATTACATTTCTATCTAATTTTGAACTACACTAACTAACTAACCAATCAAAAGCTGTTTAATGTGCCCATTTTTCTTAAGCTTCTTCGAATGTAAGCAAAGACTTGTAATTATGATTGCATAATGAGAATGTGATCCACCAAACTCCATTGTCTCCACCTGACTGACTCATAAGCATTTTAACAATCCAAGTTTAGCGACAGAACTTAAGTTTTATTGGTACTGCACAATTGTATCAATAAAGGCATTAAATTACATTATCATACACCACCATTGTGTACAACGTATTCAAAGAGATAATAATAAAAAGTGGCCTATTTATTAACTACATGTGATGATGGCAGTTAGCATGCCAAGCTGGAAAAGTACAACAATGCATTCACGCAGCAATGATGTTTGTGTTAGCCTTGTCCCTCACTCAGATATTAAATTCCAGTCCAATGCCATGCAAGGTATTCGCCACTTAAGCCCAACAAGTACGACTTATAATGTAGTAACTTGGGCTATCAGTAGTACACACTTGACTGCCGCATAGCAATTCTATTGACAATGATTATGTTTGCAAAAACAACAATCATATACGAAAGTCATAAAACTTTTAAGTGTACATATAAACTGCTCATAAGTTTATTCAGAAGCAAGATAAATCTGCATCTTGCTTAATATCATCTCACGTCGTCATACTCGGTACTTCGCTCTTCAGTTAAATTCAAAGTCAAATTATCTAGCCTCGATCAGTTGGAGCCTTCAGAATGATTATTAAAGGTCATTCTCATGCAACCATACATATATTGTCTTTTTCACTGTGCTCTTGTATGATAGACAACAACACCTTCTTTAAAGTTGCTCGCATAATGTATAATACGCTACAGAGCAGATTTTACTATCCACAGCATGTGAAAAAATGTAGACGGCAAAAAAAGAGTACCTACCATAAAAAGGAAGTTACCCTTGTAACAAGACAAGGGCACTTGCACATATGGTTTTTGTAACGCGAAAAAATCCTCTCTTATTATTCCATGTATATTAGATTGTGTGTACAAACTAATCTATGCCTATAGTTACAACACATGAAACCATATTAGAAAATCTCATAAAAGAAAAAACCCATGCTGTAGCCTCTGTTTCTATACTATGGTATTTATTCGTTGTATCTTAACAGATTTTGCGTTTGCTTCAAATCATTTGAGCTCCAACAATTAGTCAATGACAACTTGTTGACCATTAGAGTGGTTATGGTTTTTTAATGCTGTCATCAACAAGTTGTAGAAACTTTCTGTATGAGTAGAGTGTTTGACCTTTTTGTATGTAATATGTATATGTGAGTTTTATCGCAAGTATTGTTTTAGGCTGTTAGCTTGTTATGAAAGCGGTTGACTTTTTTAAATTACCTTGTAAGTCATCGGGCCGTATCATCAGACGAGTTCGTTTGCTTAATTACAACGGGAGTTGCCAGCAGTCTGCAAAATAAAGACAAAGTTTTTTTCAACCCCTTTAGACACAATATAGCATGAACCCAGCAAGCAACCTTCTACTTCATACATATGTATCTTTGTAATAAAAATACGGATATGAAAAGCAATATTAAAATTTTGATTGTCCAGGATGCCTCACAAAAGACTTGTATACCTAAATGTCTGCGGTCTTGTGTAACAATTTTGATGAAAACCAGTACGACAAAGGACACAAAACGAATGTTATTATTAGTCTAGTCTTCATCTGCATTCATCTAACTAGCTATGGCTGAAGGAAATATATTAGAAGCCACATATTACACTTTGCAGGTATGAAACATTTTAATGATTATTGTCAGCTTGTTGTTTGTTAGTTGGAAACCAAATACAAAGCAGCATACAGTGTATTATCTACAGTATTATGTACATACAATGCACCAAGGAAGGGATAAGGATATAACTTTCCCTTTCCTATCTCATCCCATTAGCAGATGGCTGCAGACACATAAGAATATAATTTTTCTGGCACTACGGGAGGCTCTCGTTGATGATTTAGCAAAGCTACTCATCAAATTCATTCTATAAAGTGCACAAATTTTGCCAACATTAGTATTGCATTTCCCATAATACAACCTTTAGTCCATGTTAACTTCAAAATGTTAGTCAGCTAGAAAACTGTGGTGTTTTGGCAAAAGTTTGAATATTTGCTAACCAAACGCATTAGTCCAAAAGTTATTATTGTGATGTCACCTTTGCACGTGAAGTAACAATTAGAAACAAAATAAAGTATAAAGATGCTCAAATCGCATACTTATTTTAAAGATAACAAAAGAGATCAAAGTCACATAATGATCTTGACAGAGAATTATTTACTCCCAGCATACAAAAGTACTAATTTTATCAGTGCTGTGAAAATAACATGAACACACGAGTACAGTATGTGGGTCACCCACATCTGTGTGAGGAGACAGAGTATACACAAACGGCTCACGACTCTGATTTGACGGACTGATTAAATTACCAAAGCCCATAGCGATCCTAGAATACGCTCTTAGGGACTAGACGCTGACCCTCACAGTGGGACCGAAAGAAATCAATGCATATATAGTGCATGTGTATCATGCCCAATGAGATTTGTTGAACATATTGTACAGCATAGCATACAAGGATATATGTAGGCTCCCGTTGTGAAACGAAATTTGGATGATACCTCTTTGCACGACCAGAAAAGATGTAAACAATGTCATGTAGAGTGCAAAAGTGCGAAAGATTTTACGAGTTATGAATGCTGGGTGAATAAGTGGAACTAACTTGTCTCACTGAATTCCACATATGTTTCTACCTTTTAATCTAAATTAAACACAGTTTCAAAATACAGATATGTCTATGTTATATATATACATAGCTTGAATGCAATAGCACCCATATTATGGTTTTTAAACTTTTTGAGCTGACTTAAGATAAAATTATTTTTAGTCGACATGGTCATTTTTAAACGCTGTGTAATGCACAGCTACTCTCAGTCCTTTCGGAAACTCAAAGGTTACAAAAATAGCGTGATTGTTAGCAAGCCAAGTTAGTTGGTGGATACTATGTTTGCAGAATGACAACACATGTGTATGCTGCGCACACAGTGAGAGAGCGCATCCACCTATCATCCATTAATTTGGTCATGAATTGCCTCCCTGTTGTGATGAACGGATCCATTAAACTTGACTTTCACCTTTCTCATTGCTAAGTTAATGATTACGCAGGTCTAGTCCAAGAACACATTTATAAATATGAGTAATGGTACCACCATACCATGTAGTCAGTAAATTCAATTTGTTGATGATTTCAGCTAAATCCCAGCATTCTTTAATCAGTGTTCTACCATTTTGGCGTGCATACTTTGTCAGTTGCCAAATTGTAAGAAAAGTAACAACAAACTGCCTTCGAGCAAGTCTCGCAAATCTTTTAGACAATAGAAACTCTACGAAATATCTTCAAATACAAGCTCCATAAAAACCACATCTCTATTTTTCATTAATTTGTTTCGTACAGCAATATCTATCTACTCCATCATCATAAGTTGATTCACATTGTGCTATTACAAATGAAGCACTCAAAAATTGAAGGTAAAGGTCGTCACACCATATTGTTTGTAACCACATGCGTTTCTTGCATGCTGTAGAATGAGTCGCTCTTATTATTTTTTCCCTATGTACATGCAGTCCTGTTTGGGTATGTTGTCAACCTTCACTTCCTAAAGTAAAAAAACTATTTGTTTGCATAAGGCAGTGAGAATGCAAATGAGAAAATACCTTGACTTACAAGTCTTTCACAACACCCTGAAATAAAAACTCAGGTGCAATGTCAATGCTACAGCGTCCCCGTCAAACTAACTAACTAACTTACTAAGCATTGGCCCTCCACCCTTATTTGTGAAATGAAAACGATGGCATTGGAGGCCTCAGTTTGAAACACGCACATATCTACTATTTGTATGATTACATTTTTAGCACTAATGTACGCAATGTTGCTAGATTTCATGCATGTGTATTATAAGTTGAACTTTGCTTGTTCAACTGTAATACAGATAATAGTTTTAATGCATTCAAACCGACTGCATAAACTATGAGCTTAAGGGATCCAAATCAACTGCATATTCCTTCAGATACTGGGCAAATACCCAATAACAAAAAAAATTCTCACAATTGAATGAAAAATAGAAAATAAAACTTCCAATGTCTTGAAATCTTTATCAGTACTGATAAAGCTGTCAGATGTATATTTTATGAACTGTACACACGATACAAGTATGTGTGCAATCCTCAATTATTCTTCCAACCAAACAAAATTATATAGTCATCAAGCCACAGTTGAATATAATTATAGGCAATGGTCTAGTAACAGCACTTCAGTTGACATTAAAGTTTTAATTAAGTGTAAAGGAGATTGTAATATCATCGTACATAGATAATTATATTGCCCCAGCGTAATTCTTTTTTAAGCTTCTGCGAGACAAACCTGGGATCCTATAACCACAAAACGCATGCTAAAATCAAATGTATGGTCCATTAGAAACAATCTTCTTCTATTCAAAATATTGGTTTTTAAGTGTTCGACCAGATAACTCCACAATTAAGCAAATCACACTGGTGATAAACCACAGACTGTAGCTTATTAAATTTATCTCAACCGTCACTCAAGATAGTCCATCCTTAATCAACAAATATGGCATGAACTGGTTTTCACGCATTACATATTATTTGAATCAATTGGAGAGCTCACATAGACAACAAAGTTAAGCATTTTTGCTCTCAAAATTTCATCTGTGTGCGACAAATACAAAGAAAATGAGAGCTACTGTCCTCACAGTTTTTACTCTGGTAGCTGTGTGTGCAGCAGTTGGCTCCATTTTGGACAACGAAATTGACGAACAAGAAGATGAGTTCATGTATGGGATATTCCCCTCCGATTTCTTGTGGGGTTTTGCCACTTCTGCTTACCAAATAGAAGGAGGTTGGGATGCTGATGGTAAAGTATTAAAATTTTCTTTAAACTAACTTGTACTGAAAAGTTTTAAAAAAACATAAGATCTTTAAAACGTGTATGTATGAATAGGTAAAGGGGAAAACATTTGGGATAACTTCACACATAGACCCTTGAATCCAGTACTTGACAACAGCAATGGAGACGTAGCTTGTGACTCGTACAATAACTATGATCAAGATATCCAACTTTTGAAAAACTTAGGGGTATAGTTGTTCTACCATATAAAGCTTTGTCTTCTAACTTTTTTGGCTTATCAATTTTTACTATTTTTTGTGCAGGCAGACTATTACAGATTCTCTTTGTCTTGGTCCCGAATCTTACCAAACGGGACAGCAGATGTAGTAAATCAAGCAGGGATAGATTACTATAACAATCTAATCGACAGTCTCTTAGCCAACGATATTTTCCCAATGGTGACCATGTACCATTGGGACTTGCCTCAACCATTGCAAGACATTGGCGGTTGGCCAAATGAAGAGCTGATAGAGCATTTTGCGGATTTTGCCAGACTTGCCTTTGCAACGTTTGGTGACAGGGTGAAACACTGGATAACATTCAATGAACCTTTCAATACCTGTGAACTGGGATATGGACTGGGATTTGCAGCCCCTGGGATAGCGAGAGAAGCCACAGAGCCATACTTGTGTGCTCACACTATTATTAAGTCCCATGCCAGAGCTTACCACATCTATGTAGATGACTTCAAAGAATTGCAAAATGGAAAAGTAGGGATCACTTTGGATACCGAATGGATGGAACCATCGGATCCAGAAAATCCTGAGCATGTTGATGCGGCTGAGCGAGCCATTCAGTTCAAGGTACCAAATATATGTAATTACTAAAATGTGTAGTTAGTTCGCTAGTCATTAACTAGTTATTTTGTCCCATGTGCACAAAAGGAGATAAATTTTTTTTTGTAATTTAAAGCATGGATGGTTTGGAAGTCCAATATTTTTTGGCGAATACCCAGACGTTATGAGAGAAGAAATCGATCGAAGAAGTGAACAAGAAGGTAGAAATTCTTCCCGGCTTCCTGAGTTTGACACTCATTGGTCAGAGTATATCCGAGGTAAATTTTGCTTTGCGTTAAAAATGCAATTAAAACTAGATAGTACATTATTAATATCTAACAATCAACAGGCACACTTGACTTTCTGGGAGTAAATCATTACACTACGGAACTGTGTGTACCCGGTCAAAACCGATCCATTGCAGGATGGACTTATGATCAAAACGTGTTGAAATTTAAAAACTCAACATGGCCACCAGCTGAATCTATCTGGCTGAGAAGTGTACCCTGGGGTTTTCGAAAGCTGCTCAACTGGTTGAAAGAAACGTATGGGAACCCTGAAATGTATATCACCGAGAATGGTTGGAGTGACAGTAGAAATGCGAGTTTAGAGGACACTGGAAGAATTCAATATTTCACTGGTTACATAAACAATGTGTTGAAGGCTGTTCTTCTGGATGGTGTCAATGTCAAATCCTACACGGCTTGGAGTCTTCTCGATAACTTTGAATGGCTTAATGGATACAGGTAAACCATTTGGTTTAAAAATCATATGGATGCATACATGTGGGTCTACCTAACAAGGTGTTGCTAATATGTGTTTCATCACTGCCTCTACTACTGCATGCTATTCTAGCTTTAGCAATTGTAAAGCAAGTAAGCTTGTTTGTTGGTTAGTTAGCATGTAGCATAATATTGTTTCTGCTTTGGCAATGCAAATATTTATTTTCTCTGAGAGATATTAAACACGTGTTTTGGAATTTTTTTCAACTCAGGGAGCGATTTGGAGTTCATTGGGTGAATTTCACCGACCCCGCAAGACCAAGGGTGCCAAAACAGTCTGTAACATTTTTGAAACAACTTATTGCGGACAATGGATTCCCTGAGCCCATGTCCAATGATTTGAATACATTTTGGAATTAGTTTTTTTTTCGTTTCAATTCGTAAAACAAGATAAAACACTGGTTTTATTTAAAAAAATCAACAATTGATTTTTGCATAAAAATTATCTATTCTTTGTTTCGATTTGAATGCTACACAAACTCAGTGCTGGTCCCATGCAATAAAAAACTTTTCATGTATTATTTTGTTCTTAATACGTGTTTTCATTCCACTCTACATTGCTGACTCGACAAGGACTTTAGCCAGACACATTGGAAACCGCATAGGACTATAAGTGTTCACACCTTATCATTGCCTGCATAATAATGGTTTTAGTTTGTTAGTTATGTGACCACCATGCATAGTTCATATGACTGTGCTTATGCACAGCTCATATTTACTTTTAAGGTTTTGACCTTGTTGTTTATAAACATAAACGCCTATAATCACCACATAAGTGGAAAAAGACCTCGACACACACCTGAATATAAATGAATCACATTCATCTTCACCATGTACTGATTCATACTTGCTCAGAATTCACCACGTGATTATTTCAGTAGACAACGTTTTCCCATAGTCATCGGTTTGTTCTACATTTAAAGCCTTTGAATGCAAGTATATATATATATTGAATCAAATAATACATTTTGCACGCAGCCTATTGACAATGAAAAAGACTCGCCTCCGAAAGCCAAATACGGCTCATCTTAGATGCTTTCTAATTACTAATTGAAAATTAAATTGGCGCATGGGCTAGCTATCTAGTTGAGACACAATCATGTATTTGGCATTAGCATAAGAAAGGGGTGCTGATATTTAGACTGCTAAGAAATTTACGTATTTAGCCTGGACAATGAGTTAGGTTCAATCTTTAGTTTATCAACTCCAATAAATTTATACATTTATTTCCTATTACTTTTGCAATTCAATGCATATACACATGGCAAGAAAAACAAAAAATATCTGAAGCATTAAGAAAGTTTCATTGAAGCTTCTGGTTCACTGGGTTTGTTATAAATACGTAAGAAGTGAAGTGAATACAGAATGCAGAGTAAAATTGCAGATATTTTTTAGCAAGTTATGTAACTAGCTATAAGATGATTCAGAGATAATAACAAACCATTTTACGAGTTTTAAGCATCATTCATTTCGCATAGGAAGTTCCTAGTTATGCACCAAATATGTGTCTAAGCTATGTAATGACATAAATGCACTTGCCAGTTTTCATTTGAATAATGGTATAATGCACCTTTTTGAAACGATTACGTGTGCTATTAATGAACGTAAGGAACTGCATAAGTCTCAATTATTCTTATTCATGATACCGGAAAATATTTGCTGTCATATTTTAGAGAAAGTATTGTTCTGCGGCGAAGTGAGGATCAGAAATTGAATGCAATATTTTCAAAAAATATGGACATATAACCATTAGTTAATATGCGGTGTTGTGGTCCATGCGGCTCACCGATCACCGCGACTACATAACATGTACGCACTTAATCTCATGTTGTTTTGTGAAAAAGAGTGCAAGATAAATGCATTGTACAGATTTATGCGTACCATGTACTTATAGGCATGGCAGGTGGGTACAAGACACATGCCATATGCAAAGGGGAACGAACGATAAGCGCAAATTAGCACAGTTCTCTTTTGGGGGGAAACAGAAGTAACAAAAATGACTATTATGACGAGCATATGGATTGCTTTTAATAATAAATCTTGGAATTTCCCTGTTCCCCACAGAATGTACGCAAAAGCGTAAAGAATGTGTCAACAATACAAGAAACAGATTGCAAACAATATTGACTTCCGTGTATTGAAACGCATATGGTATTTTAACGATTAAAAATGCTTCCCGAAATTCCAGACCTACTAAATCTGGTTTGAAGTATGGAAACGTAATTGAAACTAAAATTTCCATTCCAAACTACCAGTCACCTGCTTTGTATTAGTAGTGGTAGTAGCAAATGAATGCACTTTAATTTTATATGTTAGCCAACAAAAGAATATCATGTGGTTTCCGAATTCAATTAGTCTCAGGTGAACTAATCAAATTCCTCAGCAAGGAAAACTAATTTAAATGAGTTTATTTGGAAAATTAAAAATGAATGCACATTTCTTGTGTGCATGTAAAAAATGGTGCAAAAAACTGCACTATTTGCAGTCAATGACCATGTGGATTCCAAATAGAGAAACATGTACACTCTGATGTCATCAAGCATTCAAAAACGATTGGGTCTGATGAGCATAAAACTTATAACACTAATACATGAATGCAAAATTTATGAAAATATGTAGGGAATAGTTCACCATAAACACAATGGTTTGAGGCTACATAATAAGACATAAATGTTTTTTCAAAGAAATTTAGCAAGAAAAGAGAAAACTCAGTTCATGTCTGCGGTCGACTGGCTATATCATGTATAAAGAGTGTACAGCCACAATGTACGCGAAGCCTATAGTTACTGTACACTAGCAATGTAACCGCGCTCTCGTACGGCTCTCAAATAAGAGCACGAATCAAGCAGCGTCTTATTATTTAAGCTACAAATTTGTGAAGCGACAAATTGAAAAGTACAATAAATCACTGCAACTTAACAACAAAAATTACCATCTGAAACTGTTAAAAATATCTGAATCTTTTTCAGCATATACTCACCAACTATTAAATAAAAAATAGTTTTGTGATTCCTCTATTTACGCCAACAAATAAGTGCAAGTGAATTGAATTATGTGCTGAAAAAATTTACGGAAAAAAGTAGCGTAGTCTACAGCAAATGTAAAACAAAAAAGTGGAACATTTTCAAAACTTTAAAGAATATTAACCCTATCTTTTCAGTAAATATAGAAACTTTATATCGGAAATTTGCGTTACTTTTCGATTTTTAAATGTCTATGGGCGGAAGTTTTTACGAATTTTTTTGTTAGCATGTTTACAAGTCACCAGATTCTAGAGTGGAATGATATTCGCTTAATATTGCATGAGTAAGGTTTTTGCGACCTTCCGTCTCCTTTATGGTATTACATTATTACCCACAAAAAATCCCTGTACAAAATTCTGATAAAAATTGTGTTGGAAATATCGATTTATTAATGCCCCCTTTCTTGCCCTTTAGGTATATTTAAAAAAAATTACTTGAAATTCTAACCTAAATCAAAATCTACGAAACAAAATTGTTTTTCCCCTCTTATTCACCCCAGATTATCAACGTAACCAAAAACATACTCACCATAAGGGAAGTGTATGCTCGTTTGAAACAAAACGCAAGGATACTAATGCTAAAGTTTATTTTTTATTTACAAAAAAGTAAAAAATCTAATTGCAATCGTAAAGATTCGTTTTTTAGTAAAAAAGCTGGTTATTGTGGTAGTATGAATAAAAAAAACTATCAAGTAGTTTTAAATAAAAATCTCGCATGACATTCTTGCACTTTGGCTTTAGTAGTATAGATACACTGACTGCATACAGCAGATATAAAACATCTAAAAGTCTTTCATCATACGCTTAGGTAAGCTATATCTAACTAACTAAAAGAGTTCACTGTACTAGTAAACACAACATTTACTCTTGCTCCTCACACACATTTTTACATGCTCTTCGTTGCTAACTAACTAGCATACACCTTTGCAAAGTATAAAACTCTGAAGATAGCAATATTGCTTGCAATAATAGAAGCAACCAGTTGTACTCTCGCCTTTTTAGCTAGCTAACTAAAATTATAGAACCATGTATATTAAATGACTTGTATTACGTGTCCATAGTATACATAGCAATCAACTGCTCGTGCAAACTGAAAGTGTGAAAAACCAACGTAGTAAGCTTATTAGCATGTTCTATATAATGTACTCAAGATGAAAGTGACGATGAATACAACCACTAGTTAGTTAGTTCGTTAGTTTAGTGACTAACTATTGATGACGACTTAAGATTCACAGACTGCAACCCACTTTTTTTTTGTTCACAGGAATGTGAGTAAAAATTTTTGGCAGTTGTATCGTAGAAAACGTAGACGGGCTGGAACATTCTATTGAATCACATTTATTCTAAAATTTGGAACCTACATTGCATGATGACATCATATTGCTAAGGAAGCATTGACCTTACAAATATCGATACATTTAGTTAGTTGGTTAGATGTCTCATAAGATTTTTATTGGTTTACTATGGGTGATCACAATGAGTACTTTGTGTTCAAAATATTTTCCATACAATTTACAAATGAGTTCTCTTAATATTTTCTCAAGTTGTACATTTTTGTGAAGGAGAGTACAATGTCCTCTCCGGTGAAATTAAATGACTTGTAGAGGTGAAAGCACGCTCTCCATTCATTCCGTGAAGCATAATACATATGAGGCTTACCATTATTGCGTTCCAGTGGAGCAGTCAGTCCAATAGAGTAACCTTTCAAACTAACGACCAGCTATATATATACTTTGTGCAGTAAATTTGTGCCAGTTTTTATGAATGATTGGATGCAAAACCTATTTCAACAGTGGCAATGATGGATCACAGTCTAACTAATCTTTTCTTTTCTGGCAGCACTAATAATGCACTAGAAAAATTCAAGCATATTCATCAACTGCAAGCAGATATTTCCTATCCATTCTTACCAACTCAATAGTTTAGTTACTGACGACAGTCTTCATTGATACCCGATATGTTGCACACCGTCCACACGTATTTAAAATTAATGCATGCCAACTAAATACTATGCATAGAGAAAAATGCCAGTGTTGCCCAGTTGTAATGGACATAAAAAATACTACCCACATTGTTACTAACTTACGACTGCAACTGGTAGCCAGCTAGGATTTACTTATATCTGTAGCACTTTTGTGCCCGTGATAATGGCCCTGTGAATTTCATTCTATCACAAGCAGAGAAGTTTACAACACATTCATTCTCCAGAGTTCATAGCTCTTTCGGGTCTTTGGCTGCTCTGTTTGTCTGCTTTCACCAGGAGGACTCATCGAGCCACCTACATCACCATATTACATGTGTAGAAGATGCTTCCTAGTGTTAGCTATGGGCTCACATACTAGTTTTGTACTGTATGGGCTTGGGAAGATGATAAATGCTAATAACAGATGTGCAATGTTCCACACCCTAGTCCATAAGTTAGTTAGTTAGGAGCACATGCGATAGTAGATTGCGTGTTCTATGTGTACAAGAGGGGTCAGGATGAATATGTGTGGCAAGTGGCAAAGACCTGTGATGTACACGTAAAGTGGCTGTCAGTAGTGGAGCAAAAAGGGGAAAAATCGAGCAAGCAACATATGATTTGAACATCACAAGATGGAACATGCAAATGGAGTTTACAGCTGAGCTGGGAGCAATGGTAATACAAGAAGGTATGGAAGGAAGGTGCACACATTTTTTTGTTATTGTAGCTGGTAGTTAGTTTGTATCTGCCTTATCTTATACTACATAGTTGTGTGTATTATATGTGTGACGGATCGAATGAATGAATGGACGACGTGCTTGCAAGTTCAATGGCCCCGCTTGTAAAATTTTCTCACTGGATGGATAACAGTATGCATATCTGTTTGACAAAATGTGCTTGTCATACTTTACGTACTGCTTTCATATCAAATGCGACTGCTGTTTTCAATCAACTGGAAAAGGTGCTCCCAAGGTGGAATATTATGTGACAATACTCATGTTTCATCACTCGTGCACGTATTGCTTTCCATGTTGTGAATCGATTATGCTTCTGGAAAAATTTTGTTTCCTTTTTATTGACAACTGAAAACGTAAAAATTAATGCCAGCTAACGTAGTGAAAAACTATTATGTTTTATATTACAACAGACTAGTTAAGGCTAGTATGGTAGATTGTATTAGTAGTAATATTGATAACTGAAACTATAATATAATGTATTATAATCAACACCAAGAAAAATGGAAAATTTGTTGATGAATATGCATACAAGAATAGTGTCTAAATAAAAAATTTTGCTCGAAAATAACTATTAAGAATAAAACAAATCAGCAAAAATGAAATAGTTTTAACTAGCGTGATAAATAATAGGTACAAAAACCAATGGATTGAATGCAAAAATTGGCCATTAGTGGTTTAGTAGGTAATTTGTTTGTAATGACTTTTGGTGTAAAAAGTGATGCAATCTAGAATGAAACGCCGAGTGAGCAAAACAGATTGAACTAAGGAATTGGTTTAAAAAAATGAATGGTCTACACGAGCTCAAAGTGAAAGCTGTCAAGAGTGAGATAACAATGAGTGGCATAACGATGGAATTCGTTTCGCCTGTCATTTAAATATACAGACTAGTATTATGTCACACAGATGAGGGGAAAAAGAGAAACCTCCTCCATAATAGATCTCGTCATTATGCAAAGATGATTTCAATAGCTCAAAGATTTACAGCATTTGAATGAGTTTGACATGGTTTGAGAATACACTGAGTGAGTGAGTAAACCTCTGTACAAAGTGTACAGAAGCAGCTCGGCTCGCTCTCTTCTTTTGTGTCTGCGTGAGAGTGTGGTACTAAGTATACAGAGAAAATCATCAGCACCAGATCCTAAATATATTGTTGCTATTTATCTCAGCACTGTACTGTGATACATGAACAAACTATAGACTACAATAGCAATAATTCTTTCAACCTGATCAAACAAGTGTGTCTCAGCTTATTGGATAATATAGGTTTAGTTAGTACCAACGGAAGGAAGCACAGCGCAAATAATCATACAGCTCAAATAACTCGTGAAATCTTGTTATATTTACTTATAAATAATACAGTCTTGACGCTTGCAAACAGCTAGTGTCCATTAGCTTGGTTGCATTTTCAAATCTTAATACATTTTAGACAATGGGTTTAGTTAGCAACCGTATTCAAGTTGTACATTTTGGAAAGCATGCTAACTTTGAAAAAAAGATATGCAATTTAAAATAATAGGATATAATTTTACAATCAGATAATGAAAAGAAAAATTTCCGAGTCTGATTATAAGTTTTTTACACTAAAAATTGCAATTCAATAGAATGAAAAATTTGGATCGAATCTATGCAGTGCTGAAATGACTACTATGTAGAGTTGGCAGACTAAATAGACTTAACTAATTTCATTAGTTTTTGTATCCTATAGCGAACTAGTGTAATTAAAGCCATCGAACACTGGAAAAAATGACGTAGTAGAGAGAAAAAATAAGTGCTCGCTTGATTTTGCACATCTTCTTTGGGAATACGAGCAAATGCGTGCGTGCGTACACACACCAGCAATATTACATTTGGCAGTTCTTGGCACTGGAACAAAATGATGTAAGTGGTCATTGAACTTTCTCCGTGCATGAAGACATGATTACTACGTGCAAACAACATGAGTGAGCGGAATGAATTAAATGCTAAGATTTTTTTGGGATGAGCCCTAAGAATTAGGAGGAAACTAGGAAAATGATCATGTTCAACACGAGATGTCAAGTATTTCTTAGTTTAATCAATTTAGCATGAAAATTAAAAAATACATGTTGTGATTTCGGAAAATGGCAAAAAATTCAAGTGTAGATTTTGTCTCTAACCAAACATTGCATTTGTATGTGTTGGCATAACAAGGAATGGAAACAAAACAGGAAAAAATGTCTTGAGAGATCAATTAAGAAGTAATTTAGGATACTTGCTTTGTACAGTTGTTGATATGGTAAGCGGCCAAATAGCAAAATATATGCAAAGTAGTCTTAGTTCTATGGATGGGGTGGGAGAATTTGAGCTCCCTAGATCATTGTTGCAGAAATTAACAGTTTATAGTTTGCAACGTAGAAACATCGTTTAGTTACAGTTTTACCTCCTTCTGCCAAATATACAAAATAAAAAATATTTTGTCCTTAAATTTTTAAAAGACACTTTCAAACTAGAACGCCATGTACATGTCCGAGCCATACGCACAGTGCATCGAAGCTGGATATATAATTTTTAGTCTAGTTACGCCGTTTTTAGGAAAAAATTAATCTTTGGTCTATAGTAATCATGTCGATATTTTATTTGAAATATTTGTTAAAACGCTTTTACATGATCAATCCTTTTTTTGAAATTCAAAATCTTTTAACAAAAACGTTGACAAACTTTTACTCTTAATTGATTCAAGTAACTGTGCGTATGTGACAATTTGCTTTTGCAAGCTCCTGAAGTTTCGAAAAAGGAGTACTCAGGGGTTTTCCACTTCAAAATATTTTGTTAATGCGAGAATTAAATGCTAATGAAATTAGTGGATGCTGTATTAGCATTGGAATTAGTAGTTCTTTGATATGCTTTGCCGGCCACGCTCACCCATAGGACTTTTCGATTTTCCCGAGTTATTTTTTGCAAAATATTTATGCCACTGTCAGTGGCAACATTAATTCGTCCACGTGCTATTGTACTTGTGCATGAACTACTTTTAATTCGTGGGTGTGGAGTCACCCATGTTTTTTTATTGGATCCATTAACCAGAGTAAGTACGATACGGATGAGATATTTTCCCTAAACTCCCTCAGATCTTGTTTCCAATTCAGTACAAAGGAGAAAAGACTCGAAAGTTCCATACTCAAGTCCTGATCATATGTGATAAGGACTATATAACTAACTATATGCTACAAGCAAAGTTAGTAAGTAAAAATAGACATTTGAGGCAACACCCTCACTGGGAAACTGAACACACTTAAGAAATAAAAATGCTATAAAAACCTGTCGCATGAGCAAAACGTATATATGTCATACAAGTGGAAAGGAAACGAAATAGCATTTGGAACTGAACTAAAAATGAGATCACACTTGGCAAAAACTTTAATGTTTACATTTGCATACATGTGTGCAAATCACAGTTCCAATTTAAAACAGCCCAAGATACGCACAACTTCTTTGGGCATTAGTTTTTTAATAAATGATTGCCATGATCTCCCTATCCTATCACAAGTTAAATTTTTATAGTTGTAGCAGCCATTTTTTCCAGTCCGTGCGTACAATCATTACGTGATTTGCTAAAGATAGAAGGCCATTGACACACTAACTTTACAAACTGCCAGTTGCCTATCTAGTTTTTCATTGTTTGCTAAAAACAATAAGATGATAGAGAAAGCAATGTAAACTTAAAAACATTATGGGAAACATCCATCAAAATTCACGATAAAACTAAAGCTGTAACAAACATTCTATGTAAAAAGTAGATTAATTAGAAGCCATACTTAAGGTACAATTTGTCGCAAACTAAAAACAATTATTATCAAAAGACCGGAAACGGAAATATACTAAATTCAAAACAATTTTATCAAGTTAACTATACAGATCCCACATGCTATTGTCACGTTCACCGGTGTAAAAAACTATAATAAAAGACGTAGAAACCTTAACGAATCAAATATAATTTTTCACACAGGTTGCAGACTCAATAATTTCAATTCTACTAACTTAATCATCATTAGACCACATTTCAACAGTTTACTACCTATAGTTACGTATAAAATCTTATGAACGTCCTACCTACCTACCAAGGCGAAAAAAATGTGATCACATTTTTACATTCCCCATCCCAAAAAGAGCCTCAGTGAAAAACTACAAAAAATCTGTACTCCACAACTTTATGACGTAAGAGAATAGCCAACAAAATCCATAGTGTATATACATAGGATGTCCAATGTCCCTGCCCTGGTGGAGTGGAGCTAAAACCCACGAGTATGAAAAAAGTGGGGGGAAAAGGTGCATTGAACATGATATAAGACATGATTGTATCACTATGCTTGTCTCAACTGAAAACACAGAGCCACAATGTGAGTGAATTGAACTGAGCTGAACCTAAAACCAGGTGTAGGGTCTTTGGCACCATCAACTCGGTGCCCCCCGAATTAGGCAAACTCAAAAACGGCAAACAACACAACGGTAAAATAATAATAACGTCGGGTGATAAACATGAGAAGCACACATTTATACATTTAATAATTACTGCATTCATTTTAAAAGTTAAATTGCATATTTTATGTTTGACGCTACCATTAACAAATATTCTATCTTTTTATACCGTAGGTAGGAACAACTTTTTCTAGCTTGACATTATAATCTCGATATTTAATTTTTGTTAACATGTATTATTGCTTGCTGCATTACCCGTTTTTACATTTGCCCTTGAATGTTTTTGTTAATTTAGTCTTTAACAGTGTTATATTCCTTCTGAGGTTTTGCCGTTTTATGGATTTGCCATTTTTAGGTTTTGCCGTTTTATGGATTTGCCATTTTTAGGTTTTGCTGTTTTGTGATTTTGCCATTTTGAGGTTTTGACATATTGTGGGTTGCCGTTTTGTTGTTTGCCCTTATTTTTTTGCCATTTATGTGGGGAGTCATCAACGACTCACAGTAAGTGAGTGTGCTGGTGAAAAAAAATGTGACTCCGAAAGTGAAAACTCATTCAAGTTGCATCATGAATTTCTCTGGAATGGACCAGAAATTCGGGAAAATGTCATCGGCGTCCCATCCTCAAATTGGATGATCTTTCAGGATGGCAAAACAGGAACATTGTGGACACTTGATTTCATGGGCTTCCTTCATGTGCAAAATTGGACCTGGAACTGCATGAGAATACTGGAGCAAAAGCAAAAGCATACGCAAGGAAGGTCAACGACCATCAAAGGCGAATGCACTTATGTATGGCTTAGCTCTGCTACACTACTATACTATACTATACTGGGTAAGTAAGTAAGTGAGTGAGTTTCCTCACTGACTCAAACATTTAACGTATACGGACGAACTTGGCTCAAAAGTTCTCTAGCTTAAATATACGTTAGTTAGATAGCTATAGCACACTCACTCACTCACTACATGTGCGAATCTTTTGTGCGTGTGTGTGTGGTTGGCCGTAAAATGGCAAGTATTTATGAGATTCAACACGTTTGAATGCGTTGCTTTCAATTTTTCATTCTATAGATTCAGTGAGTTTCCAGAAGAGAATTTGAGAGTACTTGTAACATAACACGCACAGGCTTATTATTAGTAGGAATGAATTTAAAAGATAAGATTTGCTTACCAAAATCGGACAAGCTTTCAGTCTGGGGCTCGATTACTAATTTGAATTGGCTTGAGTGGAAACTCATCTCATTTTGTTATGTACTGGTAGGCTGTTAAGCGTTGGGATTGTTTCCTTTTTTTTTAAACTTGCAGAACGTGTGAATTACACTTGCGATTTAGCTTGCGACTTGTTTTTTAGAGAACCATATCACTACTGATGTATATTTTGTTCGCATGGGGAGTGAGGATAGTCAGTTAGTTTGCACTAAATAGTTAAATGAGGCACGAATGTTATAAGATTGTTTTTGTTGACAATTTAATCAGTTTTGGTGGTTTTATTACATTTATTATTTGCTGCTCTGCTGGTTCACTTGGTTTTTTAATAGATGAATACACAACGGTTGGATTTGATGAGGAGTGGAGGATTGGTTTATCAAGTTTAAGAAGTTATAAGTGACCATGATGAACTATAATATGAGTTCACTATAGGAAATTGAAGTAACTAGATGAGATTTGGACGGCTGGATAATCGGATTGACAGTTAGTGAGTTTGCTAGTTAGTTACTCGTTGTACATACAAAAGTTGTGAAGCTCTTCCTATGGAGCGTATATGCAAATGCATTAATGACGACGTGACATTATAAGTGTAAATATTTATGTTGCTCACTCTTATAGTTTGTACACGACGGACTGATAAGGAAAGATTTTTTAACTATTGCTAATAATAAATGGGTAACTTGTGAAAAAATTACTATGCAGTGTTGACTGAAATTGAAACTTATCGAATGAATAAGAACTCATGAGTACCGAAAGTGAAATTTTTGGTCAATGGGATATTAATAAAGCCCTATAGATTTGCATGTAATAGTGGGCACACGTTCACTCCATTTGTAGTTTAAAAATGTACACACAAGACTAACATGAATTTTACAAAAACTTTCACTAGATCAACATAATTTTTTGTGCTTTATAATAAACACTTTATTGCGTTGTCAAGTCACTAATGCGGGTACACAGAATTTTTATGCAGAACCAATTTAATACACAACAAGTTCTTTCCAATGTTAAGCCGCAGCAGTGGCTCACAGTGGGTTACTATGGGTGCATGAAGTTTTAGAAACTTGTGCTATGCAAATTTTCTGGAAAAAAGTTGGTTTTTTGTCCATACCTAAAATGTTAATGCTAATAGTTGACGTTTCTAGCTCAGCACTACTGGAGCGCTCACTTGCAACTAAATGTTTTCCGCATGCTATAGTTGAGGCCGATGATCGTTACCCCATAAGCAAACGTAAAATATCCAGACTGACTGATGAGATTGACGATGTCAGGCCAAATAGAGTTGACTTTGCTGGAAATAAAATACGTATTCGTATAAGTACAGCTATAGGTCACTAAATATTTTAAAATCATGAGCTAACTTTGTTGGTTCGATTAAAAAGGTTAAGCACGCTGAAAAGTCAGCTTAAATATTTATCAGATTTTTTCTTACGTTTTTTTTGCACAAATATACTGTGAATTACGTATCATATCACTGCTCAAATTAGAGATGGGTTTGAAGAATATTCCTATTTCGAGATTATATTTTGTATCTTAGTGGAATTGGTTTGGTTACAACTGGATAGCATCTTATTTTGGTGAATAATAAGATAAAGGAGCTCATATAGTTAGTTAGTGAGATTAGATGAGTGTAGACCTCCCACTTTTGCGTTCGTTCACTCACTACCTTAAAATTGTACACGTATATTTATTGAGCGGATGAATGCATGCATAATTTGTCTATGTGCTTGTCTACCGAATGCAATCATCACACACAAGTATGAAAGATTCTCATTTGTAACAATACAAGTAATTTTTCAAGCTATAGCAGGAGATGATCATTGTAGTACACTTCATTATCGGTCCATGCACTTGCTCACGTTTTTTCAATTGCCTGAACGAATTCATTGGCATTTGGCGTGGTCGTCTAGTCTCTAGTGTACACGAGATGTCAAATTTTGTATCTACTATTTTCCAGAAATGTTCTCATTCTTCTAATGTCTTCATTTGAAATTCAAGAACAAAATACGCCATATTTTCCTCCCCATTAAAGCCTGGGTAATACTTACACTACACCAGCGGCAGAATCAGTAAAAAGTTAATCTAAGCTTTCTACCAAGATGTAAAAAACAAAGGATTGAAAACCTATTCATTGGAAATTTCTAAAAATGCACATAAGTTAATGAAAATATTGAGAGAATCACCGGTTCATCAGAAGTTGCAACCTGAGAATTTATATGCACATGCATTAAATCAGTTCCCACGCTCCAACGAAATATTTTTATGCATGTAGGCATATGGTACTGTAATGACGATTCATGAAAACGAAAGTTTTCCCTCATAGTTACAATACATCAACTATGGACTGCGCACCAATAGTATATTACAGTCAGAGTGAGCAAATATTGAACTTTGCGAAAACCTGACCCTCGTAAGTACTGGCAATAACCTCTCTTAACCCAGTTACTATACTTCGCTCATACAGCCATACCATATAGCTCCACAGTCCGTTGGCAACACATAGACAAATGCTTCCCATATATGCATGCTAAAAGTGTTATACTCTTGCAAGGTGGCTGACTCTGCATGACTGATGAAAAACTCGCCACTTTATAAATATATAGTAGTTAGTTAGTTAGTCAGTGGAGCTCATATTTTTGTACCTTTCACAGTGCAATGTTCGTCACATGCATCGAGTAGGTAATTTGCACAGCATGTGCAGAGCTACTTTGATCAGTTTCCTTGGATAATGCACAGTTGACAGTAGTGCCCATTTGTTAAACTGGAAAATAGGTTTTTAACTACTTTTATTACTGTGAGTCTCAAGTTTCTAATTAACTAACAAAGATGATCCCAATGTGCTGAAGGGATTCAATGCCATGGTGAACCAAAGAATGTATTTGCTGTCTAACTTCCATATGGACTATCTGAAATATAAATACAATGAAAAATGGATGAAGTTGTCTAGTGTAAAGATATAGATTGTCCGGGAGGCACATGCAGACTTTGAACTTAGTGAATACAATATTTCACCAATAAGCTGGAAGGATTGATGATTATATAAGTCATGTGAAATACCCTGGTGGGTGAAAATTATGAATTCGCAACACCAATAGGGAATAGTAGGCATAGGACATAACATATTACATAGCTATCATGATACCATTGAATCCAATGAAAATGAAATATCAATTTAGTGAGAAAGAAAGCGGAGCTATTGTGATAACTCATATAGTCGATAGTGGATAGTTAGATACAGTTTTAAAAAGTAATAGCATGATAATTGAAATTATAGGCACCTTTTGAGCCATTAGATTATAATGTAGGTGTTAGAGTTTATTGATTCAATTGTTGTCATTCCAAGAATTGGTCGCATGTAAAGACAATACAATGTAAACACGGCTGGATGGCTTTGTAATAATACATAATGAGGTAGTCATTTGGGTTCAGCAAAATGGTATGGGTGATGCAGCTAGCTGAAACTAGTTTATCCATGCTTTGTTGGCAGACCTACCGTTGTACTGGATTTACAGCCCACTGGATATATTTGGTTGACGTCATAGCCTAAAAGTGCACTTCCCGTTTGTAGTCTATGGAGTAAAATACTACAAATATTCTACAAAGAGTACAACTATGCAAAATGGTTTAGTGAAATCCATAATGCTTGTAACCAGAAATTAATCTCACTGATTTCAATAAGACCTTGGATTGGGCATTTGAATGCTAGAGATTTGCACAGATGACTATAGTACAGTTAGTCAGTAATTATAAATATTGAGAGAACCAGAGTAGTCAATAGTACACAACGGTCTATTGATTCTTCTTATAGTTGACCTAGTGCTGAATTTGGCTTACATTTTGCGACGGAGGAAGGACGTTTGCTCAAAATTATGCAAATCTTAGACCTTGACCAAAAGGAAGTCAATAGGGCAACAATTCTCGTCTTATGACCATGCACAGATTCTAACGTCCAACGAATTCACAATTTAAAATCCTTGATGACAATTTTTTTCTTTGCTTGGACTTGGACAATTGAACTTGTACAACTTGGATGATGACAAATAAGTTGCACACATATGTTGTATGCCGTGCATGAATCGAAATATCAGGGAAGATTGTGTTTTCAAGTATAACAAACCAATCGGAGAAAAATAGAATAATGCAACCATAAATAAAATATAAATTGGCGCAAACACTTGACAGACATGACATATTTAGCAGACGTCTGATTAAGTTCATGGAACAACCCAAGCATTATTTCATTTCAGACTTGCCGACGAAGCATTTCATCTCTGAATGAGAGCGTAAGTAGCTGATAACCTAAATAAATAAGTCAGCCTTGGCTAAAAATGTCATTGTTGATCTTTGGATACCAGTATCATCATACGAAAATTAAAACAACTGAATGCACTCCTCGGGTAATACATGTCGACTAACTCAATTGACTTTGACACATTAAACTTGACAATGCCGATCATGTGACAATATTTTCATTCCACACGTAGAAGAGTCGTGCACTAATGGGATTAATGTTCACCGGATATCAATCACAATTCCCAACTCTATAATAAGGGCGTAATGAGTTATGAAATAAGAAAAAACAGAAACAATCCGTTATTATGCTGCACTGATGCTGCATCATCTTTCGAAATATAAACGCTTGTCTGTTTTTTGTTTTACTATTTTTATTATTTTTTCATATAATTAACAAAAATTTTAGAACGTTACAAACGACAATATTCTAGTTCCAGTTGCAATTTATGAAGAATACAAATTACATGTACACAGTACACAGAGTCAAAAATAAAGTCTAAGTCTACAAGTCTACTCTACAGCATATAGCAAATCAGACTGAAAATTGAAATTAACCACCACCAGTAATAGATAATATAATTTAAAAAAACAATCACAACATTTAATGCGATTATGAACAGCAGTACATTCAACACACAGAGGAGTTTATTTCCCGGCTTTCTTTTGCTTTAAAAGGGATTTACGAAGGGCAGTCTGACGTTCTTTGAATGATCGTTTTTTAGTGCGCTTGATTTTATGTTTTAACATCATAAAGTTCTTATTCTTGCGCTTTTCTCGATCGGTGGTACTCGCATGGGGATTCATACGACCTTTTCGACTTCCAAATTTTTCCCGTCCTTCTCTCCCTTTCTATGATTAAATAAAACGGCAAACCCAAAATTACGATAATAATTCAATAAATAAATTGGATTCACAGCTAGAAAAAAGAACAAACGCATACCATCGCCGTTTCCATTTTAGATTCTCTGTCATGCCGTGGTCGTTTATGAACGTTTTCGATGGCAGCTAAGTCTACCAGCTCATTACTGCAAAAAATACAACAGCACACGTCAAAGTCACTACTCACCATCATTACGAGAGTGATATTGAAAACATTTTATGATAATTTTATGACAAAAAATAGCTTACACTTGACTTGCAAGTGTAGCATCCAAATCATTCTGTTTTCGCTTTTTAGAGCTTCCCTTCTTAGCAGCAACCAAATCTTTCTGCATTTGTAGTTTTTCCATCTTTTTGAAATCTTCATCCGTTAGGACCTGATTGTACAAGAGATCTTTCGCTTTTTCCAGTCGTTGCAAAGCCTCTTCCTGCGCATCCTTTGTTGGTTCCTCCTCATCTGCTTTAGACACATCTTTTTCGTCTTCCGAATGAACTACATCCACCCATTCGTCACCATCGGATTCATCATCAGCATCAGACCCACTAAATGTGTCGTCCGATTCCTTTTCTCCTTCCTTTGCATTCAATTTATTGTTATTAATCAGTAACTATCATATTGACTAATAAAAGCAACAAGAATCACGAAGCAATAGTTTGGAGCTATAAGCGAAAGATTTTTTAAATTCGAAACAAGCAACCAAGAGATATATACATTGTTGCGCAATTCTATTTTCTTTACCTCATCGGAATTCTGAACGAGTGCTTCAACCCCGGGAATAAAATCCTTGGCCTTGAGTTCACCGAATCCCTTACTTCCTGGATTCTCCATCGTGGACAAAGTCGGTTTACCCTGAAGAAATAAATCCCATGTGCATATTAAGACGATATAACAAAATAATGTTCCCAGTAAGTAATAAAGAATGAACAAACAACCGACCTTGTCTCTCTTATGGAGCAAATTGGGATTGACGTCACGAAATAAATGTATGAGTGACCGAGCAGCCATCATGACACTTTTTTCTCGATAAGATTTATACTGTGTAAGATCTTGAAGCAGATCCCGCTGCATAACCAAAGGGGAACGTTTGCATATTTCCCTAATGGCATTAAGTCCAACAGCCATGACATCCCCGGAGTTTCTTTCAGTAACGAAATTATTGACCAATGCGTCCAAAACTCCCTCTAGCGCCTACATCGTCAATTAATTGAAATAATGGATAAAAGAATTTCGTCTATAACCATAATATAATTATTCAGATTAAACTGTTGTGACATACATCAGGTGGAACAAGCTCGTGCGAAGCCTGAGCCACGAACTGTAGGATTTTCGTGACTTCTAAATAAACAACAATAAAAATGTTAAGTAAGAAGGATATGAATGCAAAAATACCAGAAATGAGTACAATTTAGAAGTAAGCATTACATAAGAACAAGAAGTTCAATTACCTCTCTGATGAGGCTGTAAAAACCTTTTAATATAAGGGTAGAAGTTCAAAAGAATCAATTGATGTGTTCCAATGAGCCGGGATACCAAATCCAGTGACATGAGTTTGACTTCAAATCTTTCAGTCATTGACTCTAATTGCTTGAACAGTTTTTCAGCGAAACCTGCAAGTCGATTAAAACTTCTAATTTAGTGAGAAAAATTTATTTAAATCAAACGCAAAAAAAAGTTCAAACAAATATATATTACCTTGTGGATCATGTACTAAGTGTAGCGCGGAAAAATTGTAAACAGGGGTCTTGTTTTTGTTTTTCTTTTTCTAAAAAAATTAATTACAAATTGATTTACAACCAAAATGACATGAGAAGAGCAAGAGAAACAAGCTGACCCAGTCAAATTATTTAAATAAAAATAAAAGTATGATCATAATGCATACCTTAATAGCAGATTTCACTTTGGACAGGTTCTTGTCCCTCTTTCTGGTCTTTTTATTCACTTTATTCGCCATCATGACTTCTTTTGCAGTCGGTCCATCGTCCTGTTGTTACAAAAAACGAAAGAGTTATAGATCTTCAGCAAAATGAACTTTTTTTCCTTCCACACTTAGAGCTAGGCAACTTACCGAATCAGAGTCTTCATCATCTTTGCCCACGGTACTCAAAAAAAATTGAATAGCAGTGACCATAACCTGCACATATCGCATTGAATGTTCAGACATTGAAAAACATATTAGGGGTACACTTAAGCCATGTACTTTCGAATATTTCTAAGCGCGTACTTCTACCAGCCAATCGGATCAGTAGGAAGAGGTGGGTAGTCTGCTCTGATTGACTACGCAAAAGAAGTACGCGAGTAAAAATATACGAAGTACATAGCTTCCGGTGTACCGTGTACCCTATTGTATTAGCATCCCCGAAACCGTTATTTAAATCAGTCTCAACCTACCTTCGTAACTTTGGAGAAACAGGCGCTGGCTATGACATTGACTGTTTTAGCGTCATTCCAGATGTTTCGACGATACAGTTCGATCATAATGTTCTAAAATAAAACTTTCTTAGTGACCAGCTCACATCGTACGATCCCAGCAAAATTTTCATAAGTACAAGCCATTATGTTAAATTCATTCTTTTCTTACCAACGACATTTTCGTAGACTTGACATTACTGTCTTGAATCTTAGTAAATAAAAAATTCTGCAACACCTATAAAAGAATTTTCGTTAAAGCAATTTTCACATTCAAATAAATAATATTTAAAAAATTGTTGAATCAAGAAACAGGAGTTAACGGATTTGATTGAAACAAGTGTTTGGCTTAATGGGCTATACGCTATAGTAACTGACATAAATCTTACCGTGTTTACTCGAGCGTCCTTGTGCTTAGAGTTGATGTGTTTAATATCAGTAATGATATGGTTTTCTAAAAATAGACGTAAACTTTTGTCTTCACAATGGAGCAATTGGAAAAACAGGGAAAGTAACGTCGTGGGAGCCAAGAGATTTTTATTTCTCATTATAATGAGACATACACACATTTTCTAAAAAAAAACATACCATTGCCATTAACTATGTTAACATAGAAGCTCTTGTTGAAAATGAATGCCAAAAATGCAAAACTCACTGAACGAATGTCTGGCTCTAGTACAGTACCATAAGTCTCAAGTGTGGACACCAATTGCTGCGGGAAAAACGCTAGATCCGTAGGGTAGCAATGTGATACCTGAATAAAGTAAATGCGAAAAAAATATAACGGCAGCAGGTCTAACATAATGAAACTGCACAGCACAACAAATGCAAACTATCATACCTGAGCAAGAAAAATCAACAAATCATCGATTTCTTTGTCATACTTTCCAGGGTTTAGCAAAAATATTTGCAACAACGCATTATAATGCGCCAGCTGCAAGGAGAACTGAAAATAAGAAAGAATTTACAAAAACTTGAATCGAAACCAACGTATAATTTATTATTTAGTAATCGTTAGAAAAATTGAAAAGTTATCTATCCGAATGAAACATAGTACTTACTTCCTCTTTATAACTTTCAGGGTCTCTCTTTATCAGGTTTTGCAACATGGGCAAATTGTGAGGCAACTTGTTATTGTGTCTCCGAGACATTTTAATTTTTTTATGAACAGCGATTGGAATAATTCGGGTTCAAATGTTCTTATGTTCCAAGAAAAACAATAATTAATCTTCATTCCCAAATTACAAATGTAAATGTAATGCAAAAAACATAGCACGTGTCCTTTCTTACCTTCCGATTTTATGTTAAAAATTAACGATTTTTGTGTTGCCAATAAAAACTAAAAGCGTCAGGTGCTTTAATCTTTGGCTCCGTTTCGATTAGCACACTTATGATTAGTCTTTAAATAATTTCGTCAAGCACAAATCACAAGTTTCAATTGATACTGTTTTACGATTAAAACCCGAAAAATGTAAGTATAGAGAGCAGACAGAATGTCCTCGCCTCGCGTCCTTCCTAAATCTCTCCTTCAACACGTTTTGCGATTCGCGGCTTCAAATCGAAAAATTGCTCCACTATGGCTCTATGGTTTTTCTGTTTACCCCAAGGCCCACCTTATTGTACAGTAGAGGGTAGTTCATCAAATTTGTAACCCTCTTAGAGACATTCTTGGGGTAGATATGATGAGATGAGAGCAGTGATGTAAGTTTGGTCTCAGCTCCGCTCCGCTCCGCTCCAGAGCTTACAAAAATTTTGGAGCTCCGCTCCGCTCCGCTCCAGTTCGCACAAAAATTTTAGAGCTCCGCTCCGCTCCGCTCCAGTTCGCACAAAAAATTTGGAGCTCCGCTCCGCTCCGCTCCAGTTCTCACAAAAAATTTGGAGCTCCGCTCCGCTCCGCTCCAGTCGGCACAAAAAATTTGGAG
>Ga0210040_10001347_pt1 | contig 37543 bp, 20 predicted proteins | sample CryGeyCG12114_NA_FD_185462 | JGI IMG/M metagenome (GOLD analysis project Ga0210040, IMG submission 185462) | Groundwater microbial communities from aquifer - Crystal Geyser CG19_WC_8/21/14_NA (SPAdes) (version 2) | ecosystem: Environmental > Aquatic > Deep subsurface > Groundwater | place: USA... | reverse complement strand
TTACCAAACAATTGTAATGCAATTTAGTCAGTTTTTGAGATGTTTGTCTAATTATGTAGACTAGCCGGGCCCACTGGCTTTTAGCCAGACTCACTCTTAACGAGCAAAACTTAAAACCTGCAAAATTTTCAATGATCCACAAATTTTTTGACGTATGACAAGTTTCTAGAATGTGATAAACAACTCTACAACGAGTTTGTTTTACTGTTCCATAATTCTGTTTATCACATTCTAAAAACTTGCCATACGTCAAAAAATTTGTGGATCATTGACAATTTTGCAGGTTTTAAGTTTTGCTCGTTAAGAGTGAGTCTGGCTAAAAGCCAGTGGGCCCGGCTAGTCAGAATTAACTAATTAACTGCAACTATAAGTACCATGAATTAGTGAAGTCATTTGAGAGCCCAGCTAGAAAGCATTGCGATTGTCATGCCCTTATATTTACTGTTTAAGTAATTTGTCCTATATGAGTTGTTGTTTAAAAAAAATTTAGTCACTTTGGTCTCTCCAGACTACTTTCGTGTATGTAATAGAATTTGGAACACTCCTTTGATAAATGATCCGTGTGACTCCATTTTTAGTATGGCAACTTTCCCCTGGCTCAACTTTGTTGCAACTTTTTGGACGCTTGGGTGGGCTGCAAAAGTTTTTTTACATGCTTGTGACATTTGCTATTAGCTTCACTTTATCTAGAATTGACCATAATTAAGAAACTTAATTTTTTTGACACATTTGCTCCCCCGTCCCTTAAAATAGTTTACAATAAATGCGATGTTTATTTGGTTTGAATGGATTGATTCATGGACCAATTACTTTTTTCACTTGCTCAATACTGTAGCACAAATTTATGATTTCCAAAATGCCATATATTGGACATTTCCCTCGTATCTCATTATAATTCTTACACGCATATTCTTCACTCTTTATGTATATATTCATTTGTAAGGGTGAAATAAAGTATCAGTATCCTTAAGCGAACCCGAAAACCTCCTTGCATTTCGCTTCCTTGTAAAATGAAAATTCTGCCGGCTGAAGTGAAAGTTGTGAAAGTCTTGATCCTGTGCGTGCAATAAATAGCAAGACTCAGGCAACTGAATGATTCAGTTTGTGTCATACATTCACTCAAAGTGGGTCCTACTCCTACTACAGCTTAATTTTTAGTTTCTATGAAGTGGGTTTATTCAACGAAATTCATTATTTCAAATGCATTGAGTGCATAGTTGTTCACACGTTGCAGTGAATTTTGGAAAAAAAAACTGGTGTATTTGTATGTAGGCATGCTGATTTTTTCAATTGCTTGAAATGGTAAAAATATGATGACTATTTACCTCCTGTTTTCGCAAGACCAATGGATTTTTTTTCTAAAGTGGATATGAGAAATTGCATTTAGAAACATATGGAGGTTCTTCTGAGAACTAAAACGAATTGTCCCATGTAAGCAGACCATATGCTGGCGTTAATACTTGGAACTAGACGTAATGTGGTGGTGGTATCAGTGTGTCATCAAGTGAAGTGATAAATTACAGTTTTCACCTAAAAAAATAACACAGGGCCATGGTTCCCTTTCTAAATGGGTTTGTAGCCACTCTGTTTGTGTCTATCATCATTTTTAACGGATCTGCAGTTAACCCAGGTAGCCTTTCTTCACTTTTTCATTCAAAACTGACAGTAAAGTCAACAAAACAATTCCATGTGTGGGTGTACCACTGTCGTATACAGTTTTTAATGTAATGTAAGTAGGAGTATGCATTATTCAACTGGTATCCCAAACAATAACCCTACCGTTCAGAGATATTGAATTTGAAGCAATGTTAAAGTTTAGAATAACGATTCCAGTTCTAAGTCGCATATTGCATGGCTTTTCTGTGTTTGGAACTTATTCTACGCTGCAGTTTTATATATTCAATCCAATTGTTTCAAATAGCAATCGATTTGCATGCTTTTTATGCAGAAAAACTTTTAAGAATGTAAAAATTCAATATTTTTCATTCACTTCACCACAACCTCACATAAAAACTACAACAATGATGCCTCATTTGTTTTTATCTATGTTAAAAAAACTGTGCGCTCCACTTTCATCTAAATTGAACCAGTTATGTTTACTACTTTTGGCCCAAATGATGCTTTGCAAAACCAACAAAAAGGATAAACATTGAGAAATCTTTTGTCTAAATGAGTAATAAACAAAGTCAACTTACTTACTAGACGTCACTTTTTCTCAATACACCCTTTTACCCTGATTTCTAGAGAAAAAACTTTTCCATGCAGTAAATAATCTCATCTGACTAAAAAAAACTTAATTTTTTATCCTTGCTCATACTTTTGAAACATCAAGGGACTCACATTCAACGGAAAATTCATGACTTGAATTTTAACTCGACCAAGTAAAGTTAACTAGTCAGAAAACTTGAGTAGTTAGTTAGAATTTCACATAAATGATGGGAACAGAAATGTGACGAAAACTATGAGAGTTATAAACAGTGCTGGTGTACAGGATCACAAGCTTTAGATTTTATGTGGCAAGGAAAGTTGTTCATTTATGTGGGAAAGTGAAAAAACTAGGCTCAAAAAACACGTCGGGTGCATGCATGAGTGAAAGTTGCATGTGTGTTGAAAGGAAGCATTATGAGAAAACAGTGTCTAACAAAAAAGCAAGTCGCGGTACAGAGGATTCCCTATAAGTAAGTTAGTAAGCTACCGTAAAAAGTTTCAAAGTATTGACTTTGCCTATAAAATTGTTTTCCAATACCAACTGACAAGACAAGAAATAATCCTAGGGTTTGTACATGTACACTATAGCGTGTGACAGAATTTGTGCAACCAAATTTCTATAATGAGATCTCTGTCATTAAAAAAATTATTTGAAAACAGTTGTATAGCCAAAATATTAGCGGTGAAGAAAAAATGTTGATAAGTTAGTAGTAAGTAGGTTGTTGGGCAACGAGATGGAAAGAAATAAAAAGTCATATTAATTCCCTCTCTATCTCTCTTGGTTGTGAGAGACTATTGCATTGCCAACTTTTCGTCTTGCTTCAAATAATAAATAGTGGAGAGGAGGGAAAAGTTTTTTCCCTTAATTCCAGTCTTAGATTCAATTCTTTGTCAGCCACGATTTATTTGGCTATTATTGGAGCTCTTTCTTGTCACCCGTGCATAAATGTGGCCTGTCACCAATAACTTGTTTCGTCTTAACTTTAGTGTATGCAGTTTTTTTTGTCTTTGTGCTTTCAATAATATGGTTCGGTTGGGTCTATCCATCTGAATATAAGGAATATTAAAACCTTAAGGACTAGGGCGCTGTTTTTGTATGCAATGCTTTCTTTTGTAGAGTGGAAATTGATACTTATTATTATTTTTATTGCTAATATATGAGAATCAATGATATTACGAGCAGATAATCGTATTGCCCTATTACCTTTTGTAAGGAAACATCCGAGGTGAAATGAAATCCCCTATTATTTATAAAATCATGCATTGTCGGTTCAATTCATGCATCAAAGGTTTTATCCAACCGTGTAGTATTAAATCCATGAGTTCAGCATTATAATATTTACGACATGGATGTGAAAAAAATCATATTCAATCTCTCGATTCTGGTATCCACGGCTTTTCAGTCAAGCATGCATAAAAGGGCTATTAATAATAGTTGGAAAGTTGATATTTGACCACACATATATTAGTTTTTGAGGTTTTCAGACAGAACTGCCAAAAGGAACTTGCAATCTATATTCTACTGAGGATTGATTTCTTGTGTTTTAATCTTCTTATATTTAAATAAGAATGGACGAAAAAACTATTAGTTTCTCCTATATGATATAAAATGAACGTAAACTGGATTTTTAAATGTTTTTTTGCACATATCCAAACAGTAAGATTAAACCGATGATAAAACGAACTGTACTGGTAACTGGGAACCCAATATACTGCGTGACCAAATTATGGCCTCGTAAATAAAAACGGAGAATGTAGGACTGTAACTTCATTATAAAGTTCAAAAGAAAGTTATAGTCACTTTTTTACGTGGGTCATAAAATTACGAACAATTTTCAGTGGATACTTTGTGTGCATGCATGACAAATTATTATAACTTGGACAAATTCCACCGTTAACTTTAAATTTATGTGTCAAAACTTACTCTAAAAGTTTTTTTCTTGCAAAATACACTTTTGTTCAAGCATAGAGCAGAAACAATAAACTGCCTGGCATTGCACATAGCTACCAATTAAAAAATTGTTAAAACATAATACGTTGAATTTTTTGCCGAAATCGATTTTCACTTAATACTGCAAGAATTGTGAAAGAATTACGAAATTCAAACAAAAAAGACCGGCGAGGTTATTATTATCTAATCAATATTCCCTTTTCCGATGGAAATGTTTAGGTGACAATTTTTCATTTCAAAATTTCTCCCTCTGTATATTTTCAATAAAATTTTGAATAAACCATTATATTGCAATGAAACTAACATAACTAGAATTTAGTTAATTCCCGTCCCATATATTTTCTGCCTTCTGCGCACTACAAATTTTTCTGATAAAATCATCTAAAAAATATTTCTTGACACTGTTTCCTGCACTATTTCCCTAGTAGAAGTCCACATTTGTGAACTCAATTTATATTCTAAATCCTCCAGCCCTTTTACTTTCGCTAGCCCCGTGTTCGTTCCACATATCAACGCGTATTATGTACATACATGTGTACACACACATATCCTGTATGCACCAAAAGCCCTCCATTATTTATGGATCAAATTGGCAGCACCAAAAACCATTCAATTTCACATGATTGAAATATGAGCAAGAAATCTCTTCGGAATATGTAGGTCTACATTTTTCCGAAACTGTACACAGCCAACGTTAACTATGAGAACTAAAAGTTAGCATGTAGTTGAACTAGTCACTGCATAGAATTATGCTTTGCAATTTTTCTCATCCATAATTAGTGAAACTTTTCATTGGCTGGTCCTAACTAACTAACTAACCAGACATTTGGGTAACCTTCCTTGTTTCATTCCAGGTTGCAAATGTGTTCGATTTTCCAGCACTTTTGGCAAAGACTGGGGAGTTTTCCACTCTCTAAATTATCCAGCATCGTATCCTCCTGGTATCCGATGTCTACTCTATTCATTTCAAGCTCCGTCCAATCAACTTGTCCATCTCATATTTGACTCTTTTAATCTACCAAACGCCATCAATCAACAGGATCATGGGTATGAAAATTTTCACATTTATCCTTTCTCCAGTTTCCGCAACAGGAATCATTTGTATGTAGACGTAGTGTGAATGACATAAACAAGTATTTATGGAAAAGTTCCACAAATTGATAAAACATTTTTGATTGAGGTCACACAGAACATATTATGCAGACTGTAGCAATTGTCAACTAGTATAGCTAGTTACAAGTTACCGATCGATGTTTGCATTATTCCACCAAACTTTGGGAGCCAAAACAAAATACAAACGAAATGTTTCTTAGTGAAGTAGGTTACAATCCTGTAGTCTTCTCCAATTTCGTAAATCCTAAAAACAAATAAATCCTGACTGACTGCCCTGCTCCCTTTTTTGTCATGTTTCAAACATTCCGCTCAACTAATATATTTGTAAATGGCGCCCTATATGGTTAAAAAAGGGAGCTCTTCTCGTTCACACTAAAAAATGTAGTTCACTTTGCTTTCTTTCCCGTGCTCATTTTTTCACCACTTGGCAAACTATTGGCAGTTTTCGAACTCACTTACTACTAAAAGTACGCACACACTATGTAATAAAAAGACTCTTGTTCAAGATTGAGATTGCATGAACCGAGTATAGCAACTGGCAACTACTGAATTTTATACAGGGTTTGTTTGCCTCCTTCTACCTGTGTGAAAGGAACAAACAAGGGATAAACATCTTGAGAAAGAGAAAACAAAATCTTTGCTAGACAATATTACGTGAAATCCGCTTCTAGACAAGAAACTCACACAGTAACGAACAAATAAATGTAAGTGAGCAAACACTGAGGAGAAAAAAATAATGCATGAGATATAAAAAAAACGAGATGGTAAGCTCCTTCGTCTGATTCCAAGTCTGGATACTACAATAAGTCAAAATAATTCACTCACATCATCATTTGCTGACTAAGCCTGGCAAAGGTTTATGTTAAGAAATCACATGCAATAAATAAACACAAATATTGTTTGGCGTTGAATCAAGGTTAATAATGGATTCCATACAACTTGATTTGCTTGCACAATAAATTTATTGACACTCATTTTAAAATAGGACACGAAATCCCGGTAGTTAGTTAGTTAACCTTTGCAATAGGGCATGGATGAAAAAACAAAGGAATCCACTTTTCCTAGTCCTAGTGTAAGGGCAAACATCATTTTCCACTCAATCTCACCTTTCGTATTGCCTCAAGCAGGGTTCACAAATCTTTTCATTCAGCATCAGCAAACTCACACATTAATGTAGATTTAATATGTAAGTCTAGCTTCTAGCTATTGATAAAGGATTTTTCCCACAACACTGTCTAAAAAATTTCATCTAACCAGACTAATTAGCTGGCAAATGTTACTTCATGTAATGTTACAACATACTCCTATAGTTTTAATGGGAGTATATTTTAAAGTAAAATCTATCTACATTAAGATTCATCTACTTCGCGCAATCGGAGTAGAAAGTATGTGGTGAAGGAACATTTAGCTTGCAAAATCGCACAACTTCCTTTACTTAGCCTACTACATGTATATATATGATGAGAACAAACAGGTGTACCGGTTTTGTTGCTGAAAAGGAGACTTTTAGTCCAGCATATTTAGTTGTACAGGGGTAGCTGCTGATAGCATTTGAAAGCTATTGTGTATATAGTAGAATAAAAGCAAACATGCTGTGTGTACCATCAAAATGTGTTGAAAATCCTTTCTCTCGTTAGGTCGATTAGTTCAACACTTGTTAAGTTTAACTAAACGTGAAAGTGGCAAGGATATAATGGAGAACTACAAATTACATTCACTTTCTATTGTTAGTTAGTATACCTGAAGAAAAGGAGGAAAATCTGAATATATTGGGTATAACACACCCTATGGCCTATGCCTGCACTAATGTTGTAAATTATTATTGTTTTTCGTCCAATTTATTATCCTACGTGATTTATTACATGGGAGGATAAAAGGATTATTTTCACAAAGCAATAAAACCACCAACTAATCCCTAGAACGTATTTCGCGTATAACAACATTTTTGCAAAAGTTCAATTTTTGTGAAATACGAGCTCGTGCTTAAGGATAGTAGATAGGGAAAAAACATTCATCCCAAGCAATAATTGAAATTGCTGTGGGTGGGATTCATATGCATTAAGATGAAAAAAGTAATTTATTCGTCTACAGCACAACATTAGGATTTATTAAAGATAGTAAAGATGATTTTTTTGTTGCTCCACTTGTTTCCAATTTTAACTTTTTAAAAAATAGAATTTTCCCGCCATTACATGCTTTGCATTGTTGACTTTTATATTTGAATAAATTCACCATTTAGATTGCAGTCAAATGCTAAAGTTGTGTTACACAAAGTAGCGTTTGGGGACAAACTTTTTCCCATTTCTTTGAAATCATTCAGTTGGTCTGCAAGTGAAATTTCGTCCAAGAAACCACTTTCATTAATTCATCACATTTGCATATTACTTCTATACCGAAATGAAGCCTGTCTACCAAACCGTCGGAGAAAAAACTTTTTCACTTGTGTCTCAAATATGGTCAAATTAGCAAAAGAAAGAAACCACTTAGTTTTTACTTTCTTTTTTCCCTTTCTCCCCCTTCTTTATAATTCCTTCATTGTCCTCTGGGAGCAACTCCTTCCCTATCCTTAAACTTCTGTTGAACCACATAAAAAAACCAACATTTTCGTTTCACTGATTTTTACACTTACTTTAATGTCAGATTCTTTTAACTGACTTTTGTCATGTCCGATCCAACCATTTTACGGACACAAATTAAAAAGATTCTAATGGTAACTAACCACTCGGCAAAAGATGTTTCCTTTATAAACTTAATTTTTCTTCGTAGTTTCTCATATTACACTATTACTGCACTTGTAATAACAATTTCACTCTTCTAACTAACCAACTGACTAACCACTCACTTTTACAGATGCTATGGAGGAGACTACTTAAAACTTTTTCTACACTTGGAGGACTCGGGAGGAGTTAATGAAATGACTCCATGGAACTCACTCCTTTGTGGAAATCAATATGTGAACCGTTCATTTTACAGCTCTTCCAATCATTTGGTCATCCAGTTTCATTCAAGAGAGCATAGGATTTCAACAACAAATAATGAAAACTCAGACCCTTTCCTCTTCAAAGGCAGATTTCGTTTCTTAGACTCAAGTATGTTTTCTCAACAATCTTAAATACAATTTTTGAGTGGTCATCAAAAAGCAATTGGAGAGCCAAGTAACCGATCAAGTGTACTTAACTTGCCAACTAAAACTAGACAATTTATATAATGGTAGATTAGTACGCACATTATATAGAAAAGAAGCCATGGGAATGATTTTTTTAATCAAGTCCTTTACTCACGTGTTCAAAACTTGGTCAGCTATGTGACCAAAAAAGATGTCACAACTTGAGTAGCAGTTTATGTTAAATATCTTGACATAAAAAAGTGTTTTTAATAACACAAAGGACAATGTAACACCCGTAGACCCTAGTTTGGCACGGACTTGCCCATTTTGTGAAATAAAGAGGTCAATGAATCAAGGGGAATCCATTCCATGTGAACAAGATGGCGTCATAAATTCCTTTTCACTTTGACTTCCAATCACATCTCAAAAACGCGCCTCACATTGTTCTGACGCTTATGAGATGATTTAAGGGAACCTCCCTCTCTCCCCCATTAACTTTCTTAAGTATTGGCGATAACGGGTTATGTGATTTAAGGTGGTACCTATGACATTCTCAAGTACCAGAGTAAAACAAGTGCGGTTTCCTTGGTTGTGTGCGAAAAGCACTCTTCCAGTCTCTCTTACATTCCTCCGCCTGTTATGCATATAAAATCTCATCAATATTCACAGTGCATGCAATAATGGCTGTGGTTAGGGCTGAAAGCCGTTCATACGAAACCATTATCAACTCTTGTCCCAGCCGTTTGGCATCAGAATATTAAATTGCACGCAGAAAAACTTTACCTTGCAAAAAGTAGATTCCTATTACGCGAACAGAAATCCTACAAAAATCTGGGAATCCACCATTAGTTTACGTTGTCTTCTGTACTCATGTTATTTAAACCACTGTTAATGTCAAACTATAGTGTATGCATGACTGCTTTAAAATTTCTGATCATATTTTTCAAGCTCGACAGTAGTTACTAGCAATAAGAAAGTAATTGAATTGTTTTACACTGCTCTTTAATGGAAATCATCAAATTAAAGGCTTTTCAGAAGAACGAATCGAACTATCGGTGCCAAGTTTATTAAGCTACCTATGTGAAATTGCAGAATCTTCCTCTTTTCGCTATTATTAGCTAAGCTTACTTTCGATCTACCAAGTGCTTGGAGAATTCTTATGATTCAACTCCCATATTGATAACGTAATATTCTATCCCTATTTTCAGGTGGATTTCAGACTAATGGAAGGCTGGTTAGAGACTCGAAATGTGATTATCAGTTCATCAGCTCTGCCAGAAACAACAATGAAAATAGTACTGATGGGAGCCCCAAAAGTTTGTTGGAAGGAAACTTCTTCTCACCTAACTATCCCTCGTCGTATCCTCACAATGTGAAATGCACTTTCCATTTTCATGCCAAGTTAGTTAGTAGTGACTTAAATTTGCTCTTCTTATTATATGCAATGAATTTGACGTCATAGGTTACATGATACCTCCATCAAGTTAGTCATATTCCTATAACCTTTGCTGACTTTATAACTGTACGCAGTCAACTTTGGTGTGTTACTAACAGGTTAAAAAAAGAGCCAAAAAATAATTGAAATGAATATTAAAGAATGTACGAACAAAGTCTTTTTCATAAATCTTTAATGCAATTACTTTGAAAGCCAGTTTGAAATAACCGTCTAAGAAAGGGTATAGAGGCGAAATTTTATCCCTTAACATAGCTATGGATTAAAAAAGTGTGGGAGAATTTTTCGGTGTTGAATGCAATAGTAGTGACGGGGTCTTAACTCATCATTAAAAGTTCATTACTCAATGTCATGCTTTCGCAAACATTATTACAGCTACGATTAGACTATAATGTAGTTACATTTCTTATCGTCGTTTCTTGATTTTAATCAAGTTTTCCATTCGGTCCATTTTCAATATAGTTCTGAATTGACCTGTCTGGCGTATATAGCAATTGTAACGTCATTATGAACTGTATTATAGTTTTACGTAGCTAAAAATTACTCGCTTTTTCCAGTCTTTACTAAACTGTGTAGAAAAGAGTAATAAAATGGAAGGAAAAAAATGCCACCTAAAATTAATATGATTTCCTTTTCAGACTGCATGAGCGAGTGAAAGTTGTGTTCCAAAGCGTTGCCTTGCAAAAAGGAGACTACAGGTAAAAGTTGTAAATAATACTGTGGCCTATTGAATTCCGTTTTGTTAATAATATATACGAGAACTGCTATTGTAACGTTTTTTCTATAGCTGCTTGAATAAAACTGACTTGATACGAATTTTGGACGGTTCAAGTACTACCTCACCTGTGATAGCTATAATTTGTAACGCAATGGAAAATCAAGAGGTACATTTTTGAATTCTTCACAAAACACTACAATGCATTATATTTTCTATGCGAAACGTGTGATAAATGGTGAGAATGCGAAGTTGGCAAATGTCTTTGATTAGATTTTCACCCTTTATAGAAGTGAAAGGAGCTCCCATGAGAAATTAATCCAAGATTTATACATAGAAGTCACAATTTTTTCCCTTTTTATCCCAACTGTGCATTCCTAATAATGAATCATGCGGCACATATGTGTTTGTGTGCAAGTTCATGACGTGGTTTGGTTCAAATATTTTTTCCTACGTTCAAAACGTGCAGATCTTGTCGAGTGGACCTGACTTGGCGATCGAATTTATTGGTAACTCGGGAGAACCAGGGAATGGATTCCGGGCCACGTTCCATTTTGTTAAAGTTCTGCTGGACAACTCTTTTGATCGGAGCTTACAACTTCTCCCCCCTCACAAAGGTTACCACTACTTTCACACTTCTAAAACAAATAAGTATCTTCCTTTTCCCATGCATTAACCAGTAACTAACTAACTGGTTACCCAGTAGTTTTAACATTGCTAAAAATTGTGTGTCGTCAGGCTGCTAGAACATTTACTTTACAAAAAATTAAACTTACACTGGTGATAAATATATGGAATGTTAAACAGCAAACCTTGGCTAAATATCTGGTCAAATAAAAAATCATATAATTAACTAACTAACTATTATAGCTAACAGCAAACCATTTTAACTCCATTTCCAGTTTACTGGTCTGTAATTTTTATAAAACTACACAGGATTTCTACCTTTGAACAAAAGTCATACAAGAACCTAATCAAAGTTTTAGTGGAAACGTAAATAAAACAAAACCCTTCATCAACAGTTCCCACTAAATTCTTCATTCAAGTCTACCAATGTTTGCATTGCCAAAAGCTTTTCACCATTCACTTCTAGAAGTTCACTTGGCACCTTCAAAATGGACGTATTTAGTATCAAGTAGATCCATTTTCTGCACTCATTGCGGATTTGTAGGCAACTTTACTTGCTGACAATAGTCTGGTCTAACTAACTAGCTGAATCATTCAAATATCATGTCCATGTGCACCTATTTTGAGTATTTATGGACATTTGGACTTGTGATTCTGTAATGTGTTAGCGTACCGACAATCTAACTTGGGCCGTCGTTGTTATGCATCATTGAAAAGAGTAGTTTTGGATGTTTCAAAGAGTCCCTTTGATCTATTCAGGTTTACAGTCGTGTTCAAAAGAGCTGGCCAATTACATACACTTTGTTGCCTGCTTTAAAACTGTATTGACTTCAAAATTAGATGAAGCCATAGCCTATAGAAGCTGATCAAATTCTTTAAAAAAATGAATGATTGTTTTTTACGTAGAATCACTAGAGCACGATGGACTTCCTCAAGCTTCAACATTTGGTAAGTACTTAACATAATTTGAGGACAAAACTTTTAAATTTGTACTCAGTTCACGTTTTAGCTTTCTGCACTCGCCTTTAGTATATGTTTTCCAGAGGGAAAGCGCTCATGGGAGAAAGATATGGAAACAAAGTTTTTGACAAACCTAGCATACAACAGCAATCATAAGTGGAAAGTGACGAACTTAGTTAGTTACTTACAATGAGCTGGTGAAGTTGGTTTGCGGCTAAATTAATTCCAATGTGGTTTAAAAAAGACAGCATAAAGTCTTTAGTTATGAAACTTAAAACATTAGGGTTTAATGCTCCTAAATACTTTGACAGCATTTAAAAGAGCTCGAAAAATTTAACATGAAATTGTGAAAGTGAAAATTTAAAATTTTACGGGTTGATTTCCATAAGGATTATTTCTAAATCCATTTGGAATCAATCTAATACTTTGGATTCTTACTATAGACTTTATGGTGAATTTTTTTAGTTATATTTCAAGTTAATTAGTCACAAACAATATTCAGAGGTCCATTGTGAGACTAACTTTTGTTTGAATATGCTCAGCCAATTAAGGTGACATGACAGAAAACTTTTTGCTTTACTAGAGGAAACAAATTTTATGGGTTAATGAACTTGTCTGTCACATAATTATGGGATTTGAAGTAAAAAAAGTTCTACTTCATTCTCAACTTAAGTCATAAGTCATTCTGACTTGACAACTTGATTTAATTTTTCCTGCAGGCATTCAACTTAAAAATAATTTCTCAATAGCTTATAGTATCTCAAATTCCCTATTTTCTCTTGTGATTGACTTTTTATTTACGCGGCGACTCAACTTTTTAATCTTAATTAATTAAAAGAAGCAAACTTTAGCCAGACTAAATATGATTTTTTCGTTAAACTACAACTACATGCTTGTCAAATATTGCAATTACGATCCACACGTGAGTCAAATGTTGCTGCCAAAGTATGATGTAATGCACCAGAGAAACTTGTATTTCACTAGGCATCATATAAACGGTCGTTTTCACGGTATGGTTGCACCCATAACCAACTTGCCACCACCCATAGTTTTTTATGAGAATTTCCTAGTAGCCCACTAAATTAATACACGAAAAAAACGCTACAGAAACCAGTTTGCTAGAAAGTGCATATAAGATTTGTTGAATAGAATGGCACCATGAATGAGATGGAAACAATAACAGCAAACTATAGTAGAGCTATGTGGCGTAAACTTGTCATTTTGTATCCCCGAAATACACACGAATATGAAAAAACTTTGTGTAAATATAAACCCCCTGCCTGTAGCTTCCAGTTTAATAGGCCTTTCAAGACGATCGTAAAAAATGTATTGAAAATAGTGAAGATTTGTGTAAAGAAATTTTTCATTAGATTTCTGCTTGCAAATAGTTGAAAATGCAGCGGATGTTGAAACATTGTAATTAAAATAGGGCCCAAGGAATGCAATGCATTTTTGGAACACATAGTTAGTTGTTTAGTTAGTTTTTTGGGTTATTTTCTGGTGGAGAAAGCAGGAAAGGGAAAGTCTTGTAGTTCACCCATTTAGACTCAAAGGAAAACACAGACAAGAATTTATGTGAGAGAGGAAACACAAAAGATCAATAGCAGCATGATAAGACGGTCAGTGAGTTAGCTTTAGTATAGTTGCATTGTAACAGAGGAAAAAATCATTTCTGTTGATTGCATCTGCACAAATGTGCCAACATGCTGGTAGGCTTGCAAAATTGATAATGTCAACTCAACAAACAAGCTGGGCATCTTTTCCAGTCCTATTTATGTCAATAATATAGGAACAAAAAACAACAACGGAAACAAATATTGTTCTACACTAAAGCCTATTGTATAAAGAAAACATAGTTTCACTCCCAGAACCATATGCTAAATGCAATCAATAGAGTATCTAATGTCACCCATAAAGTCACCTTTAAATTGACACAGAGTTCTACAAAAAAAAACTTGTAGAAACAAAAGCGTATATTTGTAGCCTACAGTTATTCAATTTTCCATAGAATGCAACAGAGCAATGGACATTATTAATATGAAAATATTTAATTTTTTCTTTCACTTTTCAGTTCCTCCATGCAACCAAGTAATAAGCAGCGACGCAGGCAAAAATGGAACTTTCTCATCACCTAATTATCCTCACTACTACCCCTTGAATACGCAATGTGTGTACCGGTTTATAGGCCATGGGAAGCAACGGGTGCAAATCCGATTCACTGATTTTCAATTGTACCATCCAGCTGACTCCAAGAGTACAAACCCTGTGTCTCAAAATTTTGATCAAGACATTTCTCCCATAAGGTTTGTTTAAAGCTGTCTAATCTTTTTTTTGATTTGTGTCAGCGATATGAGTTCAAAAGCTTTGGTGCTCAAAAAAACGCTTTCTCCATGAATGATATATGGTGCCAGGGGCACATCCATCTAGATGATTTATGACGAATAGTGAAACAAATTGGATGAGCAGAAATGCATATCATAGTATATTAAAAGATAGTGTAAATACAGAATAGAAATTTTCAAATAATTGAAATGCCATATGAAGGGACTGAATATGAATTTCATATGAATTGTACACATAAGGATAAGTAATTGGCCCAGTTCGTTACACACTGCTATGTGCTTTTGGAATTATTCAAGATTGGTGAAAATTAGAAAGTGTTCCTCAGTTTATGATGCTGGGTTGATTATCTTCTCATCTTGTGATAATCTAGACGTTTGCTTTTAATTCTTCGTTGTGTACACTATTCTATTGTTGTTGATGAAATTTTAGAATAACATCTTAGAATTGTAGGAGACTATCTAACCCTTAAAATTTAGGCAAAAGTCCGTTTAAAACTAAAATGGGGAATGGAATCCATATTTTTCTTCTATTTGGACAGTCTGAATATCTTGCTTGTTTCGCTCCTATAAATGATTGCAATAATAATTGTTCAATTATTTGATTAGATTCCATGGGTTTAATTGTGAATTACGGCATTTCTAAAGTCAAAGCAAAGAGATGGAGAAATAAGTGAGAGAGTAAGTTAGTGAGTAAGTAACAAGGTTTCCCTTTTCGTCTCTCAAAGGTCATTTGTATTCATGAGACGTCATTAGCTTTCCTACAAGTTTCCCTTTTCGCAAATACATAGATTTTGTCTTGAGTTTGAAACCAGAGTTGGAGCCAAACTGTCCTTGTCTTTATGAAACTCATACTAAATATGGTGGGCCAAAAATTTGAAACTAATCTTTTCAAAATATCATTACGCCCGTCATTGTGCTGCATACCCTAATGTAACACTGTATTAACATGAAAGCCACAGAAAGCACAGTTTTTTCCCAATGTGGAGCATAAAAAAACACATGATTGCAAAAACAAGTTTATATCTTTCCAACACTATAGACTTGGCATCAAAACTGATCTGTACTACAACACACAAAGCATATGAATAAATCTTTTCAATACTTATTCAGCAACTTTTTCTGTGAACAAACAACATCATCATTATGTTATTCCGGCTCCAAAAATTTGAATACAAATCTGTTCTAGATACATTTTTTAGACAATACAAATCCAAGACTACTTTTTGTAGAACATTTTTCCAAAATACGGAATATATTTATTGTACTTATGAATAGAAAGAAACTTGACTTTCTAACACACACTTGCTAACTACTATAAAAGCATGCCGGCTAATCTATCACGTTTTGTTGTGTTTCAACTGAAAAACAAAGTGCAAACTCTTGTGGAACAATGTGCAGGAACGTGCTTTGTATTCTCCATGCTGGAGGAGAATGAAAATGAGAATATTATAATGCAATGGGTAAAGAATGCTAACAAACAGCAGAATAGGTTGCATGTGCTTGTCAGCACGAGTAAAGATTTTAATAGCACACATACACATCTTCATACTCACATTCCTGACGTTCACCATCCAACTTAAAATGTTCCTTGGTTCCTTCTCTGTCTGTGTGTATGTGTTTGGAATGGCAAAAAGACTTTCTCCTTACGTGCTACATTGCTCCACAGTTCTATTCTATTAGAATTGTGAGCACATCCGTTAACTTGAAATTAAAAGATGCTATTGGACGCTCTAGATAGAAAAACTGCAAAAAACTGGTCAGGAAAAGTTAAATTTTTCACATTTCAGAAAAAAGGCTCCAAAAAGTTTACAGCGCATTGTATAATTCCCCATATTTTCGGAAAATTACGAAAATGATAAAAACATTTATACGGTGTAGACCATAATAACAACATGTGAAACTACTATAACACACCTTTGAGCGCAAAATATCGAACAATTCTTGTTTCCAATTCCCGTGCACAAAAAGTATTTTTTTTTTTTTTATGAATCTCTTTCACTCATCTCATATAACCAGTTTATAGGGTCTACAGAGTGCTCAAGGTGACTTTTTATGCACCATTTAGCTCCCAGAGCATCATTCCCTTTTCTAAAGCAAAAACACATTCCCATACATAAGTATTCGCGTCCATTGAACTGTTTGGAAAATTATATGAGCCATTCTCTTCATTCATGGTGACAGCAGCAACGACTTTTTTTCATCCCCATTCGTGAGTACAAAGGCTTTTTTATCGACATCACTGTCGCATTGTTTACACGATTTATATGGCATTACATTTTGCACGGTCCAAGTGTGGTGTATTTATTCACGCATTTATGCAACATAAGTTTTCTGCAAATGCATAATATCTAATTGATATCTTGTAGGCGTCGGTATTTGTTGCTAACTAACTAACTGCAGATAATTAAATTGCATGAAATTTCCATTCAATCTTTTCAGCAACTGCGCTGGTGGTGATAGTTTATCAGCATTTACGCATCTGAGAGGGAAATTGGAGCCATTGGTTAGATATTGTGGTTCCACAATTCCTCCACAACTCATGTCTAGTGGTCACCGTCTGACAATGGAACTGAGCGGCTCCCGGTCTTCATCCTTCTCTAGGGGATTTCAAGCAACCTACGCTTTCGTTGAAGGTTAGTTATCCTCGCAGAAAAATGTACGTGCAATTCTATAGGGATAGGGATGTGATGAATAGAATATGACAGGGTATTAGTTAGTTAACAAAACCATGAAAGCAACTGCTATATCTCACATGGATTATTAATGATTCTACTGCACATATGTATTCTGTACTATGTACAAATAAGTAGGTTAAATGTAATACATTTTGGAAACATGCGAATTCTTGTTAATTGATACACATTTTTTGTATTTTTGAATGCATATTATTTCGGACTGAAGACAGGAGTTAAGTTTGTATTTTTACGCATCCTCACAGATTTTGGAATAGCAAATGGTCGACAACTGAAAGATTACCCATGTGCCTTTGTCTACAACAGTACCGAAACGAAGAATGGCAACTTTCACTCGCCTAATTACCCTGGCTTTTACCCGAGAGACACGGAATGTCATTATTTTTTCCACGCAGAGGATGAGGAACGTGTAGAGATAGTGTTTCAACATTTCCAACTCTACGGGAAGAAACCGTAAGTAATCTGCTGCCTGAATGATATGTGGATGAGGCTCATCTGTTTCTATTAAACAAGATAGGAATAAGATTCTACATAGTCGGTAGTTATTATACTACTAATAATTTGCTATTTACCATAGATGCACAGATCGGGACTCCGACTACGTAGAATTCTCCAATAATATGCCTATTGATGGGCAATATGGACGGAAATGTGGAACTGAGCCCAGATTTCGACTCGTGTCCCAAAAAGAGTTCTTTCGAGTCACATTTAGAGCCAATAGTGAATCCGATGGTAAAGGTTTTTCAGCCAACTATCGGTTTTCCAAGCACATTCAACCCCCTAAGAATGCAAACTCATTTGAGAATTCCAAAGGCCCAGACCTGCCTCGAGCTTCGGGTTCAAATTCTTTGGGTAAGTATTGTTAGTACGAAAACCTATTCTGAGCATGACAAGCTAAATTGGTAATTTGGATGAAAAAGTGATATTGATTTGAAATTTTCTTAAAAGTATTAGTCTTTGTTACCACTTTTGTTTGTACCTTACAATGTGGTGCAGAATTTTCTATTTAATACTAACTAAGTGTTTAGTGACCAAAGATCTATCTTTGTCAATAGCATATAGAAGAAAAATAGATTCAGCAGTGAAAACAAATAGGCTCTGTCATTTATGACAAGAAAGAAACATGTTTTCCAATTCCCAGCCTATTATTCACCCAAGTTTTTAAACATTTTTTTATTTTCTGTGTGCAGGAATACTTGGACATTGCTCCCTGCTGACTATAATGACACTCGCCCAGTCTTTGTACATTTATTTTGATGTCCTTTTCTGTGTTTTTTAATCAAGTTATTCTCATCTCGTGATATTGGTCGACTAAATGAGTGAGTGGACATTTTTTTGGTGCTTCAGAGTAAAAAAATAATTTTTAAGAATAATGTTAATCATGTCTGACTGATTGTGAGTTAAAATTTATCTTGTTAGAAAGTTAATAGGACTATGCAGTTAAAATTACTGGTGTTTTCTATAAAAAATATTCCGCACACCCTACACGCTAAAAGTGTATTTAAATACGAATACGTTTCAAATATCAGTATTTTTGTTGTAGAATCCTCCATATTAATTAACTATATGTATGTAATACATATATTCAGTAAACACAATTTGTATTCTTATTGAAAGGAAGATTAATAAAGAAATTATTTGGTGTTCTATAAAGATAAGTTCAATAATTTCCTATTGTTATGTATGTTTTTCAAACCATTGATGGTATCCTAAACAATGAAACAGCCTGCTGTTTCACATGGTGCACCTTGTCTCGCCTCATTTCTTTATCTTTCGCTTCAAAGGACGTTTCAAACAGTTTACCATTTGTTTTTTACACGCATTTTGAAATTTACCAAAGGGTTTGTACTAACTACCTACCATACTAATGAAGCATGCCAAAAGATGATGAAATTGACGTGCTTTGTGACACGAATCAACTTGTTTATTAAGAAACAAGGTGCAGCACCTCGTTTGATGAACTATGGATTTGCAACTTGAAAGCAGCCTTTCTTTGCTGGAGGGGAGATTTCCATGTAAAGTCTGTAACGGACAAAAAAATCTTACTGGCTGAGTTAGTGAGTACAACTTTGTTTAGATTTATTTTTCGTTTTTACTAATTTTTCCAAGAAGATTTGTATGCAAGACTGCAGCTCTGAAGTCTTTTTTAAGTTTATCACAATGAAGCTGGTACAAAGCTACACGCAAAATATCGTCTACCAGTTAAACTGTAAAAGTTTAGAAGTCTTACTGAACTGACAAAAAGAAACTGAACCATTAAAGTGGTATTCATATTTCTGTTTTCTTATCGGTGGCACATTCATGCAATGCAAAGTGTATTCAATAGCTGCTAGCGGAATGAAAGCCTTGACGGAACATATTAAGCAGTGTTTTCACTAGGGAGCGAGCAGCAGGAAGACCAACGGCAATGCACTTCGTCTCCCTAGTGAAGACGGTACGGGGACGAACAGCATGTGTTTTTGCCGTTCGTCCCCGTGCACGCGGACAAACCTGCATGCATGCAATCCGTCCTCGTATGTCGGTCGTCTCCCAACAGGGAGCGGAATGCATTTTTTAGGCAATTTTGCTTTGCATTTCGTCCCCGGACCTTGCATTTTGGTTATCAATATTTTTATCTGCGAAACGCACTTTGTGAGGACAAACTGCAACTTTGAGTCTATTTTTCATAGGTACCATTATGAATCATTGAGCAAGAAAATTTTTTCGACTTTCGTTATTTACCATCCTACTGAATACTTTGTGCACCATTAATTAATGATGAATTAGAAAATATCTCACTGCGACAATTTAAATGATTTCATTTCGATGAATTTAAAGATTTGTAATGATTTTAGTATGTGTGAAATGTGAATGAAACGTGATATGTGAGAGAATATTTGATTTTGTTATTTTTGTGATTAAATGTTTTGGTGTGCACATTGGTATTAGTTTGATTCTCAAATTGCCTAAAAACTCAAAACTGAAAACAACTTTTTTTATGCATTTCTGATTTCATAAGTTTTGATGAATTCTAAAGATTTTCGACAACCTTAATCAGTTTGATAGCTTCATATTTGATAACTGTTTCGCTGCTCATTTAGATCTTTTACTTAAAGTGTAACTAAATCGTCAATCGTTATGCATATGCATATTAACTTTGAAGTTTATATGATAACACTCGATAATTCTCAAAGTTGTTTTATAATAGAATACACAATCGAAATTGTTCAAAAATTGATTTGTACTCCGTGTATGGTTGAATTATTGGAGAATTGCTATTTCGAAATAGAAATATGATTGAATGACTTTAACGTCATGTTGGTAATACGTTTATCTTGTGCAATGCAATTTGGTTTCGGGAGCGAAATGTTCGACATTGCACATGTGCTCCGATGTTACTTCGTCCGCGTAGTGAAGACGCGAACCAAAGAGCACGGTAACGAAATGCAGTTCACGTACTTGCATTTCGCTCCCAACAAAAAATGCTTTTCGTCGCCTGCTCAAAAATCGGCTAGTGAAAACACTGCTTTAGTTTTCAAAGTCATCCGGAACTCGGAACAAAGCTTTTTCATACTTCAATACATGAACTTAGTTAGAATTCGGAAACTTTTCTTTTGACTTAGCTTATGGAATGAGTTAGTAACAAACCCAATCAAATGCATGAAATGTAATGGTTTATTCAATCTTTAAAATCTAATGAACAGTAGCATTGTAGACATCTATTGGTAACTTTGCTGTTGCCCAACGCATTATTGGGGTTTTAAAATTCTCATACAAAACTTTCTAATCTACGAGTCATTAGAACTCAAAAATTGAGCTTATCATTTAAATCATCAATAACATGCACATTCAAGTCATATCGTTCAAAGCCGCTATTGTTTCTATTGCCACAGAATAATTGACTCAGCAAGAATTATTGTTTACATTAATCCCAAAGCAAGACAAACTATCTTGCTGGTAATAGCAATCACCACAACGCCACGCCACTGTATTTTCTTAAAAGACACAACACAAATGATGGGTTCCATTACAAGCATACATTTTTTAAACAATGAGACCATCTCCTTCTGCCATGCTATGGACAATGGACACGTACAAAAAGAGACACAAAGAATTACTCCTTTGAATTACTGAAAGCACTCAAAATTACAAAGGCCCCTATTCTCTACATCATTATTTTTCATCCAACGAAACTCGATTCTTCTACTGAAATCCCCTTGAGTTTGGCTCACTCTCACAGTCAGTCAGTTCGTTAGTAATGGTTGAAAATGGTACAATGTTAGAATTCGCTGGTCCTATAGCTAAATTGTACTCAAGCTATTGGATAATCCGTAGGATCTAATCTGGCAACAGTGGTTGCCAGACATCTTTGCACACATTCAACTTTTATCAGCATACCAGCCAACTGTGCCAATCGATTAGATGAAAATTTATTGTTCTTATCTGCTTAGCTATATAGAATTGTTACTTGTGTAAGATTTGTTTGTCCAACGCCAAATTATAGAGCCGCCTTTTTTTGTCGAGCAAAAAATAAGGGAAATTCAGATTTCTTTAAGACACTCAGTCAGTCAGTAACTATAACTATAGCTAAAGCTAGTACAGCCCTGCCTTATAAATCGATGAGCGTATTCTGAAATGTGCAGTCTTTGGAAATCATACCTACTATACTTACATGCGTAATCATTTGCATGTTGAAACTGTCAATGCGGTTTGGTTATTGGTTGCAAATAAACGAGAAATTGAACAATCGGAATGACAACTATGTAGAACTGGATTGGTTCTATTTGTATGAATAGAAAACCCGAGCAGGTTGATTTGCATTACTGCCAACGTATTGTTTTGTGTGAAATAGGCAATAACCCTGGAATTGAAAGTTATGTATATGTGCTACGTGGAGTGAAAAGTATGTCATTGACAGGACCATTATATTAGGACTGGCTGTGAAAAATATCCTTCCAACAACGACATTGCTTTCTGAATACAAATTCTGTAGCTATACATCCATATATTTTCTCCATTCTATCTCGTGCGTTATTAATTTTTTATTTACTCAAGTTGAGATGAAACTCACAAAATTTTGCAACAGCATACACATTGTCAGTTATGAACAACAATGGACTCACTGGATAAACAAGTTTGAAGTCTGCAAGCTTGATTCAAAAAAACCCTTCTAGTCTTGCATACATTATTTTCTTACACAATATAAGCAAATAATTGTACACAGCCTTTTCATTCCTGTTTTTATCACTTGGTGAATAAGAAAATATTGAATTTTTTCTTACACTATGGATTTCTACAGATTCACTGTCCCGTTTGCCTTTTCTGCCTCATATCCCTTTACGACACATTGGTGAAAGTTACATTTTTCTTCCCTCCCTCTGACACTGTGAGACGCCGCTTACAAGTACTAGTTTTACTTAGCCATTCGCCCCGTGTACATTCTATTTGCCACCTACACGATTATCATGCACTGATAAAAACTTTAAACGCAAATGCTCCTTAAAACAGTTTTTACTCCCTTTCTAACAGGAGGTCCGACACCCGGTTCGTACAGGATGTTTGGAAAATCGCATACCAAATTCAAACTAAATTCTTCTGGAACAAATTTTTTGGTGGATTTTACGGGCCAAATGTCCATCTTCTATAGAGCATAGATATTTCCGTATCCCACAGTGGGAAACGATCTAGGGAAGAGACGCGAGTTGCAAAGCAAACGCAGCACGTCTATCCATCCATGCATAGACGGGGAGTTGGAAAATTCCTCCCTGGGCTCATAAAAGATCATGTACAAGTAAACAAATGATAGTCACGAACACAAATACTTTTACTCTCGTCTACCCACCACCAGCCATCAATGATGATGATGATACTAATCTTTCTGAATCATTTCCTTTTTTCTTCACATTGCTCCAATAGCTTGTCCTAATGTTCTCTAATTCGATGAGCTACCACAACTTACAACATTTTAAATAGCTTGGATCACTTTAGCAGCCATAGCTATTCTCTAGTTAATAATCTTGAGACCTGATTCCAAGTATTCAATTATGCAAAGGGTATCATTTATCTAGTGATCTTGATTCTCAATTTCACCAATGATTTCGGCTTGGTATTGCAACGTTTCTAAAGCATCTAAACGATTAAATGGTAGCAGTGCCAGTTTAATCCCAACTGCTTGCTGGGGATTAACCTAATGCTCCGGTTCCGGATAATATGTTGTACAATCAACGGGATCCCATCCGATTCCATTAATGTTAACGATAATGTAGAATGTGCAGATGCACCAGACAATTGTACTCACTGTGAGCGTGAGCAAGGATTTTTGGGCAAATCAACATTGAGCAATACAAACTGGATAATGTACTCGATTCGGTTCGTTAGGTAGGCTGGAAATGTGAACAAGCCTCATATTGGTTGGATTTGGCTGATTGGACGATACACTTTGCATTCTTCCATTTGAGTAGTTGATTTCTAAAAGGCTGGGAGTCGAGCTTGTTCTGTTTTTGTAGAAACACCAGAGAATTATATTGTATGTCACCATCTAACACATCAAAGAGGACCTAAAATTCAATACAATGTGAATGTTGCAAGCAAAATAAAAATCGAGATTTCACACTATGGGTAGTGATCAGCATCAACTACACGTGGAACTCGTAGGACACTCAAGTGTGCACTTATAAAGTGGCTGTACGGACAAAACATATAATTTTAACCCAATGTAAAACCCCATTTCCTGGCTGCTGGATGGTTACTACTATGCCGTTCTCCGAGCGGATATGGAAACTGGAGATTACAATATTACATTACGATTTAAGAAAACTCGCTCTGCCTACGACTTCGTATCTACTTAGCGATAAAATCTGTCGTATACGTTTTTTAGCCCATCTTATGCAATAATAATATATCGCATCTTTTCTTTTGCGCGTCATTTCTACTACTACTACATGTAATGAAGAGACTCGTATAAATTTATCTTTTTACTTACCCTCCCACTCGGTAGAGTGCAATTTATTTACCACTTAAATTTTCTCTGTGTGTATCTAGTATGACTGAATTTGAATGGCAAATCTAGTGAAATCTACATTAGATGCTTTTTATAACAGTGTTGGTTTGAGTGCTTTCTCTTTTTCCGTTATATAGCAAAAATTTCCAAAATTTTGAAGAAATTGAATGTGTTCGTAACTTTTTACAGCCAAGCGCAATACACAACAACTCCTTTTAGGAAGTTGTGCTACGCACAGTCCATTTTTTACATTTTCTATATACGCTGTTGATAACAGAGCCCAATTTTGGAAAAAGGAGTGACCTTTCTTTTTATTATGAGGATTTATTTGTTCTATACATCTGCTCACTTTCGCTTCCCCATCTAACATAGGAAACAATGAGATTTCTGTTTGTGACACTACCAGACTACAACTACGGGTAGTCACTGGAATACAAAAAACTTGTATTTTTATTTAGTAACTCACTCACTAGCCCACCACTTTTTTTCTGCCACTTAAATACACGCCGTAAATAGTAGGTAAGTACACTCAAGTTGGTTAGTTAGTTAGTTAGTAGACGGAACTGCACAGCCAGCACAATTCCACATTAGTAGATTGAATAGCAGCGCTGTCAACTTTTTTGCACACTCTTGTAAACACGCCCTTAAGCAAGTGACTGCAAAAATGTTTTAATTCTGTTTTTGATTCAAATATATACTCTATATTTTCTCCAACTAAAAACATTTACAAAATTTTCATCTGTTTTTACCTTCGGAACTAAAAATTCTAACCTGACTGTAGTTTAAACCCACAAATATTTGATTATTTACCTAATGCAGCCTCAAAAGTCCATTTTTTGCATACACTATTGCCCAGTACTCAGAGCACAACCCATCATCCTTCCATATTACACAAATGGGACAAAAGGGGATCATGTGATTATGCCATACTGAGTGAGAGCCCTTCTAGTATTTCCTAACCAAATGTCTGCAGTATAAATCCAATATATGATGCATAATACATGCATAACCGTATTAGATTGCATTGGCTGTGTGACTGACTAGATATTGCGATTGTTTTAACCCCATTCAAAATCCTCGACTCACATTAGGAACGTCAAGCTCCATTAATTACTACAACTGAATCATGATCATTATGCATTACTAGTTAGTTAATGATATTGCCATGATCAAAATTTGATTACATTGTGGCCATACATCCAGATTCGCACATGTCCTGCCTTTGACGGCTTAGGAGTAAACAACGTGAATAAATAATGTTCTTCATGTATGCATTTGGGGATTCCTATATGGGCTTGAGCATATAATTTTATTAACTAACTACATCACTTCCTTCCTTCAATATTCAGAGCTCGACTGTTTACAATAGTTAGCATGTAAGCAGTATCATTTTGCGGGAAAAGGAAATTGCTCACTCTATATACGCATATTAGTTGTGTATATCTAACACTGTTAGGGAGGGCGTAATGCTGTCATAGTCAAACTATCAATATGAATCCTGGTGAAGATTGACATCCGAAAATGAAAGTCCCTTTAGTTACAATGGAAAACAAACAAAGAATTCACATGTTCACTCACTCAGTAGATTACAATTATTGTTGGCTTTGGATTCCAAAATGTTTCCTTTACATCAGTTGTGCCGGAACCGCAAGCCAATGAGTGATTGAAACTTGCTACCAAACTAAACAAGTGGAACTAACACACATTTGTTGAATTTCTATGGAATTTCATTCCTGGGTAGAAATTCTATGTTAGTTAGTTTGAGTATCTCCAATGATAAGTGAAATTTAGGGAAAATATTGCTTTTATTAAAAGTTGTAAAAGAATCTAGATTAGTATGATGTTTTCGCTTAAGCTGCCAATTGAATTTTTTATACAATGAAGCTTTTGTTTGGTTGCGGCATACATAATACTGAAAAGTGATGACAATAGCTCGATATTGTGTTCGGGATATTATAGAGAGCCGGAGTTATGGAGATGCATAAAAGGAGAGGATAAACAGTGTCCCTATTTTCTAATGAACTCGGGATTTTGTGGTCTGGTAAAGAGAGAAAACAGTGGGGCAAGGGAAAGTTGTACAGTAACTTTATCTGTTATGTGAAAACCACGGCAAAGGGTTTGGAATAGAAAGTTTGTGAATATCCAAGCTTTTTTTCTCTTCTTTGTGGTGAGCAATAGTAACTTACTAACTAACTAAGTAACTAACTATAAGTAAATAAACTCAAAAGAAGTTTAAAAAAAGTGTTTTTAATCAAAATTATGAGGGCTTTAAATACTATATGTGGGTAGTTAAATTCAAGATTAGAATATATTTTTATTCGGTTAATATATATGACGACTGGGAATTAAATGTATGCCCAAAATACAATGATAAACCACATTGGAAAGTTTCCCGTGGCCTCAACAAATTTTAAAGGGCATAAAAAGTTGGACATAATTCTCAATCATTTCATTCCTTTCTTTTCCCTTACTTCAATAAATCTAACGCTTGCTTATGACCCTGCAATACCCTTTACATAAATGTCGGATCCACACAGTTTACGAGATTGTATTTTTTTGTAGCCTACTTACAATCCTAATATTGCAGTCAAAAGTGCCAAACACATAGTGACTGCAATAAACTTTTGCCTGATTCACTAAAAGGAGTAATAACATATAGAATAATTGTATTCAAAATGTCGTTACAGCCAAACCAAACCACGTTCATATATTTATGTATGTACGTAACCTACAGCATTTGGAAAGTGAAAATCTAGGTAGAAACCAATTGTTATAGTTTGTCAGAGTGCTGGATTTTATTCCGGAAAAATTGGTCCGCCTGGATTTATTTGAGACGTACGGGAATATAGGGGGTTAGAAATCTTTGTGTAAAGACCCATTTCTTTTATCTCATCCATTTAATTGATTTGATTGAATTGAAAAGGAACATCTCTTTAAAAGTTGTGCCTTCGCAAGAGAGGAGAAAGCTTTTCCCTTGTATTTCCACTTGAAAAAGAATCAGAACAAAAGATCATTATTATTTGATTCTAACTGTTATTTACTACTACGGGAGCACTACTTTTGCTTTCACTTACTTTTTTTCTCCCTATGCTTTTTTTCTTCATTTCCTTTTGTAGGGCTGGAGACAGAGAATCTATTATTTTATTGCCGACGGTGATCATTATCTTTTCTGCTTGTTTGAAGCTTTAATAATGTTCATCATTAATATCTTTTACTTCCTCTTTGAATGGATGGATGTTAATAGAAAAAGTTTTTAGCTATACATGAATATCATGCATCGTATACTTTTACACGATTGATTGATACAAAAAATTGTTTTTGATTAACCATGTTAAGCAGTTATTTGCAAAATAGAAAAGATATTTTTCTCCCTTATGTTTATATTTATAAACTCGGAATAATGTTGGCTTCTTTTAAACAGACTTACATAGTTAGCTGCAAAAAGTGTTAGAAACTCCCTTTTTTACGACTCTCTTCTAAATCTATTAACACGAAAGTATAATACATTCTGCAAAAAGCCCCACCCTGTTGATTTTCATATAAGATCTTAAGATTACTTCCGAGAATATATAAATCATAATGGGCACTAAAGTGAATTACGTATTTAGTTGAGTGCTATTGTTTCAGAAGAAGAAAGGAAAACCAATAAGAACGAATTTCTAAGTAACCAAATTACGTGAAGTAGCATGTTTCTACGGAAAAATAAATCTTGTAGTCTTAATTGTGCCGCACAACTACACCTATTTTCTGATAGACAGAAGAAAAAGACCATTTTTGTTAGTCTTTAGACTAAAATTGGTTTCTACATCAGCGTTTTTTAGAAATCTCGCAGATTTTGTGATGTGTACAAACTCAAATCACTGACTAAAATTGCATATCCGGCCAGGAGGATCCCTATTTGTTTTTGTGCAAGGCCCGTACACAATGCAAACAAACTTGACTTGCAATCCATGCTTTGTAACTCGCTAGCTTTCTTCCAATCACACTATAAATCGTTATAAACGTGATTAAGACTATTGTAGCTATAGAATTTACGATTGTTTACACCATTTATCATTTAGCTGTCTCCAAGTAAATGGGAGCATGAAAGGGAATTGGATTCCCAAATTGAAATAATAGAATGCATGAAGTTTCTCCATATTCTAGACAATGAAGACAATAAAAATTTATTTAATTGGCCTAAGTATTAGCTGTACAACAAACTTTTCATTGACAGTTTTGTGAAACCCATGTAAATGATTGCAGCAAACATGTCAACTCAAGTTAGTTAGTGTTTCTTGGAATTGTTGAACCCAACCCAATATATTTGGCAAACTATTTTACAAATGCATTATGTATTCTTGTAGAATACAAAACCAGGTTTACGACTCGTATCTCATCCTACTTAATACCTTGTTCAAAATTTGGGGTCTTAGAAATTTCCTAGGCATACAAATGAATCGCTGATGAGCGGAGAGTTCTCAAAACTGTCGATTTAAGGACAAAACAACTTTTGGCCAAAGTTTACCTAAACGTGGACAAAATACGTCGATAAAACTTGAGAGTTCCAACAAGGAAATTGAAAAATTGAATTGCACACTTATCCACGTGCCAGTCAATTGCGTGGACACAAGCTCGATTTTGAAAGACTTTGCAGGCGTATAAACTTACTTGAAATGATAATACATTATTCACAAGCGTAGAATTCTATGCAACTTGTACCTAGAATTAAAACTATTCGCATTAAAAAATTGAATCAATAAGGAATCACATAAAGTAAAAAAAATGATGCAGACCTTTGCATTAATTTAATTTTTGTCTCCATCAGTCAGTAAAATATTTTAATAACGGTTAAACTCAGTATACAATAATTCGGTGGGATATGTAGCCAACAATGAACTTAAAACACGGGATAATCTAATAATTGATACCAAGTACACACGTTTTCGTATCCGCACAAAATTGTACCCAATGTTTAGCTGCAATGGCGTAAATGATCTGAGCAATGCATTCATATATTTACTTTTCCAAAATACTTGCTTATAATTACGAAATAGTTTTGAGCATGGTTTTTGAAAACTTATCATATTACATTCAATGGCGATGATAAGATTTGTCGCGAGAAACGCTCCCAACAAAAGTATTGTTGCCAGGATTGGAATCAATGCAGAAAACCGAATGATTCCAAACGCAGAGATCAATAATAAAGCGGCCATTGTACTTTGTGTGTATGCCATATTGAAGGTTCCGTAATACACGTTGTATTGAGCACAAAGGATTTTAATTTGTAAAAAATGCTTTGGCAGGAAAACATTTGTTGCATCCCATCTTGAGCATTATAGAAGAATTTGTCTTTTTATCAAAATTTCTGAAATTTTGCATACGTGTAAAGAACTATATTTTTTTAGAAAGTTTTAGTATATTTTGAAGTGAATAAAGACTTGAGAACCTAGCTCCGTACCCATAACTACGGGTTAATGGAAAGCCATATGCTCAGCTTTTATCTGATTAAAAGCAAAATTAATAGGGATCATCATGTAAAGCAAACAGACATTCAAGCAAATTTTCATGAAAATCGGTCGAACATTTTGATTTAGAGGACAATTTTATAGTCATAACTACGGGTTTATTGAATGCCATACGCTGTGCTCTGATTTGATGAAGACCAAAAAGTCTGAGGATCATCACAAACCGCGAACACACACTCATGCAAAATTTCAAGAAAATCAGTCGAACCGTTCGACCTGTAGCGTGTTAACAAGGTCCACTTTAGAAAATAGAGTGCCCTGGTTGGCCTTAAAATGGCATTTTATTATTCCGTTGAAAGTTAGAGACTGCTATTTACGAATCAAATTTGTCGAAGTAGAAAAAAAGTTTTTGACAGGCTTTAAGAGTCTGTTTTATTGAAATAGAGAGTAACCTCTTTTTAACGCTAGATACTTTGCAAGATCTATTTGGTAACCCGAAGCTCCATTAGTCCAAATTGTCAAGACATAGAAGTATACCGCAAGTATGTGATTCTGTGAAAAACAGCAAATCTGGTTTTGAAGTATTTGATGGATTGATAGAAGTCTTAAACAAGTATTAGTAAAAGAAATTTGATTGCTTCTTTCTCCCCACGGCACATTTTAAATAAACCTGGGCAGTAATTTGAAAACTAGAAAACTCAGGGCTAAGCATTTTTGCTGCCTGAATACTTTAATAAATACTACTACTTTAAAATCACAATACTTATATCTATACCTCGCACGGTAGTAAATGCTGCACAAAAATAAATCTATCGATTTTATAATGATTTTTTTCGAAACTTAACAAAAAATGTATTCATTTCCCTTGTAATTTGGATTTTTCAAGCTCCAAAAGTTAACCATCTACTAATTCTCAAGGATGTCTAAATTAACATGGAAATGCATTATGATCAAACTCACACCAACTTCGACATAATTCTTTTATGTTGTATTTTTTCGTTCATATGCTTGCAGTACAAGATGCATACTTTTCTCTGTATTTAGTGAAAGTTATTGAATATTCATATTGGATCAAATTAATTAACCTTGTCGGAGTTTGGGTCGGAGGGCAATCCGACCAGCAACTTTTATTAGCAATTTAAAACGCAAATCAGCGTGTAAGAAAGACTTACTATGCATTGCCTTCAAGATGTCTGTAGCATACCTTTCAATCCTTAAAATTAAAATTCAACGGGTATTATTGGAATATCATTCTATTTATTTTGTGCTAAGCTTTCACTGAAAAACAGTTAGCATCATCAGGACTACTATGAGCATTATTCTCACAAATTAGGATAATATCAAATTATCAAGTTTGAAAGCCTATACATATTTTAATCCTTTTTCTATGGAGCTATACTTTCGTACGTGATTTGACTTTGGGGATAAGATAATAACATGGTATTTAACAACCTCGAAAGTCGAAAGAGTACAACCAGATACAAATATCTCCTAGGATAAGCAAAATTATATCCCAGCTTCAGCTTCAAAGGTCTAAATGACTTCAACATAGTAATCCACTGCTTTTGACCATAGTATGACTTCGCATAGATTCTAAATAGGGTTGTACATGGTTTTGTTAGATCCGAAATAATGCATTCTACATAAAGAATGGTACTGGTAGCAGCACATGTGGAGAACATGAGAATTTTTGGAAGTAGCGGAGTAAGGTTTGAGAACCGGATCAATCCAAACATACAACAAACTATGAGAGATAGCACTATAACTTGAGAATAGGCTACGCTTGCAGTTTCATAATACGCGTTAAAATGATGACCCAACAACTGAATAGCTCTGAAATGTTGAGGCATGAAAAACGGTTTTGTTCCTCCTTTTTTCTGCAAATAAAATATATTAATGCTCATTTTACTTACTTATTTGGGTGAGTGTAGTTTGATTTTGATCCATTTACGTACAGTCAATTCGTCTGCCTTAATTCCATAGTTCACCCAAGTAAATGCCAAATTAGAGTACAGAAGAACAAGGACGATAATTGAGCAGATCACATACGCACCAGGCGTCAAAAATATCACATAAGAAAGGATGAACACTGCAGTTTTTGTGTTGAGTTCCGGGTATTTTTTAAAGTATAACACATATAAATCATAAAAGGGCTCAAAGCCAGTGAGAAAATTTGCTGCAATTACAACAGGAAAGATTATGCCTAATACCATGGTGGATACTACAAGAACATCTATAAGTGACCATTCATTTTTTCCGTCCATTCCGTATTTGTCTGTGTAAATTTAATATGGTACATCACGATATATGGAAAGCAAAAACAAACTTTGTACCTGTAAATAAATCGCTACATTACCAACAAATTTAGCATCCAAATGCAAGATTTTTTGAGTAAGTAAACTGTTAGACATGGTGAAAGTAGTGACAAATATACCAGCCGTCCCTGTGACTAAAATGAAGTAGGAAAGGAAAAGAATTTTTTTGGGAGAAAATCCTTGGTACCAATAAAATGATGAAATAATGCACCCAAGAAAAGCTGCGTTGAATAGTATAAAGAAAAAACCGTATAAAAATCTGAATGCTAAATATAGTTTGTGAAATCCCCCAGTTAAGTTAATGCGTTGGTTCCCTTCCATCATTGGCACAGGTAAAAACCATCCAAATTTTATCCAGATATCAATTGCTAAGTACATTTTTTTTGTAAACATGATTGCAACTGTTTACATACAAACAACTCTTTTCTGTGCTTTAAAAAAGTTGATCACACCACAAATCAGAATCAGTATTCAGGGAATAGATATGCACAGACAAAATATTGGATTTGGAAGTGAGGCACAAACGTTTCACAACTGAAAATAATGCATTCTCAAAAATTTATATGGGCATTGGGAAACGGATACGGGATTACAACACGCTTAATTTCACAAAATGCAAAGCCAAGCCAGCAAGGTTACAAGTTCGTCAAAAAAATGTATTCATGAAATTTAAATAAGAACTACACAAACCATACTTCTTTCCTGTTCAATATCAAAGCCAGTTTCAATTATTTAAGCATAATAAATTTTCTTGCTCTTTTGGTAATAAATAAAGAATAGTTATTCAACTTTTTTCACCAACATAATCACACATGATATGGAAAATTTTATTTTTCTGCATTGCAATAGTGATTTTGCCTACTGAATTACGGTATCCAACACACAACTAAGGAAAGGAGGAGGCAAACATAATTCCGATTAGACGAATTAAATTTAGTTTAAAAAAACTAATATATCAATTCTGTGCGCTTATAAGCAAATACATTAATAACTTTAAGAATAATTATTCTTCTACATATTTAATAACATTTTCACACACAACTCTACTTGCCGGATAAGATGCCAACATTGTATTAAGAAACCTAGACAGTCTAAACATTAAAACAAGATACAAATATTTCCTAGGATAAGCAAAGTTGCTGCCCAAGTTTAACCTCAGCGGTGTTAATGATTTCAACATTGCACACAATGTTTTCTCCTTGTGATATACTTGCCTGTAGTGTCTAAAAAGTTTACTGCATGGTTCTGATAGATCCGCTAAACAAGATTCCACAAAAAGAATCAGATTTCCAATTATAAATGTAGACAATAAGAGCAGTTTAGGAAGCCAAGACATGATTTCCACAAATCGAATCAGCCCAAATATGGAACACATTATTACGGTTATTAAAATAACGTGTGTATAGGCGATGCTTATTGTTCCGAAGTACGCGTTAAAGTGTTGACCCAGTAAGCAAACAGCTCTGAAGTCTTGAGGTTTAAATATTTCCTTTGTCTGTTGTGGCTTCTAAAAAAATCCATTAATTGATGATGCTACTACAAGTCGTATAGTGTTTATGCAACGCGTTTTAAAAAAATCGTTTTATCGGGCCTTTTTTTAAAGTGAAAAAACGATTTTCAGGGGTAGAAAACACGTTATACAAAGACTATATGCAAATACAATACTGATTGATAAATTAGTTTGTAATATTATATATAGGAAATTCGGACCCCAATTAATTCTTATCGATACTTACTTGTAAGTTTGCCGACTTGATTCCATATTTCACCCAATAAAAACCTAAATTGGCGTACAAAAGGACCAATATGATGGCTGAACAGATCGCATACGACCCAGGGGTTAGAAGTATGATGTAAACAAGAGTAAATGTTGCATTGGCCATGCTAAACTTTGGGTCAATTTTAAAGTACCACACATACACATCATGTAGGGGCTCAAAACCAGTGTAAAAATTTGCTGCAATAACCACGGGAAAGCCAAAGCTGCAAACCATAGTCAAAATCACTAAAGTATCAACGGATGACCATGGTTTTGTTATTTCCGTTTTGAATTTATCTGTAAAAAGTTTTTAGTCAGTGTTTTTTTTCAAAATATGGGCCAGAAATGTTTGCTAGTAAGATTTTACAATACCCACAAATAGTGTATCCAAATACAATATTTTTTGTACAAGTAAGCTTTCAGATATACCAGAAGTACCGACAATGAGACTTATCATTCCGGAGTTTAAATTCATGTATCCGACATGGATAATTTTTTTGAGAAAAAATCCTTCGTCTTTGTAGATTGACAAAACAGTTACAAAGAAATAGATGCACAAAAATATGAAGAAAGATTTAGCGTAGATAACTCGAAATGCAGAGTACAATTTATTAGTGCCCTCCTTCAGCTTAATACTTTGGTTGCCCTCCATCATAGGGATCGGTAAAAACCATCCAATTTTTATCCAAATATCTAGCGATTTGTGAACGTTTTGAGAGAACATTGTTATTTCATTAAGCTCGTGCTTTTACTCGTCTTTAAATACTTACAAATTAAAAAGCTAAAAATTCTGAGTTTAAAATTCTGTCGTTTGCATTCAGATCACATGAAAAATATTCACGAATGCAAGATAAAGTGCTAGTATAGGCATTTTATCACGTCCAAATCCCAATTTGGCAACCTAATTTTTTTAAATCCTATGCATTTTAAGCTTGAAATTGCAAAATTATTAATTGCTTGAGCGGTTCAACTATTTCCTTACATGCTTTCATTCCCTTTGCTTTTTTGAATATTAGGTAAGTACATCCGCAGTTGATTTGTTTATGGATGTTACTAGTATATATGGTAAGTGGACAAAACAGAAGAATGAAGATTTCACGAAGTTAATACGCAGTTCAAGTGTTAGTGTTTACGACCGATCACAGGCGAAGGTTTGATCAATTGTATAATTCACTTTTATTTTTCTAGCCGATGCAATAAAAGGGCTGATTTTGTTTCATATTTTTATATTTTAAAAATCGGTGGAACAACAGGGTGTCCGTATTACATGCAACTTTATTTTTTTGTCACCTCATCTATCAACAAAATTGATACTACTAAACACAAGTATAACGTGAAATACTGAATTTTTTTATTTCAGTTTTTACTGTAATATTTGCTTCCTAAGTACTATGAGCTTTTAGACATGTTGTCAACAGAGACTTACAAGTATTTCCAAATCAACCTACATATTGAATAATTAAACCATGCTACATATCCAAGAGGAATCATATCTTTTCTTTAATTTATTCCGTAAATATCTGATCTTGTAATTCCAATATTAATGAATAATTTCTTGGATATATTATTTCATCACTCTTACCGTGAATGACCATCCCCTATACGGTTACGTGAATCCAAATACTTTTACGTACCACACAGGGTACATTTTGTTGTACTACTATCTACTTCTATGGTTGTACCCTATGTGTATTCATTTTTATAATGTATTCTATCTGCAGGATGTAAAAGAATAATTGTCCAGCACTGATTCAAAATGCTCCAGCACTGATTAACTATTGTCCAGCACTGACTAAATATTGTTCAGCACTGATTTAACATTGTCAGCACTGACTAAATATTGTCTAGCACTGATTAATTCAACATTGTCAGCATTGACTAAACATTGTCCAGCAATGATTTAGCATTGACTAAATATTGTCGAGCACTGATTTAGCATTGACTAAATATTGTCCAGTACTGATTTAGTATTGAATAAATATTGTCCAGCACTGATTTAGCATTGACTAAATATTGTCCAGCACTGATTTAGCATTGACTAAATATTGTCCAGCACTGATGTAGTATTGACTAAATATTGTCCAGCACTGATTTAACATTGTCAGCATGAGAAGCTTTATAGTGTAATTAGTAGATTGATTGGATGTCATAGTTTGTAGTTTATTCCAAAAAAAAAAGCTTTGTTGATGTAAGTCAAGTGTGTATCTACACTCATGTATCTTCCTGGAGATAGAGATTCTATTTACTATAAGGCAGTATTTATCAAAACCTTTAACTAGTTAAATTATTATTAGTTCCGTCCGCAAAGAGCGGCATGCGCGACCTGAGATTTCATTGCAACCGAAATCTACGACGCGATAAGGCTCCACTAAGTCGAAGCAGAATACTGTCCGAACAGGCTGATAGGGGAGTAGGGGGGCCTATTGGAGCACAGGCCTGAGTGCAGGAGGAAGCTGGGATGCCGGGAAGGCCTTGGGTTTGGGAGTCTCCAGAGCTTTTATTTCAAACTTTTCTATTATTTCGATTGTTAAGCTTCAAATTCAAGACACGCGGAATACAATTCATGCATTAATTAAAAAACAGCTGAAAAAGTTATGGTTTTGCAAAAATTAGATTTTTCCAAAAGTTTATAAAAAAAAGTTTGCTTGTTTGGGTTAGAATTTGAAAAATATTTCAATTATATCGGGTGATTTTATATCGTGTCATATTTTTCAGTCCGTATACTCATTAACCATAGGGACAGTTTCAATAAAGTATGTAAGTAGTAGTAGCCTTTAGAATTTCGATTTCTCAAACTTATTACTGATATTTAACTAGTTATTTTACATTAATGTCATGGATACGTTTACAAGAGATAATTAAAAAAAAAATTAGAATCAGACCGGCATAAAATGCTTGTAGCGTTCGATATTAAGAGGGAATGTTAAAATGCATATAGCGAGATAAGGTTTGAATATTCCAAACTCAAATATGCAAAAATTTTTTAAAAAATGTGAACTTGGCAGACGTGTTCCATTAAGTAATTGTGAAATCAACTCAAAGCCACTTTCATCATAGATTAGGAACTAGATGAGCTGTGTTTTAAGTCAAAAATTGAAAAAATCAAACCATGGGAACAATTCAGTGTTTTTGTTTGAAGTTTAATGTTAAAATTTTAATCATTTTAAATCAATTAGAATTATCAGGGTTAGTTTTAGGCTTTTAATTGTGCATTTTATGAAACAAACAGCTAAAAAATTATATACGTTAAGACGAAAAATTTACTCCTTAATTAATTAAAAAAATCGCAAAAATTGGTTGCTAACTTTTGCTTTTTTCTAGGCAATTCGAAACCTATTGTGTTTTTCCTTCCGAAAACCCCAAATACGGAAAAATAGCTCATGTTAAAATTTAAGAAGACGGATTTATTGATTGCTAGTAAATAAACGGTTTTGGTTGTTATAGTTATTTCTTGAAAATTTGCCATTGTAAACTGATTTTTCAAGTCTTTACTTTTTATAGATTGATTGTAGATTTTTGGTTTTCATGTGATGGTTCACATTCTAAAAATTTGTCATACGTAAAAAAAATTTGTGCATCATTGAAAATTACGCAGATTTTCAATTAAATTTTGCTCGTAAGAGCGATTATGGCCATAGGCCAGTGGGCAATAATGAGCCAGTAATTTTTATCGCTACTTACTCGCATTTCTCCAGTCTTGATTCTATATGTTACCCAATAAAAAGCTAAATTGGCGTACAAAAGGACCAATATGATGGCTGAACAGATGGCATACGATCCAGGGGTTAGAAGAAGGATGTTAACAAGATTGAATATTGCATTTGCGATGCTAAACTTTGGTTCTTTTTTATAGTATAAGACGTACAGATCATGAA
>Ga0210040_10001346_pt1 | contig 37549 bp, 29 predicted proteins | sample CryGeyCG12114_NA_FD_185462 | JGI IMG/M metagenome (GOLD analysis project Ga0210040, IMG submission 185462) | Groundwater microbial communities from aquifer - Crystal Geyser CG19_WC_8/21/14_NA (SPAdes) (version 2) | ecosystem: Environmental > Aquatic > Deep subsurface > Groundwater | place: USA... | reverse complement strand
TTCTCAGCAGTATCAATATCAAACGGTTTGGTCTTTGAAGATTTGTTAAACGATATGGGATTTGCGTTTGTGCGTACAAATGAATAGATAGAACGAAAGATTGGAAGAAGAGATGGAGTTTGGATTTTTACGTTAATCTTTTGCGTAAGAAAAGAGAGAATTCACTTGGGACGAAGTTAAGTTAGGGAGGATCTGTTATTTTTGGAAGGCAAGAATCTCCCTATATGCGCACCCTATAGTTATTCCAGTGTCAGAGAGCACACCATGTACAATGAAACCGGGTTGTCAAGTCTGGCAGAGATCGGATTTTATGTTCTCATGAGAGTACTTTGAAAATATATCTGCATCATATCGTTTAGTGAAAATAAAGTTTAAAGAACTTAATGCATACGTCATGGAAGTCTACCAAAATTTTGAGTTTATATTTCATTAGTTACATCCTGAGAAAATTCCAGTTGGTGTTTCAATTTAAGTGTGTTCCTGTTGTGGTTAGCTAGCAGTATATACTATTATGCCCCCTTGGCGAAAATTGTATGGTTGATGCATGAGAAAAATTTAGATTGCAAAAAATGTTATACTCTTTGTTTTTTAAACATTAACTTGGCTGCAACTGGGATTAGAAAACTGCATAGAATTCTTGTTTTCAAAACATTTCCCAATATTTTTTTAAGTAAATTCTCATGAATATGAGATTTTTAAAAGCAATTTTCCTGCATACTTTAAAAAAGCCGACTTTGGATATTCACATTTACATTGGATTATACAAAGCGCATCTTGTTCCTTTCTGCGTGTGCACGAATGTTTATGTTGACTCTGCACGGCTAAAAGTCTTTTTGCCGGTTCCATTCATTTCGTATACTATGCTTACTAACCTGCGATGAAAATCTTATCCGTGTAACTTCCAAAACGGGTAGCTCAGATACAGCCTGGGTATTTTCTTACAATAGAATCCCCTTGTAATATCATCGACCTTGCTATCACCTTATCATATTTAGATTCTCAATGTTTTTCACCTTTGGATACTAACCACTATAGATGTGTGAGAGAATACATTTTTGTCCGGGATAAAAAAATGTAACCGGTTTTGATCATTGAAGTGGAAAAATTTGCATAAAGGTGGCTAAAAATTTATCAATGTCTATTTAAGTTGTCAAGTTGTCTATTAAATGTAAATGTAACGATAAAATCACACAATAGAAGATGGCAAAACATACAGTTTATCAAGATTACGCTGGTATGTATGGCATGATAATGATTTAGTACTTTTTTAGTACATATTTTGATAGAATGAATTGCAAACTGATATATACATTTTAAAAGTTGATTTAGCAGTAAAAAAGAAACACATCAAAATAATGAAGAAGCGAAGAAAAACTAGATTGGAATCTTTTAAAGATCCAGATGTAAAATACGTAAATAGGCAAAAAAAACATTTTTTATTGTATTTTTTTGTACAACTAACTGGAGGAAAAATGTAAACTTGTTACCCTTCTCATCTGAGATGAAAACTAAAGGTAAATGCATTAGTGTCCGTATGTTGATACACACAGAGACTACATAGGAAGTTTCCGAGAAAGTGAATGAGTCAGCCGGGTATTTCCCTCTCTTGAAGATCATTCTATCATCCCATATTATACACATAGGGTGGTGGAAGCTCTGTGTACGTACTATTTCATATTCCGCTATATTTCCACCCTCTCTTATTTTCCGGATACGGGATCTTCTTCAGGAATAGGGCGCACACTCACTCCTTCTTATGTATTTATTTGTAACTCCAACTCCAACTGTGATGCATTTGCACCGCTGTACATTTTCCCATTTCATTTGGGTGCTCAATTCCGTATTCTGTCTGAATCCTCGCTCTCTCTCTGTCAATCTCATGCTGTATTTTGTGTATAGGGTGTCGCTTGAAAGTTACAAAAATTATTGGCTGTATTCAATGATAGCAAATAATTGAGGTCGCAGTTTGTACATAGTGCAGTAAGTAACTAATACAATGTTGTGTTCTAACAACTAAAGTATCGTAAAATCAATGAAACAGTCCAGTAGATTGACGCACATGAAATCTTATAGTTTAGCTATAGTTAGCTAGTAGTACGATGTGTCGGAATTTTGTAACTATATAATCAATTGAATAGAATCATATAGAATTGAATGCATTAAATTATCTGGAACGTGACTTATTGTGAATGCTATTAGTTAGTTGGCTAGTTAGTGACGTTTGCAATTAGCATAATCTGTTTACATTCTTACATACAATGAAATCAGATGGGTCGTTAGACACATTTATTGATAAGTTGACCTTCTTCCTTTTGGTCAACCAAGTTATTCATACACAATAAAATTTTAGTTAGTTACAAACTAACAGTACTTACTACTGATAACACCATTTGACTTTTAAAAGCCAAGAGTAACTTGCTTATATGGGAACACCCATTAGTATGAGAATGCGTAAAAGATGCGGGTGGAATTCGGATGAGGAATCTAAAAGTGTGCACTCACATTCAGTATGCAGTTTTAGTTTTTTGCCTAGGTCGGTCGTTGCCTGCTACTTGTACATACTACTAGTTGAAAAATTCACCAATGCAGTGCAGCTTGAGCATGTATGTAGTTAGTTTAGAGCTACAGCCCTACTGCATACAGAGAGCTAGAACTTTGCTAGTTTCTTATAACTAACTTGGCCCTATGTGAGTAAGTTTGTACCTCATACAATGCATGTTAGTCACCCAAAATGAGTCAGTCCTTTTCTCACCGTCCTATTGAACACACGTACGTGCTAACTAGCTAATCTCTTAGGTTTCTGAATTTGGACATTTTGTACAAACTTTTCCATTTTTGGAGCGTAGAGTTAGTTAGCTAGGGATTGTTTGTAGTTAGTTTTGGAGTGGAAAAAAGGTGTGGAAATATATATGAAAATATTTGCAGTGCAGTGAAAAATGTATTGCTACACTGATTAATATAGATAGATTCTAGATTGTTGACTTTGAATCCATGCATAGATTTTAAAGCATCGTTCAGCGACTTTTGTTTGTTAAATCTTCTCTGGATTTTTGCAATGGGCCTGGTTTATGTGCACAAGTTTTAGGTATCTAAACGAACTGGGAGGATTTTAGGTACCACGAAAAAAGGGGAATTTTTTGTGCACCATAAAATTGCAACATATGCAATGGAATAAAAGTGACGCCAGTAACAAAAAGAAATACACTATGAAAAAAGTGTTATATACCCATGTGGTGTTATTAGGATTCGTCAAGCTAAATTTTTATTGAGTTCACAGTCAGTCACCACAAAGGGATCATGAAAGCAAGGCCTTTCTGCGGTTTGAAAAAAGAATAATATTTTCCTTCTTGGACATTGTACTTGAAAGTTATGAGAAAACAAAAGTCATAGTCTTGTGATGTGACATGACTTGACATTTCCATTGTAAGATTAAGATAAAAGGCCGGAAATTAAAAGTGCACTCTCAACTGAAGGAAATGAGTTTGAGCTGGAAAAGTTTATAGTAAGTAAGTATATGCAAGTGCAGTCCTAAATGAGTTTTCAACTCTCCACGGACATTTTTTGAGTACAAGATTAAGGATTTTACTTATTCCTTGAGAAAAGAAGTTTTCTGAGTGGAAAGTGAACTTTTTTTTAACTAAAAATGTCACCTGGAGTGTCAGTAGTTGAGTCAGATGACTCGGATGAAGAAATGCCTTTTACAAATCAAATGGTAAGCTTTTAAGTTGTGAGTAGTAGTTTGGTAGTTAGTGAGTAAGGGAGTGTGATCCATCATTCTCAGAATTCATTAAGTCTAATGCCATTTTCTTGTTTACATCCATCTTATAACTCAACTAACTAGCTTATTACTTTCGTTTCATATCTGTCCAATTTTGTTAATGTGTGTGCATAGTACCAGTACTGGATAGTATGATTATGTTATTACATTCCTGATTACGCTCATAAACTATGCATGTGTGTGCGAATAAATTGTGCGTGTGAGCATTGGAAAGAGGAAAATTACTGTTTTTCGTATTGCTGGAGCAAAATGAGAGTTACAAATCTGAAGCAATTTTTTACTTTCTTTTTGTCACAAGACAACTGTTAACGAATGGGAATATTTTTTGTAGGAAAAAAACGCTTTCACCCAAAAAAGATCTCGTGTCACTCATTCAGTATCTTTCGATGAAATCTGTCTATCGATTATAGTGAGTTTTGTTGGCAGAAAGGGTTGAAAGGAGTAGAACACAGTGACATGAAGTCATAATAATCCGATCACACATTCAACTGACAATAAAAAAAAAAGGTTTTTTGTCTTGAGAAATTCCCATGCACATTCATTTTGTTGTATGCTTAAAATGTGATGATTTTTAAATCTTTTTTTTTTGGTTGGTTGGGAAGACTTTTTTCAGAATGATACATTTTTCAGGATCGCAAAAAATGTAGCCACATTGTATGCAGGGACAAATGGAAATTTCTTGTCTGTCTTAAAAAGCCCTCGTATAATTTGACAATGGACTTATATAGGAGTGAAATAAAAGTGACATGAGATCTATCTTGTGTAAAAATGAAATGTCTCCCTCACTCTGATAAAATAATGAAGTTTTTCCTTCTCTTTATATTTTGCATCAATTTCTTCCATCATGTTACGGAATTGGTCTCCACGTGTAGTTTATCAGAGCCAATGAACTTTTAGAGTTGTCAAATTTCTGCGGGAGTCCGTTTTTAGGGTCCTCCGAGTTCTCCAGGGAGTCCTTCTCTGCACTGTAAATGCCATCATTTTATCCCATTAGGTGATCTCTGTGGATTCCTTATTACAAATCGATAGGTTTCCACAGTTTGTTGGCATTGCATTACAAAATGCAGTTAAAATGCTGTCTCTATTAACTAGAAGTAATTTAGCAGTTTTAAAGGGAACGAGTTGAAACTAGTTTGAAATCCAATTTTTTTCTTCAGAAATTTTAAGCCATGCATGGATGCAAAGTTGCCTTGAAAAAACATTTTCCCCCATATGTTTGGCACAGGCAATATTACTCTGTATTTACCAGTATTAAGTGAAAACAGGAAAAGAATGTGATCTGCGAAAGAAACGAACCGTGAGATGAGAAAAAATGTGAATTTTTTATCCCTGTAGTGGAAGAGAATAGAGTAAGCGACTTCCCTATAGGGATTTGCACGTGAGTTAGCAAAGATGGTTCTCACCCCCAAAACTGTACATTCTGAGTGAGTTAGGGAAATTTTAAGCCACCTTTGAAAACCCAAATTCCATCACGAACTCCATTATACAACGTGTAACGTGAAATTTTCTTTTAAAATTCATACCCTATTGTGTAGTCAATTATTCGCAGGATTTCCATGTTTATCAAATATTCACCATGTACTGTAAATAACAATGTAGTATCCAAAGTCATTTTTGTGAGTTTAGCAATCCACAAAACTAATTTTGCTCGTATTTTTTAATTTGCTGAATGAACCTGCATGTGTTCTGTATTTTGGATTCTATACATTTTTTTACAATGAGTTTGATTACATAATGTAAATTTTCCAACGGGGATTCCATTGTTGAAATACGCTTGTGTAATTGTGTGTTTTTCATAATTGTTGTGTACACTTAGACTAGAAAAGTATTTAGAGAGCAATTAAGAAGGTAAACGGGGATTGACAAAACGTGACGTGTTTTCCATTCTAATTTGCCAGTCAGTGTAAAAGTGTGAGTACAACCCTTTTGGCACACGTACAAAGCTCCATGCATAAATAGTTAGTTAGTTAGTTTGTTGGTAATAATACGAGCTAACTGCGTGCGTACTGTACAATAATGGTAGTTAAATTTTTTGGCCTTCATTCAGATGGTAAGGAAATTTAACGACATTTGTTTTTATGTGTACTCTTGTTCCTTTATTTGGCATTCTCTGTGAGACAACAACAAGAATACAAGTCTACATTTGACTATACTAGGATTGCACAAACCTCCTGTTTTGTATGTATGCTGAAAATGGGAATTCCCTATGCGTTGTTTGCATACAACAAAGTGCATTACACCCTATGTGAGTTCAGATAGTGCGACGACTAATTCTTTTTGCTTTTGTCACATTTATATTTTTTGAACAGGAACTAACAACTAATCAGCTACTAGCAAAGTCAGTATTGACTAATTTGGAAAGACTTGTAGTTAGTTAGATACCTACTGCATGAGACATTGTAAATAAAACAACAAAGCTTAACATTTGTGGACATTGAATAGTAAATGGATGGTTTGTACATGGTCTGATTCTGATTATAGTATTCAGCGTTAGAGCAAGCTGTTGTAGTATAGAACAGCATTGTAAACTTTGAACTGATGTTTTCCAAAGCATACAAGTAGAAGAACCATGTTATGAATGAATATATAGGGAAGTGAGTTTTCGCTCCAGTCAGATAACTCAAGTGGAATTCATTAGAGTTGAACTTTTGGAGAGCTTACATAAAGTTTTAATGAAATCTCTACTTGTTTGTCCATTACCATTATCTCTGTCAAGAGGAAGTTGGAGTTCCCAACCAACATCTTCACTATGTCCTTATCCAATAATTATTTCTAGAACTGTAAATTGTAAATCTGTATGCTGTAGTTTGGATAGTGAATGACATGATACGTTAAATCCTTACATTATTGATACTTTTTTGGACGTTTAGCAAAAACTATAGATGGTAATGATGATAGATACATGCGTATACAAGAAGTTAAATTGCCAGTCAGTAATAGTTAGTTAGTTAGTTAGCTAGTAGCCTCTGGAATTCAGTGTAAAAAATGGACTAGACAAAGTGCAGAATCTGTGTAGTGTCAAAAATATGCACTTCACACCGGATGTGATGTTATTCTGTATGCCTACAATTTACTAACTAAACTAGCCAATGTCTATGTCTTTTATAGCCATTTAGACGGAACTCTCTCCAAATAAAGTCAAGTGCGCTCTTCATAGTTATTACAAATTCGCAGACTGCTAGTTAGTTAGTCAGAGTTTAAGTATTTCCGGAATTTCCGGTACTCAAACTCTACTAAAGGATTATGTCTATGCTTTCATTTTCTTCCTATTAATCTCATTCAATATCGATTAACTTCTGTTGCAAGTTAGATGCACTTTGGAAGAAAAAACGGTTGAAACGAACTTGGTAAACCATGTATTCTATTGAATAGATTTTAAAATGATGCTATAGTTTGTATTGAAGAAGCAAATATAGATTTGTATGGGTATTATGAGAAGGAAGATATTAGTAGCTACGCGAGGTCTGAAGCCAAAGTTAGTTTTTGGAGGTCCCATCTGCGTTTTATGGTCGGTGTGAAAGTTTTGAGGTAAACATCAAACTAACAATATTTTTGGGGTGGCTTAATCTGTCAACTATTGATTTTCTTGGTCGCCAGCTCAATAATTTATTCCTATCGAACTTTGTTTTTGGTAACTAACTAACAAACTAGTGGTTTTTAATATCAAAACTTTGACTAAAGTGAAGGAAGGATAGATTTTTTTTCGTTTTTCATAATACAATCAGTTTAGCAGGCTTGACTGACGCTAGAGATGTCCTTTGTTGAAGAGGATTTTAATATGAGACGTGAGATAGAATGAAGATCCAGGAGGAACCAACTACTAATGAATTTATGAGCATGGTCTAATGAGGGGGGAAAAATTCTAGCACTTCTCTTTGCGGCTCCATTTTTAGTCAGTGTATATAGTTAGTTAGTGTGTGTACATGGTTTTTCCTGTAGCCATTTTTTACCCATAAATCATGTCTTGTTTCATTTAAGCACTTATCATAAATCCTGTATGCACTTGATTGAACCGTGAAATTTGGTAGAGCATTGTTTTTTGGAGATTTTGTCCAGTCTTTGTTAATTGATGCAACGCAAGTCATTAGTGAGTTTGGCTGTGAGAATCCGATTTTTTGCATGCATAGTGTTGTATGGGTTTAAGATTTGTTTTTCAGTTTGTTAGAGCCGCCGTTTTTCAAATTTTTGAAGATTTTTTTATTGTGTTTAAAGTAACTTGTATCGCTATATGGTTTAGAATGTGTACGTTTAAAAAACATAGCAAAGAGTTACGTCTGTGTGGGCATAGTTTTTTTCCTATTGCTTGGACTTGCACTGTTATTATTTTGAAATTCAATGCATGAGTTTCATGAAATTTTTCAAAAGTTTTGCTTTGTTCACACTGGGCTCTAATTCGAAAAATTCCGAGAGTTTGGTGCAAGCATTATTGCTCCAAACACTTTGAAATGATTCGCACGTGTTGTTGTGGAGAAAATCTTTCCCCTTTCTTCCCTTGAATGTATTTTTCACTGGGCTTGTCAACATGCCCATTTCAACTATATTTAGTTCCTCTCTAGACAGTCAGAAAGGGTTGAGAAAAAAATACGTCCGTAGGAAAAAAAGATGCACCCACATCTATCCATATTCAGAAGCTAGTTAGTTAGTAAACTAGTTAGAATCTAGATGCATGGCTATGAATTCTCCACACTTTTAATAATGCGTGAACTTAGTTAGTTAGAATGCAAGAGTTGCACTGCATCATTCATTTGAGAACAAGCAAATAAAAAGTTAGTAACTTTGGGCTTGGAAAATGTACGTCACACTCGACGCAAATGCTCAGATACCATTCTCCAGTAAATACTCCAGTTATGTATTCTGGTGGTAAATAAAATGACCATGATCTCAATAATTTTAATTCTCTATCCAATAGAAGTTAGTCAGTTAGTTTGCTTGCATGATTAATATTTCACAATGAATTTGCATGTTAACTGTAAGTAAGTTTGCAAAAAATTGTAGCACTTTTTGCTGGATTATTGATTTCTCTAGGTCTGTAATTAAGTTATGGGTGACCGCACCCAATTCAAGGGCACATTATATTATGTGTTATGAAAATTTATGTTTTTTTGGGGGAAAACGGATGAAAAATCTATGATATTTTTCAAACCACATTTTCCGTATCAAGGGTCATTACCATATGGTTAGTTAGTTAGTACGGTACGAGTATATGGTCTGATCTTTTTAACCTGTGCATTGCAGTTTGTTATGCTGTTTGCTCATTCACTTTTTTTATCTTGACTGCTCATTCGTTAGTTAGTTGGTTATGGGTCGTTCTATAATAATGTTTTATCTATATGGGATTTCATATGTTTCATCCTTTATTGCATTTTAAGCTCCATATAGTATGCTGGTGTCAAAATAAACCGCATTTAGTCGATTCATAGCCTTTTAAGGGAAAAATATTTTTCTGGACAGCGATTGAAGAGTATTCAACACAGTTGTATAGATTTGTTTTGTACAGTACTAGATTTCAATATGTAAAACGATATCTGCAGTGTGGATGTTATTGTGGAGTTTTTGGATGATTTTTTGCGTGAAACTTAGGGGATAATAAAGTATGTTATACCATAAGTATAAGTATTGCAATAAAGGTGGACTGATGGATTCCATTAGTTCCATATCTGGCCTTGTGCCTTTTCAAATGAAGTGTGTAATCTAATATGTTATTATTATTTTTATGGTATATGATGATCATCATATGACCGTTAATGCATTTCCATGAATCAGTTAGTTGGAGATGAGTTAGTTTCATATTTTGAAACGAAAGTTGCCAGTTTTCAATACTGGCTTGTTTGGATTAGTTAGTTGATAGTTTGTTTTGGGTCTTGTTGCTACTATACTAAATATATCCGGCTTTTGTGAAACACAAGGTTTGTGATTTCTAGATTTTCACTTTTTTCAGTATTCTGAAACTATTGATATTACGTACAGTTACGTACGTAGTTTACAGTAAAAATCTCAATAAGCAAAATTTATGCTGTAGTATTATGGTCTGAATTTCAAAATTTTGAAAGTTCCTCACATTATTAGACAGTTGAGAGTTTAAAAAATAAAAAAGAAGGCTAAAAGACTTAAAAATCAGTCTGGTTTTGGTTTTAACACTGCAACATGCAATGGCTGAATATGAACGTAGTTTTAATTGTTATTGGTTGAAACCATTTTAAGATGATGTAACCAAAGGTTTACGTTTGGAAAGAAAATGTGTACAAAAGATACATTTAACGTAAAAAATTAGTTGCATTGCCCAGAGGTTGCTAAAAATTATGTTTTTTTTTTCACAGAACATGGAGAGCAAAATATCTGATCCATACAGATTCTCCCAAGCCACATTGGAGGATACGCAAGAAGATGAGTTGAACGCCATTTTGGGGGAACTGTCCGCGTTGCAGATGAGTTTGGATGAGGATTTGGTCAAAACTGCCAATAATACTGCTACATCATCTGTAAATAATGGACAGTTTTCATCCTCAGAAGTTACAATGAATAAGATGAATCCACCTCATTTATTGTCATCAGAAAAATCTTCCCAAGTTACTCATCATTCTAACGACAATGGTTAGTTCGTTAATTCTTAAGGTAGTTTCAAATTTTAGGGAATCTTCTAAGGAAAATCATTTTTCATTATTTTGGATCAAATTAGTATTTCTCAGTCAATTTATTGCAAGTTTTCCTGTTTGTTAAATAATTTTGTGATTTTTTTACTAACTTTATTTAAGCAAGAATAAAATTGTAAATAGCGTTTAAAAGCATTTAAAGGGTTTTATGCTAAGCAAATATAAAGCGCAGTCATTAGTCATAGCTAAAAGCCATTTGATAATTTTTCAATAACGTTGATTTGATTCCACAGCGTGTTAAGGATAGAGATCACCAGCTCCGTTTTGATAAATATTGTTATACAATCTTCATCTTAATGTAGGGGTGAGAACTGATAGTCCAGACAATGACTCTGGATTTTCTGACAATGCATCCCTATTGTCCAGCGGAAGTTCATTATCAGCTTCTGGCTCTAGTTCGGGATCTTCGACAGCTTCGACTACCAACAATGGTCGTCATAATATTGTTGGCCTCAACAGTAAATCATGTATTCAGTCATCGTCCATGGACGGGCCAGCACAACCCAACTCTATGCCCCATTTGTCCAATCATGTTTTACATCCTAATGACGTAAGTTTATGAACTTTAGTTTGATTTGCTTAAAATTTGAGTAGATTCTAGGTTTGATTGAATACTGTATTTGATGGGTTCCTATTGTGAAATGGGTATTTTTGCTGTTTCCCAAGCTTTAGCTACAGTCAATGCAGTGTTGATTAGTGTTTTTTAGTTAATGTATGATTTGTTGGGTTATAAATTTGGCTTCATTCATTTATAAATTGTATGTAGTTGACCGCTCTGTTTGATAAATTGACCTCTGAGGCGGAAAGCAATCCTTTCTCTGTAAGTTAACGGACTATTTTAGTTGGCTAGAAATTCATTTGCACCCCTTTGGTATATTTGCACAAAATTTATTGCTTCTCACCACCACCACTTTGCTGTACACGTATGCTTTATTAGGCTCATTTATGGTCTTCTAGTGGCTAATAATTTAGTCGCTAATTGCATGCTATTACTGTTTTATATGGTGGTCACAAAGTAAGTAAGTAGTAAATTCACGCACTCATTACTATATTGTGATAATTAATTTTATCTGATGCATAGTTGGGGCATGCGATTGTAAAATGGCACTTTTGCATGAAACTCATCTCTTAATAGTAATATGTTGTAATGTTACCACCACGTTATGCTGCACAGTATGTGATCTACCAGTTTAAAATAATATATCGTACATTTTTGAAAATTTTACATCATGTAGGAGGAAAAGGCGGAAAAAATCCGAATTGCTTTGGCAAAAATGCGAGCTGCCTCTGTGACCCGACTTTATGTAAAAGCGTTCAGTCCGGATGGAAGTAGTAAAGCCCTAATGGTAGAAGATGGAATGACCTGTGGCCGAATTCTGTCACTTTTGGCGGACAAAAATCATGTGAGCTTGTCCCCCCGTTGGGCTCTGGTGGAACATATTCCTCATCTTCATATGGAGCGGATTTATGAAGATCACGAGAATTTGGTGGAGAATCTGCTCATGTGGACCAGGGACTCGAAGAATAAAATATTTTTCGTTGAGAGACCAGAAAAGTATGACATGTTTTTGAATGCTCAACGGTATTTGATGGGCAGTCGACTTCCTCATGCTGTGAGTCCGGACTTTCAAATGGACGATCATACCAAAAATGCATTGATCGATGAGTTTTTCAGTCATGGAGCCGGTAAATATCCAATTTGGAATTTTTGTGCATTTTCGGGGGTCTTTATAGGGGCAGTTAATTTATAATGCGTTGGTCTTGGATACTTATAGGTGTACCAGACGTCGAAACTCCATTGTATCTGAAAGCCGAGGGTAAAAAAGCATGGAAAAAGTTTCTATTTGTGCTTAGAGCTTCGGGCATTTACTATTACCCAAAGGGGAAATCCAGTTCGTCTAAGGATTTGGTTTGTCTGACTACTATTGATTTGAAACAACAGGTATTAATGAGTATGAGTAGCAACTATAAAACTGAACTATGACTTTAGCTTTGTGAATTGGATTACATCTTTTTCTTTATTTTTGCAGACTTACGAAGGGATTGGTTGGAAAAAGAAATTCAAGGCACCCACGGATTTTGGTTTCGCGTTGAAACCATGTAGCCTTCAAGTCAAGTCACATAGACATATGAAATATTTGTGTGCTGAGGATTCCGAAACTCTTCGGCTTTGGATTGCGGCACTGCGACTTGCCAAGGTATGTGCCCAAGATTTCAAACTTGGCGCGCTTTAAAAAGACGCCATGTAGTAGTGCCATCTAGCGAGTGTAGTTAAACTATAATGTTCCTTCTGTGTGTTTAGTATGGAAAAACCTTATGGGAGAACTACAGAAGTCTTTTGGAAGATCTGGCTCATGAGGATTTGGATCGATTTGGCCGAAGCGTATCTTTGGCATCCATGAACAATCAACGTGTACCTACAGCATTGAATTCTCATGCTCACCAAAGGACCTCAGGAGGACCAATAAATTCCACTCCAAATCATCAAATGGACCATGGGTCCCCAAAGTTTCACAATAATAGTCATCTGAATGCGGATTCGATTAGTATCAGTAGTAGTAGCAGCAATTCCTCGTCTTCTACCACTGTAAGTTTTAGCAGTAATAATTATCGTAAACCTTATTATTTAGGCGGGTCTCGTTTGTCTTTGTAGGCAAATTTTGAGTGGTGGAATTAAATTGTCATTTTTTAGCACATACATTGATTTTTTCGGCGTTTTCAGCTTGTGAGTATTTTTTATGGTAGCTCTTAAATTGAATTATTTTTTTAAATTATTTTGTAGACACCATTTGGAACCCGTGAAGAAGGATTCGAAAGCGATTGCCCAATGGGAGGAACAATCAAAAGAAAACCCTCCAGTGTCCTCTCACCTAAAATTCCATTGACCTTGAACACCCGATCAATAATTGGTGGAGACTTTCGAAACTCCAATAACTCCACCTCTGGGCTGATAAATCCCTCAGACACTTTGAAGTTGCGACACAGAAGTGGCAGTACTACTTCATCTTCTACAATTGTTTCTTCATCCCCGAAACCTGTATGTGTTTCCAAACCACCCCCACCGATTCGAAGAGTTCAATTGCCCCCAGAAGAGCCAGCCTTTCCGTTCAACCCAGAAGATTTACCCCCTCCTCCTCCCGAGTTATTAAACGACTCGAGTGAAGAAGAAATGCCTCCACCTATGGAAGAGCTGAAGGTATCTTTTGCTCCAGAACGACTGAAAATAGGATCCAACCCTGTAGGCCAAATTTCCCAATTGGTTCATGACCCTCCACCAACGTTCCTTACTGATCTACAAAGGGTGATGCAGAAAAAATGGCAAGTAGCCCAAAAGTGCAGTGATGAGCCTGCCACAAATCCTCATGAAATATTGGGGTTCCGACCCTTGGACACAAATCCTGCTCCCATTATTGAGGGTAACAATGGGATGAATAATGTTCGGGCTTGGGTTAGTCAACATTATGGAGCCGATGTTCCTTGCACCCCACAACAAAGTAAGCCAACGATACCCCAACCACAAGGGGGTGAGGAAAGCAATGGGGTAGTTATTTATGAAAATTTTCAAGGGAGGGTGAATAAGGCTCCACATCAGCATAGCATAGCTTTGAGGGGCAAAAAACCTGCACCCCCGATTCCAAGAAGGGCAGACTCTACACACTTGTCTGCCCATATTGTTTTCAATTAGAGTTAGGCAAGTAAAGGTACTTTGTGCCCCATTGTAGTCAGTTGCGTTAGAAAAGTAAATATTTGAGAGTATGACGACTAGTTAGTTAGTTTTGTTGTTTAAACGCTAATAAATGCTATCTGGTCATTGAATTAAGACACAATTTGTACATAGATTATTATTTTCATCATGTTTTGTTGATTGAGAAAATTTGACCAGTATATTATACTACTACTACATAACTATTTTGCTTTTTGTGTCGTGCCTAAAATGTTTGCTGCGTGTCTTGAATTCCATGGAAAAGAAAAGTCTTGCCCACTCAAATATTATGTGTAAAAGTAAGTAGGTGATTTTGTACATATAGACAAAACCAGAGATTCGTATACAAGATGAATAAGAAGGGTGCTGGTTAATTTTGTCATAAGGCGTTTTGTGCCAAACAAATTATTAGTTCACATTTGCCTCGCCAATCATTCTTAACTACTATATAGCGATCTCAATGAAGTGACTGCTGATTCAAAATTTGTAAATTTGATAACCATTCGGCTGAATCATGTGTGAAAAATCAATCTCTCCTAGTTATAGTTAGTTGGTTAGTTACAACTATATTTATTAATTGTTTCGTGTGCTATGTAAAAATGGAATAAAAGTATTGGACGGAAGAAAAATGGCGTTTCGGATTTTCAGTACGTGTTAAGTACTTGTTTTATTCTTGACTATATATTTCTTTTGACTTTTTGATGACTACAGAGAAAATAATGATAAATACTTGAATAAAGATCAGTTCTGGAATTGTCACACACAACTAAAGCCTGAACACTTTGCGGACTAAAAATGTGTTCTAGCTAAAAGAATCTTTACAGGAAAAAACAAGAATAAAATCTTAATTTCTGCTGGGTGTAGTACTAGTTTTAAACATTGATTTCGGTTATAAGAAGTCAATACCAACGCCAATTTGAAGTCCTCTTACAATTTTATCGCCTCGGGAAAATTTTAAGGGCCAGCAATAATTGATTTCTACACGAGCCATTTGTCCTAATCGAACCGCCAATCCTAATCCGTAGGCTGCACGGAAATTCGTCAGAAGTGCGTTAAAACTTTGAGCGAAATCTTCGGCTGCATAAAAAATAGAAGCATTTAGATCAACATCATTTATAGCATATTTATTTGAAATTTTCTTACTATTAAAAGAAGCGTCAGTGATATTGCCAGCATTGATGAATAAATGAGTCCTAAAGAAATCCCCAAAAGAGTTTTGGCCAACCCCGAACGGAAGTGGCCCATACAAGTGCGCAGATGACGACCAATATGCCTGAAAATCAATTTACATTAACATTAATTGCTAACAATCATATATGTATGAAGGAAACTAACAAGCATTAACATTTTTTCGAAAACTGTAAACTAACTAGTAAAACGTAAGCAAACTTACTTTTCCTCCCAAAACATCGTTATCACTTCGTGAGCCTAAGCTGCGCATTTCGAATCCCCTAAGGGTATGAGGGCCTCCAAGGAAAAACAGATCCATGATATTATATGAGGGAGTTTTGGTATCCAAAGGTCTCATTACGCCCATTCGAAATCCGCCGGAAAGAACCTGTTGGAAATCAATATACCAATAAAAACTATTTAATTTAACCCGGTGTAACATTTGCATTGGGAACAATTTATATTAGACTGACCAAATCAAAAGGAAGAGGAATATTGGCCTGGATCTCTGAATCGTGTTTCACATATGCCACATCTCCACCTACTCCAGCATATTCTTGAACAAATTTTAGAAGAACCCCAGAGTTAGGGAAAATGGGTCGATCCCTATGGTCGACGGTTAAAATATGTCTGAGAGCACTTTTAAAGGAATGGCCACTTTGTTCACGAACTGCGTAACTTGTTTGACGACCTGCAGCCTCTAGCTGTCTCCAGCACCCTTCGAATTGCATATTGTGTCGTACCTGAATTAAGATTCTATATTATAAAATAGAAAAACTCAAAACTGTTAAATGACCGACAATTAGGTTATCACATTACCTTATGGGCACTCTCGAAAGCCAAGTCAAATAAACTGCCCGTGCTCCAGGATGTGTAGCCTGACCAAATATTGGGCAACTTGTGATGGAAAAAAGAGAGAGTGGTTTCGGCATTCAAAATTCCCCCCCATGGTTTGTACAGATGTAAAAGAGAAGATTTATTTGCATTCGACCCAATCGTATGTTCTATCATCACTTTTTCTCCTCTGCCCAAAATGTTGGGCATTCTCGCTGCAAATACTACAGAGCCTTCATTTGCTCCTACCATAGTATTTACGCCTAGAATCCAAATTAATCAAGACTTAAACTATTGGCAATGCACATGAAGAATGTATTTATCTTCGTCAATTAATTATTATTATTAGTAGCCCATCTACCTCCAACAAATCGGCCCAGTTCTTGAACATTGTAGACCACATCGTAGCCATCAGGAGAGGATGAATCTTATTGAAAAGATAAGATAAAATAATAAGATAACAATGTCATTTTTAATATACTTGTGTCATTTGTGGATAGCAATATTTGAGCATCCAATATTTATACCTTTAGCTACATCGATCACAACGCTCACATTTCGGAAGCAGCCGAGGCTTTCTAATTTCTTCTGCACTTCGGCAGCCTTAAAAACAAGCGAATTGAAGTCTGCCACTTTGAAAAGTGGAGCAATTGCGTTCTCAACATAGTCGTCTTTAGTCCTCGCTAATCCCAGCAAATGGATTTTGGATACGTATGCTGGAACTGCTTCCAAAGGAATTGGTTCGCCATCGACTGGAATTGCTATAGCTTGACCCTTGTTTGGCTTACCGTACGTGGCCCCCATACTAAAACATAATTAGCCCTTGAAAATATTAACTAGGACAAAAATCTACACCTGATAAATGAGAGAAAATTAATTAAAATCTCATGCATTAGGAAGTTTTAGGAAGTAAAGAATAATTGAATTATAACCTACGTTTAGATAAGTAGACAGGTCGTTCGTTTTAAACTTAGTGAGTTAGATCGTTCGGGTTTTTTTAGATTGTAGTGGAGTGTCCCTCGGAATTAACGCGATCTTGGATTTAAATAGAAACAGAATCAACGTTGACGTTGCAGCTTCATTTCAATTAATCTTAAGGTTCACCCGCTAGAACAGTAATCGGTTATAAGAGATTAGGGATTTTTATTAGACGAATTATTAACGATTTAGTTAAATGTGAAATGGAAATAAAAGGGGAATTTGAGTGTCCGGCATTTCAAATCAGAAAGCGCGAAATGAATCAGGAGGTTAGGAATAGGAAGCAAAGACTCGAAATAAAAATGAATTAAATAGAAATAGAAACCTACACTACACGAGACATCCGACAGTCCGATTTACTAAATCGCTATAAAATTCAGGTTTGATTGACTGACCAGGAGCATTATAGCGCGAAACAAAATAATTTATTATTATTTACGATTTATTAGAGGTCTTTATTATTGAACAATATATTAATAACAGTAAAAATGGAGTGGTTTCCGTTGTCTGAATTGATTTATAATTAAATTTAAAATCTTCATTGACCTCCTAGAAACCAATTTCTATTCCAAAGTAGCTTCCGAGATCGTAAAGGTGGATTTGAATTGCGAAATCAAGGAAGAACCAAATCATGAATGATAAAGAAGGAGCAAAAATGAGGCGGCTTGCCAAATTTTTTCTTCGATGTCGGATCGGAACATTTATTTGAAAGGGTGATTGACTTCGCTGTACTTTGTACTTAAAGTGGGAGTCTTTTAAATGCATAGCTATTAAATAATCCTACATATTCTGCTTCTGTTCCCACTCATCAATATTTTCCAAACACCCAAGAACTGCACAAAAAACGCTATGTAGATCGAAAAATTCAATGTCCACCGTCAGTTGCCAAACTGTGGCAGTGACAGTCAAATTGAAAATTAAACGTTCACAACATCAGATGAAATCTATAGTTCATTTCAAAGTAAAAAAAAAGTTGCCCCATGTTATTCGGCTATCCCTAACAAATGGCCGATTTATACAAAGTAAACCACTAAATCTGTAAAATATTGTGGCAATTCATTTCTCTAAAAAATATTATTTGAAAAAATTTTTGATTACATTTTGTTGACAACGAAACAACCATAATGCCAAATAACCTACCGAAAAAAAATTCCATTTTTTTCTGAAATGAACTATAGTTTTCGTTGTGGAAATTCTGTCGGTAAAACCGGTTATTAATGTAGGCTGTCTTGTAATTTAGCGGGATGGAGTTTCATTTGAATGGGTTTGTGTATTAATGTGATCTCTGAAGAAATAAACCATTTTACTTCATTGTTTTTAATTATAAATTCTTATCTTAAACTGTTGAAATGATAGTAGTGAAACAGAAACTAATAGCACAAGAAAAATGGAGAGTGGAAAGCCTAAAACGGTGAACTGTGTGGTCTGCGGCAAAGTGTATGGAATGAGGGGTTTCCTTTTTCCTATCAAAAACGAAAAAAGACGAACAAGATGGATTCAAGCCCTTAAACTGGATCCAGCAAAAGTGAAAACTACAACTTGGATTTGCTGTCGCCATTTCAAGAAAGAAGACTATCCGCACGGAAGGATAAAGGGGTTGGTATGTCCAACAATTCAAATTCAAGATGAACACAAATTACACAAACCGCACATCACACTTACGCCAATCGAAGAAACCTCTTGCACGTTGCTACATTCTGACGTGTTGAAAATACTAACACCAACGTTCAATAATGTAATCCCCATGTCAAATCTATTTTACGTTTTACCCGGTGGTTATGTACCGTTGTCTTCGCCTGTCGTACTTTCACAAGTACACACCCCACAGAACAAAGTTCCTGCCCCTGAAATGATTGATTTAAATCACTTAAATGATGCAACAGTAAGAATTTTCGAAGAGGAACCAGTTGTTTTTCCTATTGTTGCAGACGTGATACAAAATAATTTGCTTAGCAATGATAATGTCAACCAGGAAAATACTGCAGAAGAACTGGATCCTTTAAGGGATATAAAAGTTGAAGAAAGATCAGATATATTAAATGATCTCAAAGTAGAAGATACAGAAATAGAGCAGGAAATGACTTTAGGAGTGGGTATGGTAGATTCGAATCCCGCATTTAGTCCCAAGCAGCTTCCCCCGCGAATTGTCGATTCCTCATCATCGGAGACGGAGTTTATAAAACCGGAAGCCAGCAGAACTACTAAGTTGCAAGCGCAAGCCAAAATAAAAAAGAGTCCACTAAAATGTTTCATGTGTGGCAAGATTTGCGATAAAAGTAGAAAAGGTGTTCCATTTTACAGTACTATGAAAGAAAAATTCAGACCATCTGAAATTCAAGCTGTATTATGTCTGCTGGGATTAGCTACACCAAATAAGTGTTTCGAACAAATTATAGCAACATGTAGCGTCAAGATTTGTGCAGCCTGTGTGATTCCTTTAGAAAAATCGGTCCAAATTTATGATCAAATGACTAGCCTTGAAAAGCAACTGAATGAGAATTTAGAACGGATTAAAGCTAGAATTCAATTGCATGCAGATAGTATGAAGGAGATTCACAAATTAGAAAAACCTTACACAATGCTCCAAAAGATTCAAAAATTGAATTTTGATGCGAATCCCAACTATTTTAATCATAACTTTACGTGGAAACAGAAAGTAGAATTAATGGCTAGAAGTAAGTTGTTTAATTTTTTTACCTAATCTTAATCATGTTTATGGTTGTATTAAAATTAATTTGTCATTCTTTAGAACTGTTGGACAACGAACAGACTTATATGAATCGTTCCATGATTACGATAGTAAGGGATAAAGACTCCTTTTTACTGTGTGACTACTTACAATTCTCCTCAACACGTCGAAAAACTGTTTTTCAGACTCAAAACAGTGTAAGAGACGGTAAGATTAAATTTTTCAACCGTGTATTTATTTCTGTCGTTTTAAATTACATGGAATGGAATTAAAATGGAATACGTCAATGTATATTTCAGTGAATCAAGCCTTGTGTCACACTTTGCCCAACTGTCTAGAAGACAAATATGATAAGAACTGTGTGTACAATCAACCAAATATTCTCAACAAATCGATTATGTATTCAAAAGATGAAAAATCGGGTCGCATTTCGTTCAAATGTTTACGTCAAGTTGATAATAAAACTTGTGGCAAAATTTTTGAAACACATGCTGGTATTATAAACCATGCTTGGTCCCATTATTTTTTAAGCTGTCCTCGTGGATGTGAAATAAAATGTAGTTTGCAAGAGTATATGGACATTCATATTCGTAGAGATCATGACGGTATAATATTAATCTTTTTAGATTTTGACCTAGCTCATTAATACTATAGTAGTGGGAATTTATCAATGATTTTTTTAAACAGGAGATATCACACCATACCGTTGTACTACAAAAGAATGCAGTTTAGGCTTTAGAACGGAGAAACAACTAAAAATGCACGAATCCGCTCATTTACCCAAGAAATTGGTAGCTTGTGGTATTTGTGGTAAATGTTTTCGAGAAAGTAAGCTAAAACTGCATATGAAAACAGTTCATCGGAATGCGGGAAAAAAAGTGTGTTCACACTGTGATTTGGCTTTTGAAAAAGAGGTATGTTAGTTACTAAACTAACTAAACTAATTAAAACCTCACTGTGTTGTTAAAACTTGAGCTATCGGATAAAACTTTCTTTCCAGGAGGACTTGGTCGCACATAATAGGCTACACGAATCAATAAGGGACTCGACTCCATTTCAATGTGTTCTCTGTCCTGAAGTACTGCTCAATTCGTACAATCTGAAGAGACACACAATGAATAAGCATACGGAAAATCCTCAATGCGAAATTTGTGGTCGAAGATTTAGCGTTCAATTCGCACTGAGGAGTCATATGTTAAAAAGTGATTGTGGTCGTCATCTTCAAAAGTGAGTGAAGTTGAGTTCAATTAAGCAATGCATTTTTAGTTAATTTCTGGACGAATAATAACCTCTCATTATATTTAGGACCTACTGGTCATGTGATAAATGTCCTAAGAAGTTCGTATTGGAGGAGAATCTGAAAATTCACAAACAGAAGTGTGGAGTACATTTTCATCAATGCAAAATCTGTGGAAAAACAAGTAAAACTGCTCACCTCTTGAAATGCCATACGATGGATGTACATAACGGTGCAAGGAAGTACAAAAAGATTTGCCGATTCTGCGGGAAATTCGTGACTCAAAAATATATGAGTGCTCATGAAATGACGCATGCGGGAGTCAAAGAATTATTTTGTGAAAAGTGTGGCAAATTGTATGCTAACATCAACAGCTTCACGCTTCATAAATTTCGATGTACAGGTGAGAACTGGAGGGCTTATAAGACGAAGAGGATGGGGACTGATAAGATACTAAAGAAAATTCGGTCACCGAAGAAAAAAACTGAAATGGAGAAAAAGCAATGTTCTCCACAAGTAAAAAAATGCATTCTTCAAGAAAAAAAGCGCAATTAGAAAATAATATCCGTAAGTTTTGTGTGAACCCTAGACTACTTGATTTTTTTTTATTAGCCTTATACCATAGAAAGGTCTTGTACCCTGGGTGCTCGTAGCTCGTAAATTATGCAACATAGTAGGGGTAGACCTAGACCTGAAGCCGTGTACTTTCGTAGATTTCTACGCGCGTTAATCTTCCAGCCAATCGGATCAGTTTCAGTAGGTGGAAGTATACCTTGTGCGGACAAAGGAGGTAAATTTTATCCTATCCTACTACACAAATTTATCACACACAGGACAGGAAAAATTTACCTCCTTTTTCCGCACAAGGTATAAGTAGTCTGCTCTCATTGGCTGGGAGAAGCACGCGCGTAGAAATCTACGAAAGTACACGGCTTCAAGTGTACCCCTAGTGAGTTTGTGAGTTTGTTCACTCGGACAGTAATTTATTGTTTTACTGGTGCAAACATCTTAATATGATATTTGAACTCCTAAATAAATGCACAATAACACCATACTTACAGTTTACTCAGTTCGCTGATTCTTATCATCCGATTTTAGTATATGCACTTAGCACTCTCACATATTGATACTCTCAGCTCTCCTTTACTAATTTTCAGTTTTAAACTGGCTTAGTTCTACCGGAAAAGTACATGGACTACACAATTTTTCAACTTCAATGACTGGGTAAATGTCCAGATGATTTCCTTTGTTCGCTAAGTTTCTTGTCTATAATTTACTTTCGCGAAAGCAGTCCCAACTTAAACATCGACCTTATCGTGTACCATATGATTCTTACAAAAATGCTAAAATCGAGCCATCGTATTCATCCTTATATAGAGTAATATAAATTGACTTCGTCATCACTATCTTTTGACTATCATCATCTATATATTCTTGACTCATGGTTCAAAATGATAACAAAATTAGTTTTTTAGTTAGTGAATAATCACAGCTTTACTTTAATCGAGAAGTGGTAGCAATTCAAACAGTTGACCACCCCTTGAAATAATAGTAATTATTCGCTATGAGCGTTGAGTAAAAAAGCCTTTCTCAGATCCCATCCATAATAATTAAAAAAAACATAAATAATAATCATGATAATATAGCGCTGGTGGCCGCCGGAAAAAATGAGCTATTTTTACAGAGCCCAATAGATTATATAGGAATTGGATTGAATCCATAATATATATCTGGATGAATGATTAGAAATTGCAACAAGAGTTGGTTTTACGAGCTGTTTTATAAAACATTTTGGACTGGTCGGAAAGTCCTTCAGATTTGGCCACGAGATCGTCCAATTTTTCGCCACGTTCCAGAACTGCTTCTATCGTGTTATGCTGCGCACAAAAAAGACGACAAATTAAATATGAAACAATACTCTGCGATTTGAGATCTTATTATGTACAAATTCATCATACCATTATGATTTTAGTTTCATCTAGTTCGGCTTGAATTTTGGTTAGGGCATCAGCTTCTCTCGGATTTTGATATCGGGCTAAAAATACGTCCAAATCTACACAACCATTAAAAATTTACATTGACGTTTACAGTTTTTATCACTTAATTTTAAAGTAAGTTATAAACTTTTCATTAGTAAACACCTCTGTAAGTTCCCATTGTTTCCGAATTAGCAGACTTCCAGTCAATTTTCGCACTCACATCATCTAATACTTTGGTTAACAAAGTGTGCGCAACCCGATGCGGGTATTCCAAATCGGATATCAGGACCGATGAAAGTCCGTCATGTCGAACATATACGTGGCACAGATATCCTGGATACAAACGGAAGGAGGTGGGGCGTTAAAACTTCCTATTTTCCAAAAAAATGTTATAAAAGTTTCTAATAGACCAAAAAACTAACCTTGTTCTTTGACAGACTGACGAGATGCTAAATTAGTTCGTTCTACAAGCATTTTGGATGTGAATGCCATGAACTCTTGAACAGAACCCCTTTGAAAGAATCCAAAAGATGACAAATCATAAATACCCTTCAATAGGGTAGCATTTGCCCCATCGTCTGTGGCTGGTCTCCGTATTACGCTGATCGAAAATAGCTTCACCATCACACCTTTAGTTCAATAACAATAACCTACAATAAAAAACCACCAACCAGCATTTAAATTAGTCATACAATTAAATTAAATGATTGTCAAAATAAACCATAAGCATTCTAAGTTCAAGCACCTTACGTTGTAAAAAACAGCTATTTAGCTTGGTTATTAAAGGATGAATCAAAACCTTGAAACGTATCTCCTTCCAAAAATGTAACGATTAATGGTCCCCTTAAATTTTCGCCGTTGGAAATTTGGTGGATTTAGTTAGAGGGTCAACCCTTTCACAAAATGACCCAAATGACAATAAAAGTTTTGGTTTTGCCACGAAAAAGTAAACAGGTGGTGTAAAAAAGCAGGCATGAATATAATGATGAAAGATGAAATGACCAATGACGGGTTTACGTTTGCGCAGCGCATACGGAATGTAAGGCCTACGCGCACTTTTCATTACTGGCTCTGGCTCTAGCTCACTTTTTTACTAACAGAATTTTACGTTTTAATTAATGATTAAACGGCTATTGAATTGAAGTAAAATGTAAGCATAAAAATTGCAGTTATTGTGTGAGATTCGTGACTTGATCAGTTTTGTAATAATGACAACAGCAATATATTTGGAGCATTATCTTGAGAGTAAGAAACGGACCATATTTGTTCCATTATTTTTCTGAAATTAGATTTCTCGCTATCGGAGTTACAGAAGATAACGCTTTGCTATTAGTTTTTTCCACTTTTGAAGCCAATTAACTATTACTATTTTTGTTCTGATAGGTTTAGAAAGTTTGCCAGTGGAGTTGCAACGGAACTTCAAACTCATGCGAGATTTGGATGGACGAGCGCAGTCGATTATGCAAGAAATCGATCAACATGCTGACGACTTTTTAAAATCTGCACCATCGGCCAATTCTGATAGAAAAAAGGAAATAACTTCCAAAATTCAAGTATGTTATTTAAAAAATTTTGCAATGCATAAAATCGTCGTGTGTATCTGTATTAATAACTTTTTATTTTATTTCAGAAACTTTTTAATAAAGCGAAAGAATACGGGGATGACAAGGTGCAATTAGCAATCCAAACGTATGAACTTGTAGACAAACATATCCGTCGATTAGATTCTGATTTGGCAAGATTCGAAGCAGAAATTAAAAATGGTGCTGAAAATCTGGCCCAGCAGCCACCTACCGAACAACCCACAGCCTCCACTAATAAACGTATGTCCCATGGCACAGAATTTTTTTTTGTTTGGTGTAGCTAGTCTTTTCAAAGCCTCTGCTGTTTTTTTATCCAGGAGGCCGTAAACGAGAAAAAGAGAGTAAAAAATCCAAAGCCGACCCTGAAGACAAAGGAGTGAAGAAACGTGGGTCGACAAGTCCTTCGAGGAAAAAGCACAAGTCCGAAATGGTGACTGTGGCGGAAAGTGTGAGTGCCAGTAGTGGGGGAGAAGTTTTGGATATGCCTGTGGATCCGAATGAGCCAACTTATTGCATATGTCATCAAGTTTCTTATGGCCAAATGATTGCTTGTGATAACCCTGAGGTAAGCTTTTAACTTCCGTTTGAAATCTTGCACTTTAGTCATTTAGCATAAATTCAGGGTTGATAATGAATGTTTTTAATTTTGTTTCAGTGTCCAATCGAATGGTTCCATATAGGCTGTATGGGTTTAAGTTCTATCCCCAAGGGTAAATGGTATTGTCCCAAATGTCAGCCAAATAGGAAGAAATGATAATCGTAACTGTGGGTTTTCACTTTTTATTTATTTTTTTATTAGTCGTTCAGCATTTGGTAACTATTTAGAAGAAGCCAAATTCAGCTATAATTTTTTCGTTTTTTAATGATTTTGTAGAGTTTGTAGACGACACGATTAGTATTGTTTTGTATTTGTGCTTAAAGAGCTCGTATTTACACCGGATATTATTATACTAACTACTAACTAAACTAGATAGATTATTATTTTGAAGTAAACTATTTATTGTGGGACGAATAATTAAATTCTAAAATGGTACCTTACATTGTTCAGTGGTTGTTACCAATTACTATCTATAACCAAATACCAAGTTGACGTTAAAAAATTGGAAACTCAGGATCTCTAGGTGTATATTAAACTTTGTATATTTTTTTACTATGCACATACATAATTCTGTCGCCACGTTAAAGAATATGTTGGAATAATCTCAAAATGATTTTATAAATTATTTATACCCATTTACCGACAACTTAATAACTTTTAAGGTAAAAATTGAAGTGATTCTAAACCACCGAAACAATTCAATTATCATTGGCCTTATCTTGTCAGTTGTTAGCAGCTAAAAATGCAATATATTATGTCATTTAAAAAGTATAAATTTAAAAAAAATATAAACTGATACAATGAATGAATGAATGAGTAAATTGAAAATGTATGCAGCAATGAATTTTCCATTTCTCAATATCAAAATTAAAATGTTTACTCCATAATGGTAGGTTTTCTCGCCTAGCTATTAGCAATTGGATGCGTAGGATCCTCGCCAACTCACATGCCATCTGAATGACATGCTTGCCATTTCTGAGAATGCCAAGTGCGCAATATTGTGCAGAAAAAAACTTCGGAGCCTTCGGTATACTTCGTGAAACCGAATGACTAGAAAATGTTTCACATGCACAGGGAAATTCCCAAGAATGGTCTACACGTAGACAATATGTGGCAGTTCTCCTCCCTTTCACCTTACTTTCAGAAAGTTCACTGCTCAGTCAGTTTCATTTTGTTTCATTTATAAAATTTCATAAATTCATGAAATTAAGCATACAAAGATTTTTAACTCATCATTGGGTATTCGGAATGAAAAGAAGAAACATGGTGTGTAATTGTGAACGGATTTTTAAGGTGCAAAAAACCTATCATAAAAGTATACGCAAAACTGACATCAATTTACTATTGTGTTAAAAATAGTTAAAGTCTAAAATAGACACAAAGTGCCTCCAGTTATTTTTGTGTTGTCTTAGTTAAGAATTGTGGAAAACAAGCGTTTGTGTGAATCCATCAAGACTCTCCCGTGAATAAATTTTTTAGTTATAAAACTTTTCTTATTAAACTTACTACGTCAGCATTCATTTATATAAGTTCTGCTGCCAGTCTAAATTTTCAGTGCTACTACATACAATTATCACAGTACAGCAAAGTGCGCAGTTGGCATATTCAATTATATAAGGTACGTCATTCATCATTTCACTTACTTTACAATGCACCTCTACTTAACAACTAATGAGCCAGAGTCAAAATTCAAACTATTAACTTTGACTTACTGACTGACTGAATTTCTGAGCTATTAGCTGCCTTTGCTCAATTTTGGTTTTATGATTTTCGCATACAAAATTCCATATCCACCAAAAGTGAGAAATTCAGTTCAATTCGCTATAGGTAACGTTTTCATCGTAAGTTTTCTAGAGGGCAACTTGGTAACACTAATGCATTATTTCATGCGTACAATAAAAAAACTTGTTTTCATCTTGAGTTCAGAGTTCATTTGATACGTATCCTAATTCTACACTCAATTAAATCGTAAACTTTTCTCCGTTTAAATAGATTGCAAAAAATCACGGATTTAGAGAGTACTTCTGCTAGCGAATACTACTATATAGTTATGTCATGAATTAATGCATCAAAAGTTGTTTTAAGTTTTATAAACAGCTTTATGTCATAATTTAATCCTAATCTGATGAAGCGTTTTAAGAATGTATCGTCTCTTATGAATGCAAATATTTTTTTTTACTTTCATAAAAGTCTCTTTTTTGTGGCACGTGTATACACAGAATAACATCCAAAGTTTAAATCCACGGTCAATGACCTATTCCTATATCCTAGTATCTTCGTGATCATTCTGTCAATCTGTCAAAGAATGAAGAGAAGTCGGCTTGTGAATTTTTTGCGTTACATTTTGCATATGGGCTCAAACAAAAGTGGTTTCTAAACTTTGCCCTAATAAACATACAACGAGTGCACAATTTTGAACATTAAAAGCTTTTAATACACATTTTAGAACAATTGTGCGGATGCAAACTAGTACTATTCAGTTTTAAGGTAGTTAAAAGCACTACATGAGATTAGGATTTACGTCAGTCTCAGAGTTGACTTCGAACAATCACGACACGACATACAACTTTACCTAATCTCAATCCTTCTAGCTTTTTTGTGCTCCATAAATATTTATTAGAAGAGCCCATACAAAATTCTAGCAATCAATAATCCCGTTTTCTTTACAGGTGTACAACTCAAGTCCAAAGCAAATCTACTTTAATCTACGAAGAAATCGCAGCGATAAATAGGAAAACAGTTTCTCAGATTTTTCATCAAGTTTCAGCTACGGTCATTATCAGCTACTTGCTGGTTTCAAATTTAACTTTCTGCCCCTTTTTATGGGTAAGGATTCATTTTTGGATAGTTTAAGTATTACATTCTTTGCTAAAAAACAACAACAAATATTTGCACATACACAAGTATCATATGATCATGCTTAAAGAAACAGTTCGTTTTTAACTGTTGTAAATACAGCTATTAACATTTGGTCAACAAAGTTGTTATTATGAGTTATCAAAATCAAAAAAAAATTGCGTCTTATATAGTTTCTCTTTTAAACACTGCTGCGTTGCGTCGGCTTTGAAAAAAAGTCACGTTTTATTGACTGATAAAAAGCCATTAAAGTGTGCAAATAATGCAATGCATGCGTCTATTCTGTGCCTATATAGTTGAACCTAAAATAAAAAAATATGCAAACCATGCAAACAAAGACTAAAACAATGCGAATAAATATACCATGTTTTCATATTTTAATCCGTCAAAAATATTTTGGTTTTTGAGATATTTTTTCCATATAAAAGAGGGATACTTCTAAATCAATAACATTTAAATTTTTCAAGTCGTTCAATATCAATATAAAATTATCATGGTACCTTGTCACACATTATGGGATCCAAGCATAGCAAAGTTTTGCAAAGTACGTATTTTTTACATGACACTCAAAATTTTCCATTTATTCCACAATGATTCTCACTTTACCCCTTTTAAATGCCATTCCTATATTTTGTTTCCATTTAGTGCGTAGTATAATCTATTTCTATATTTTAGATTTAAGTGAGTGTGAATCAACTGAAAATTTGCGTACACTACGACTACATGAGGACGAACAGATAGTAGAAGATGTTTGCAGTACTCGCTGGATCGGCCGTTGGGCTTCTGAGTGGCCAAGTTGACTCGACTATGATCCAACTACCGCACGCGTTCCCCCCTCCACTTCCTCCCATTTAGCAGCGTCTACTCCCCCAAAATCAAATACTAACTTAAATCATCCCCCCAACAATGGAGCAGTCCCCCTCCCCACATCACTTCATCATCATGATGAAAACAACAACGGCAGCAATGAGAATGAAGAATGCAAATGGAGTCGAAATTCATTTTTGGAAGTGGACCGGAGAAATAATGACGTGAGTAGTAATTGGCCGCAAGGAAGACCCTTGCCATACCCAGAATGGGCCCAACAGGCTCCAGCCACAGCCTCTTTTACCAATTTGAGTGAATATGAGGATTTTGTGGCCAAAACGGAACTCATCTCGCAGCAGACTGTGGCTAATCATGCTTACAATACTGTGGAGAATTTCATCAGGTGATACATTGGAATAATAATTGGAACTTTTCTATTAATTTTAGTGAATGTTGTAGTCATAAAAAACAGGTGAACATGATTGGACTCAAATGGGGGTAGGATTGAAGCAGTACATTATGATATAGATATAAGGGAAAAAATTGTGATCGGTTGCCACATTTTTTAGACATGGAAAACTTTTCAAGCACACAAACTAACCAATTGAAATCATGATTGCTTTGTCCGTCTCCGTACTATTTTTAGATTCTACGATGAGTTCCAACTATCGAATCAAAACAGCGTGGACAAATTCTATAGAGGTTACAAGCCTCCAATTACTGCAGCCCATTATACATGCGTGGGATTATCCATGGAATTGATTGACAAGCTGAAAAGAAAACTCACATCTTATGCTGAAGCCACGTCTAAATTCTATTTGGCTTCTTGCGAAGAGGTTTGAATAAACATTTAGATATTTTTATGACCAACTATAATTAGGTTTTTCATTTTTTCTCTAGCTGAACTTATATTAACTATGCACAGCTCATCGACAGCGTGGACTCATACGTGGAAAACGTTCCACCAAACAAAATTGTCGTGGAAAAAGAGCATGTAGCAGTTTGTTTGAAGATTCGAATTGGTGCTGGAAAAGATTCCAGATTTGGATTACTCTTGTTAGATCCAGGCTATCATGTATCCAGAGTTGTCACCATAATGGAAGATTTAACTTACCCTCACACTGGTAAGTTTACGCAATATTCTAGCAAAACTGGACAGTTAAAAAAAGTTTCCGAAACTGACTATAAAACTTTGCTGTTGCATCAAATGTGTAGGCAGTTTTGTGAAAAGTGATGATGGACGAGTGAAAAAGATTTACGACTACAGTCTCCTGACTGCAGACTATGTGGGTTGGGATGTGAAGTCTGTCAAAGCGAATGGGGATAAAACTTTGCACACGAGCTTGATTTTCATTGGAGGCAAATTTTTGAGCGCTGTTGAGATTTCCGAACGTAGAAATCTTATCTATGATTTCAAATCATTGCTTCGACGGGATCCCAAAGGCAGGGTTGTAGCTGGATTGTACTTTTCTATTGCCAAGGTATGCTCAGTTTTAAGACATACTAGTTTTTGCTTTATACTGCATGCGTGCATTGAATGGTTCATATTTCCAGAAAAAGAAAAATGGAGGGATAACACTATTCTACTTGGAAAACAACAATCGTGTGGATTTGAAATTAAATATGGAGAAGGAATTTTTGCCAACATCTGAGATTGAAACATGTGAAGAACAAATGGGCCTAAGTTCAGGGAAACTGATTCACCTACTGAACAAGATTTCACAGATTTACTACGATGAGTCGTTTATCAATCAAACTTTGGCTATTAATGATCGCATTGTTTCCATTTCGGAAGATAATTGAAGTTGTAAATAAAAGCGAAAAATATGAATATTAAGCTGACTAGGTAGCTATAATTTGGCTTACTAACGTCTAACCCGTTTAACTTACTTTAAGAATTGAAGTTAAAAAAATGTCACAGTAAAATTCTCTGTATAGCATTAGTAAAAAAATCTAAATTTTAATTGTTTTGTCTTGGGCTAAAAACAATAGTAATTAACATTGAAACTTCATGTAACTTAGAAAAAAACTATTATTTACATGATAATGTTAACAATATAAATAGTAGCTAGATTGGCTAGATATAAGTTAAGTAGTTTACCATTATACTTTGTTGTTACAGATTACGTTGATTATAGGTGCACTCAAAATTCGAATATTCAACTAACTCAAATGTAATAGCTAAGCCAAGCTCCAACCAAATTAAGATTTTCAATAAATTAATTTACTTACATAATACACTAAAAGTTGCAAAAATCTCTAAAGGTCTTACAAAAAAAATATTTTGTAATCCGGAAAAAATGGATTCACAATGTCACACCGACAAAGAAAAAATAGAAATCTATCAAAGTCATATAATTATAGTTACACAACAAGGCATCTTAATCCAAATCCCTGACCATCAAAGGAGTAGCATCATACTGATACTGTGTAATAACTTGAGCCCCAGGTGGAATACAATCCTGAGGAATAAAAATCTGTACTTTCTCTCCAGTACTTCCCTCAATATAACCCGCATTCCCATCCTCATCTACACTCATTTCCACCTGCACATAATTCTGATTGAGTCCTATGACTTCCCCATAAGTCCCTTCTTCCAACAACTCATCCTTATGTCCTGTGTACAATTCTATAGTGGTCTCATATTCTTCTTGTTCTTCCTGAGCGTCTTCATAATCCTCTCTCTTATTTTTCCTACTGGCCGCCTTCGTGGCACTACAATGCTTCAAATGCTGATGCAAATTGTGTTGAGTGACGAAAGCTTTACCACAAAATTGACACATCCATGACCTTTTTCCTGTATGGACTTCTTCATGCACCTTCAACATGCCTGAAGAAGCAAATCCTTTTTCACATAGACGACAAGGATATGGTAAATTCGGGGCATGACTTCTCTTATGATGATTTAGTACTCGCTTATCCCGATAAGCTTTGCCACAATCGTCGCATACGAAATTTCGTTCCAAACTGTGAGTATTCATATGTTGTTTCAATTTAGATTTGTTTGTACAAACTAGGGAACAAATATGACATGTAGGAAGTTTTTCTGGCTCTGTGTGAATTCTTCGGTGTTCTTTGAGAGTTTGGATTGTGGAGAATACTTTGTCACACCCATCACATTTGAGTGGTTCGAAACCAGAATGCACATATTTGACATGTTTTTTCAAGTCGAAAGAGTTGGTGTGCTCTAGTTCACAGATTACACATTTGAATGGAATAGAAGAGGATTGATGGAGTTCGTAGTGGAGTGATAGATCAGTTTCGTCTGAATACCCGAAATCGCAAATATCACATCGATATCTGAAATCCTTGTCGTGACGGTGAAGATTTCCTATATGGGAAGCCAGAGTTCCTTTGGAAGAGAATGTCTTGTTCGGACAAAAGGGGCAAGGAAGGCGTAAGGGGTGCTCCTTTCTTTCGTGAGCAATCAATTCACGGGAGAGACGAAATTTTTCTGCACAGCTAGAACAATGGTATGGTGTGGTGTCTCCTGAAAATTTAGAAAAAAGACGATTTTGACCTTTAGAATTCCTGACCCTATTACTGTTCATTTCAAAGTAAAGAAAAGTTGCCCCATGTTATTCGGCTATCCCCGACAAATCGACAAATGGTCCATTTATACAAAGTAAACAGCTAAAACTATAAAATGTTGTGACCACAATAATTCATTGCTCAGTTTCATTTGAATTTGTTCACATTTTGTTGACAAAAAATCCTTATTTTACTGAAATGAACAATAAGTTATTTAAGTTTTGTTTACCTAAATGAGCTCTGCGCTTATGAATCAAAAGTAAATCTTCAGATCGAGCTCGAAACGTGCATTCTTCACATTCCAAACTAGCACCATCGTCCACATGGACCAAAATCGTATTTTGCACAGTTCCATCCTCATCTGTTACGGATTTCAACTCAATTTTGGGTCTTAATCTTGGCTTTTTTGCCTCATATAAGTCAGATTCTTCTTTTTTTTGGGTTTGTTTTCTTTTCCTTTTCACACCGTCTGGGATTATAGTTTCTTCACTGGGCCTTTTTTTCCGTTGTTTACCTAAGATATCCGTCATCATGCCTTCCTTTGTATTTAGCGGGTCTTCTTCGTCTCCACTAGGAATGGGTTGCCATTCGGCTTCGTTAAAACTTTCATTATCTGAATTGTAAGATTGGTTTTGAGAATCTAGAAAATCTTGAGGAGAAACTTCGACCTTCATTTCAGTGTCCATCGACTTCTTTTTTCTTCCCCTAGTCTTCAGAGTATCTTTGGATTTAGATTTTACGATCGCAGGTCGTGGAAGTACATTTGAACACACTTTGAAAGCAGGGGGTGCAGCATTTTTTTTCTTTTCGGAACGGGGAACGGACAAAACCAACTTAGGAGTTCCGTCAGCATTAGTTGCAGTTGCTGGCTCTTCGTCTTCAGTTAATTCGGATTCTTCTCCAGATTCGTGGTCTAAATTGTTTCCCGAGTGCGTTAAAATGCTGTCTTCTCCATAACAATTGGAATGAATTTCTACAAAACATGAAAAAATAAGGGGAGGTGAAAAATTCGCAAAAAAATTAAATTGTTGGAAAAAATTAGTATTAACCTTGATAGCAAACATTGACAACTTGGGTGTAACTAGCCGGAGTATAGGCAATGTCTGAAAATTCGCTAAAAGGATGTTTTCTACGCAAATGTCGACAATTTAGTTCCAACTTGCGATTCAAAGTGCTACGAATGTCCGAGATCTTGGATTGTAAAGTGTCTATCATTTTAAAGTTGATATTGGCGTCCCACATCAGATTTTGACATTCCTCACAAAATCGAACTTTTTTGAACACCGGGAATAATTTGTGCTCTGGAGCAACGTAGAATAAACGACATAGGGAATTTATAGAGTCAGTATTCCATTTAGAGAAAACTTCAGGTCCTATATCCTTCAGGCTTCGCTTTCCCAAAGGAGCCACAAATTCTAAAGGTTTTCGTCTACAAAATAGACATTTGTTTTTTAGTTCTGCTTCCATTTTAATATTTGAATGTCAACTTAAGGGAAGGGAAAAGGTGAAAGACAGAAAGACTTAACTCGTCTCAACACTCAATATTTTTTATTTATACTAAAATTACCAATCCATTTCCCCCACCGAATTTATTATTGAGGCAGTGTTCAAGTCGCATAGTCAAGCGCGGCAAAATTTTCCTATGGCTGTATTCTGTCACATTAAAAAGAACGATGTACGAGAAGTACGAGTCTACGTCTCTGTATAATGTATGTACTTATATATACTAGTATACAGTGTGTAATGAGTGCACTAGGAGGGGTGTTAAAAGCACGCCATTTTTTGGCGTCCATGTTTCATTTACAGTATACAGGGAAATTTGAGAGTAGTTTTTCCTAAATTGACCCGTTATTTCGATCGAGATTTGAGAATATTGATATATTTACAATCAAAAACGTCAAAACACTAGTGCTGAAGCTTTTTTCAGCCTTTATTCCATTCTATTGATAAAACATCACGCAAACTATCGACTACACCTTACATTAATAGCGATAAATAAGATAAACTTAACATTCATAAAAAAAAGAGCACACCAAAACCTTCTAGAATTTAAACATTTGACAATAAGCAACTAGGAATATTCAAAAACAGTCGAACAGCCCGATAACAACGGGAAACTTGATGACCGCAAACTCAGCTTTCGCATGGGTTAGATGAGTAAATAAGTATATCTACGATATAACCTTTAAGTTTTTAAGGTCTTTCATGTTTGTTTGCCGTAATGAGTTTTACAGGTTGCGATCAATATTTGCTGGACTCATCGCCTTTTTTTACTTTCTCAAACTTGGCAGGTGAGGTCAGTAATAACAATAAGTTAACTATGTTCTAAAAAAAGCACGTAAACCGTCTCATTTCACGACGCGGACGGGCGGACGCATGGAAAAGGTTTCGTTTGCAAAAATTAAAAATTGCGGCCTCCAGACGTGCGCAGATGTCTTCAAAAATTTACCATGCAAAATTCTTTATCTCGACTTGGTAAACTACATGGGGTGATGCCAAAATCTTAAAAATAAAACGGCTGACTTTGGATAACACTACTTGCTGAAGGCCAGGTCTGCTGTGGTAGCGATTGCTGATGAAATACATAAGACGAACACGGTTGCTGAAAGTCATTATACTGTTCAACATGACTACGAGTGTCAACTTGAATCAACTCCCCAGCTTTAGTTTTTGCACTGTTAATTTGACTCCCAGTTCCAATAGCGTTTTGTTTGTTAACCACGGTATTCGTTTTCTTGGTCCCACAATGCTTTTCATGTTGCTTCAAATTTTTCTTAGAAATAAAATCCTTGCCACACTCACATTTGAAAGGTCTCTGACCCGAATGAATATTTTCATGGAACTTTAACCTTTTTGCTGAATTAAACCGCTTCTCACATAGACGACAAGCATATTCCAACTTATTTTCATGTGCTTTCAAATGATATTGGAGAGCCCTTTTGTTCTTATAGGACTTGCCGCAAACATAGCAAATGTATTTCAAACTGGTGTCATGCGTAGTCATATGTTCATCTAAGCTACGTTTGTTAGAAAACATTCGTTGACAAATGGTACAAGTTGGCAAATTGTCTTTATCTGGGCGGTGAATATTTTGGTGGTCATTCAGACTTTTGACCGAACAGAATACTTTTGGACAAGAATCACACAGCAAAGGTCGAAAATCTGTATGAGTGAATTTTACATGTTTTTTCAAATTTGAAGAGTACGTAAAGTTCAAATCACATAGGACACATTTGAAGGGGAAACTAGAAGATTGGTGAAGGTCTTTGTGTAATTCTAAATCCTTTTCCTCAGGATATCCGTAATCGCAAATGTCGCATCGGAATTTAAAGTTTTTGTCATGTACATGTGCAACTCGCATGTGATTATAGAGATTTTTCTGACATGAGAGCATTCTAGAACAAATTTGACATTTGACAGGAGTCGGATGCATTTTCAATTTATGCTTCCTTAGATCATGTTTAACATGAAATATTTCTTTACAGTCTGGACAATTATAGGATCCGTCGGATCTGCTACCTACAACATAAAAGGAATCTCAATTATTACATTTATTATGTTACTGTCTACTGCGAGAAAATTACCACCGACTGAACTGACATTTAACCTTATTAGTTATTAGTAATGACTAAAAATCTGCATACCTTTTGGCTTTCCTGGATGTTCCATCGCCTTATGTTTGCGCAATTTGTACGGCGTAAGTCCTACAAAATCACACTTTCGGCAATAATATAAATCGTCATCCCCTTTAAAGTTTTCTTGTTTGGAGTCTTTATGAGTAGCTGGCAGTTCAGGTTTAAGTTCATAATTAAAATAAACTGGCAAAATTTCTTCCTCTGCGTCACTATCGTACTCCATTATTGGTTTCGCACGTTTCGTTCTGGCAGTTGCGACAACATCTTCATCTTCATCAAAAAATCCTGGTTTAGAATCATCAGTTGACAAAATGTCTTCTCCCTCTATTTTGCACACCACTGGTTTCAGTCGTTTAAGATTAACTGGCTTCCTTCTTACAGCCTTTGATTGGGCAGTTGATACTCGAATACTGAATTTTTCAAGCATATCTTGATTAAATTCTAAATTATCTGGCTCATCTTCCGAGTCAAGGTCCAATGTTTTCGGTAAAAGTGTATTTTCTCCATAGCAGTTGCTGTGAATTTCTAAAAACAAGAGGGAGTGTATGACAATAACGAATGTATAGAATGTGTATGTTTCTCTACCGGGACATACACAATTCCCTACACACGGGCTTAAAAACTAACCTTCGTAGCATGTGTTCACAGTGCTCCCATATGGTGTAATCTCGTCATCAAAAAATCGAGGTTTTCGAAAAAATCGGCAATTCTTCTCCAACCGTTCATTTAGATTGGTTCGCAAATCTGCAATTTTTGATTGCAGTTTGTCAATAATTTTGAAACTGGAATGTACCTCCCAAATACAAAACTGGCAATCACTGCAGAATACTCCTTGTTCTAAAATATTGATCCATGTGTCTTCTGGGGCCAAATAAAATAGTCTGCAAACGGATTTAAGCGCTTCTGATTTCCATTTTAAAACAGTTGTCTCATCTTTTCCTTCTTTACCATCAGGATTGACCGAAGTTTTTAATTCTAAACGATCCCGACGACAGAAAAGACAATTTTTTAGCAATTCAGCGTCCATTGTGTACGCACTAGCGACTAGCACATACAAAAATTACTGTACACTTCAAAATATAAGATAGTTGACTTGGCGACCCAGTTTAAATGACCAAATTCGCCAAATACTAAATCGAATTATAAATCCCAAAAACGCAATTTGGCTTTGGCAAGCAATAAAATTCATATTTTCTAGTTTTGTTATACAGTCCACTTCAATGGCTCTATTATTCTTCTTATAGTCTTTTTTGTTGTGTTGTGGCAGTGAATGTGAAAATCTGGAGCGACAAAATTGCTCTATGTTCTGGCTGGCTGCCTATCGCGACGTCGTTCTCTTTAGGTCGTCTTACTCTACGTCGCCGTTTTTAGGTCGCCGACTCTTTAGGTCGCCGACTCTTTAGGTCGCGGTTTTTTACGTCGCCCAGAAGGAAATAAGCATGCTAGAGTAAAGTAAACAAACAGATTAAAAATAATTATAAATCAATGTTTATGCTTTAATTACAATTAAGAATTTTTAAA